>Ga0209990_10004035_pt1 | contig 10523 bp, 3 predicted proteins | sample NOAtaG_6_FD_187304 | JGI IMG/M metagenome (GOLD analysis project Ga0209990, IMG submission 187304) | Freshwater lake microbial communities from Lake Erie, under a cyanobacterial bloom - NOAA_Erie_Diel5S_2200h metaG (SPAdes) (version 2) | ecosystem: Environmental > Aquatic > Freshwater > Lake ...
CGCCGCGCCGCGGGCGAACAAGATGTAGCACATTGGCTGTAGGGAGGAGGGATTATTCCGGTATTCCGCACAAAGTCCTGCTTTGCGTCTACCCCTGGGCTGGCCCTCTCGCAAACGTACATAGAATGTAGGGAATCAATGGGGTACTACTAACTAGAAGCACATAGAGTTGTTGTACGTAGTACTCCCTGGGGAGCATCGTGTGGCGAGCGAGAGGCGACTCTGCTGTTCAGCACGCATTTGCTCGTACAACTAAAAAACCCTTCTGAAGCCCTTTAGTCTTATCTTGTATCAAAACATCTGGCATAGACGGCATGAGGCAAGAGCAATTACTATTCGTACAATGACTGATAATGACCGCTCAAAACCCTTGATCGTGAAATGGCCGAAATAAAATAATAATTACTATTATAGGCAGCAGGCAGCGCTGTTCGTTCTGCGCCTACATGCCATCTCAGGGATCGCTGCTGCCTCTGCATGCGCCTGTGGCACTATCTGGTAGAGCTACCCTACTATCATGGCAACAAAAAAAACCGCCGAGTCTGACAAGCAATGGCCAACCCAGCCTGCTCGTCAAAACATTGTTACGCTCGTCTTTTCCGAATCTTTCGACTACAAAAAAGTACAGCCCCACATTCTTATCTAGATAGCGGATCTTTTTATAACAAGAATATCATGATGAAAGTACCAGAATAAATGATAATTGAGAAAATTGCGCCATTTTTATTCCAAATTCCGCAATTTCTGCAAATTTCCTCTCTGGCATGAGACAGAGAATTTCAAAATTACTAGGACTACTACGGTAAAAACGAAAAACATCTTGCATCCTAAACCCAAGGCTTTAATAAGAAGAACCCTAAAGATCAAGAATACTCTCAAGCGATGATGCACAACCATAACCCACCTTGCATACCAGAGGATCCAAATATTGATGCGTATGATAGTGAAGAGATCTCAAATAGCTTGCTCGACTTTCAAAGTGCTATTGAGGATACTATTACATGGCACAGTCAATCCTATGCAAACTCGGATGATTTTGATAACAGTTTTGATACTGATAGCATTCCTTCTGCTCCTACAGATAGTGAGATGGAAACATCTTTAAGCTTACAAGATGAGAATTCCTGTAATATATCTCAAGCAATGGAGGTGCAGGTATTATCGGAACATGCAGATTCGCTACCGAAAACATTCCTTCAGCTGAAAGGTATCTCAGTTGCAAACTATAATATGGCATGCAATTTCAATGTAGATGCAGCATTAAAAATAATGGCCACCTATAAGTTATTCATCCTTGCAGTACAAGAACATACCCCCTGGAACAAGGAACTCTCTCCAGTTGAACAAAATATCATTGAACAAACATGTACTAAATGGGGATTTATAGTCAAGATCTCAAAGCTACAGTTACTCATTGTGGATAAACAACTATATGCATGCCTAAGAAAATTTGAAGATTATGAAGATGGGCGAATCATGAACTGTAAACTTGAAATCTCACGAGGAAAATATGTAAACTTTATCTCTGTTTATGGCATCCCACACTTCCTAGGACAACATCAAGATGATGAAGCTGAATACCTGAGAAAAATGACTACGCTACAGAATCGTCTCAAAAGTATTATAGTAACAGCTCATAGAAACCAAGAAATCAACTTTGTCTTTGGTGACCTCCAAGATACACCTGATAACTCCAAATCCTTTCACTATGGCTCCTGTAGAATTGTAAAACATCCTCTTGGTATTGTCAAAACCTGTGAAGATCTTGGATTAACATGTACTATATACCAACATTTAGATGAGATGGAAAAACCTGTTATATCAAGACATGGTGCGAAAGGGGGTAGATTCATAGATGGAATGTATACTACAAACCAAGAGCAAGCATGTGTTAAAGGCATTACTATAATACAGGATACTGGAATATTCTCTGATCATGATCTTGTAATCAGTAAGATTGACTTAGGCATTCAAAAATTTACCATGAGTAATGAGAAGGAAGAAAGATTTGATTATAAGCAAATTTTGAATATACCGGTATCCTACAAACAAGGGCATGACCATCCTATACTTAATGAAAATGTGTTTAAAGGGGCTGACTTTCGATATCATAGTGAATTATACCACCAACTCCAAGAGATCGTAAAGGATCAACAATTTAACTTCATGGAAAAAATTTCTGATGTGAAAGCAACGTTGGAAAACCTAAAAAGAGACATTATCGAACGAACTAAATCTACGATTAATCCTGAGGAACAAGAAGCAGGCAAACTAGTACAGCGACTTCTGACGGATGCTACTTGCATTAACAAAGCATCTACCCAAATCTTTGACATTATCCGAGATATATGTAGACAAGCGCAACTTACTAATAAAGTCAATATAATACCATCTGCAGCTCATCAGAGGAAAAGGATGGCAATCGCCACAGAAAAAATCATGCCAAATATCTCATCTGCGCCTATAGCAAAACAGATCAATGATGCAATGAAACGAGCCCGGAGTATATACCAAAGATTGAAAATAGCTGTAAAGGTATGCACAACGCATCAACAACTGAAAAAGCATAGTGATCAATGGTATAAATCCAGAAAAAAGGTATGGACCCGCTGTAAACGATTAGCCAACCAACAAACTCTATTCATTGAGGCTCTTAGGAAAACTATACAAATTATCCAAGAAGTTGCAGATGATAGAGATCATCATATCACCTCTCTCGAAGCATCTCGGAATAAAAAGATTTTTGATAATGTGAATGAATACCAGACCTTTGTCATAGAGCATCAAGGAAGGGGAGAATATGATAACTTTATTAAAAACGTTAAAGAAGACATATTTCAAGAAGGATTTGTCATGCTGAATCAAACAGAGGATCAAAGAAATTTACCTAAACATATGCAGTTACACATGGAACTTCACAAATGGCAAGAAATGTTTGATATATACCCGCCTGACAATGAGAACCTATTATCCAATGAAGAAATACGAGATTGGATCAAACGAGGCTCCAAGAGTAAACAAGCCCTGCGGAAAATCATAGGTACATTAGGACACCTTCGGCGTGAAGAATGGAGGAATGCTAAGACCCATTATATCCGAATCGGCAAATATGGAAATATTGCCAGGATGACCATTCCTAAGAATAGAAGCGGGCCTATTGCCGGTAATTTTTACCCTCCTGTTCCGGGGGAACCTATTCGTAGAGCTATAAATGATCATGAACGGCGGGAAGCGACTATGTTAACACATGAAAAATGGATGGATGATCCTCCAGGATGTAAAAACTGCTTCTTCCTAGATAAAATTGAAGACGATGTTGGGCCTTGTGGTGTCTCAATTCATCCTGACAGGACATTTGATGAGCATACAAATACTTCTTACCTTGATGGTTTATTACAGGATAAGGTAGATGACGAAATCTTCCAACGCATAGCCTTTGCACATAAACGCCTCCCAGCTCTCTTCGCAAAAATCAAGACGGACACAAAAATTGTTTATCCATTTAAGTTCAACTGCATCTCTGGAGAATTTATAAGTTCTGACCTAGAAAAGAACTTTCGAAAGAACTTAGTTAAAGGAAATGGCAAGGCACGAGCAACTGGATTTGCAGTGCCGGTATTTGGTAGATTACCGAAGATTTTTGCTGATACTTACCTGCTTAAGTGCGAATTGCAACTAGCCTTACGATTACTAGACCTTGGCACTGAATGTTCCCTACGTATATGTATTGCTAAACCGTGCGGAGGAATTAGACCGCTAACCGTTGGGCACGACGATAATGTCTTTCTAAATGGTATAGCGCAGCAGGCCATACAAAAGGAAATCGCAAGGTTGAAAGTATTACCAGACAATGTTTGTTCCTACCAAAAAGGCAAAGGATGTGGAGATGCAACAATAGTAGACTGTGTAGCAAAAGAAGTGGCACTACAAAACAATAAATATTATCTTGCTGAAATTGATGATGATGCTGAGAAGATGTTTGATAGATTATATCTGGAGTTACAAGCTGCCTTACTGCTACTAGCAGGAGCTGGGATGAATGGCTTTACACAATGGCAATGCGCCAACATGTCGAATAGAACTAATAAACTGGTTACTGACATCTTTGTTGCAACCCTACAGTACAAATGTGGAGTACCTCAAGGAAATGGTTTTTCTGTAGAAGTGGCAAATCTCTACGCCATGTTATTGTTAATGTGGTGGAACATGGACCCAGTTAATCCCTTAGGCACCATTGCTCCCTTTGAATCTCCTAGGCATGGTTTCCCTCTCATTGTAGGAGGAATTTTGAGACCTGTTACTTCCTTAGCTTATGTAGACGATGCTACTAGACTGGTCGCACTAAATAAAGCTGAACACTCCTTGGAAGAGTTTTTTACTGTGGTACAGGGATATTGTGATCTACTTGCTGACCTCTCATTGGTTATAAAGATGGGAAGAAACGTCAGAAAATGCACAGTTTACCTGTATAACATTCCTGAAGATGTAGAAGTTCCTGAATTTAACAGTATTGCTTGGTCTTTTGATGCACATGGTCCTGTAAAAGGTATTATTAGAACTGTAATCATGCGCAGAGAAAATATCAGTAACCGACTACTATGTTATCATGTTCCACAAGCCACAAGAGAAAGTGCTCCAGAACATGTTAAACAAATCCTTAGCCATAGAAAGTACCTTGGAGTGCCTACAAATGCTCAGCTTGATGGCAAAGAGGGCAGGGAAAAAATTCTTAGTAAACTTATTCAGAGAATTGCCATGGTCTCCTCTAAGGCTGATTGTATTAAAGAAGCCATGATTGCTCATAATATGTTGGTTTGTCAAGTTGCAACCTATTCTCCATTATGTATCCCAATGTCAATCAAGGAATGTATCTCTATTGATAAACAGCTCTTAAACTCATATCAATACAGATTGCACTTTATGCCTCATGATGCTAAGCACAGCACATTTATATCTAAAAAAAGGGGTGGAATTGGAATTCGATGCTTTACCAGAGAAACGATTGGAGCTCTCCTTCGCGATCTTGAAGTGTATATCTCACAAGAGCATAGTCTCTCAGCACATGCACTAGCAGCAAGTCTCGAGGAAGCTACTAAATTGCAACTATGGAACCTTGAGAATGAACATAAAATACCTAACTGTCTCAATGAATATAGAGATAAAGTAAAGGGTTATCAAATATCTGGCATCAAGACAAGGTTCTACCAAGAATCCTTTGATACCCCAATCCACGAAGAATTATCCTACGATCACCCTCATGTCATGCATTATGCAATCAGCTCCACATGTGTATTTGGATTTATCCTGCGAGACCTTAACCATGAATTTGCCGCTCGCTTCGCTGATGAATTGATCCTTCGTGATAAGAATGCAAAGGTGCTTGGAAGTCCTAATATTGCAACTCGATCTAAACTCAGTGCAATTATTGGTGAAGGCAATGGGCATTTCTTTAAATACTCTTTATTGGGGCACATTTATTTGCTTATTATAGTGCTTATCGAAGAAGTGTGTAAAGAACTACTGCCATATAATCAACAACTACGAAACTCTATATTTGAAGATAAACTGTCCCGGAATATCATTTATAAACAACTATCACTGTTCCCAAAGGAAATTTCAGCAATGAAATTAGCAGCTGTCGCTCGAGAAGTCTTCAGGAAATACAAGAATGATTATAAACTGTGCTCATTTTATAAACTTACTGAATGGAGGATAACAATGACACAAATAGCTGCTGGTAATGCAATATATCCGAAAACGGAAGAATATAAAACTCTCATCGGAGATCACAACATCTTCATTCCCAAACCGCTCCTTACAATGCAACAAAATAGCGAAAATCTAATGAACCATCTCTTCGACCAGCTACAGCTTCAACAAGATGGAGCTGAACATGATACCGGAGAAGACCTAGATACTCGCTGTATTACGGACTCTGAAATATTTGACTTGGCGCTGCAACATGACCTACCTATTTTTGTCAGTATTGATGGTAGCCTGGATAAGCATGGTATAGCTACCACCAGTATCTGTATTCTGGCTCCAGATATATGGGATGAAGATGAAATTGATGGAATGAACTGGCAAAATAGACTTGCAAAAGTTCTGCTGATTAGATCATGGCGACTTCCTAAATATTGGGGTACAAGTCCAGTATGCATTAATATGGCAGAAGCAATTGGGTTTATATTGGGGGAATATACAATTCCCTCAAATCTTCCTATCCTATATATAACAGATTCGAACAATGCTCGATCCTTACAAAGACGGATTAGAAACAAAGAAGATTTTACTCATCGAACTTACATTAGGAATATTAAACAGGGTATTGACTCATCCATAGCATCACACTTGGAATACCTTACCTCACGGTGGCCGAGAGAAGAAAACTTGAGTGATTACACCAGAAGACTGTATCATCGTGGAGAAGAGCTATGTAAATATTGGGCCCTTCTAAATAAAGAAAAAACTCGAATCGAACCAAACAACTTTGATGACCTGGAACGCGTCCATGAACAATATAATGATGATCGCACAGATTCATCCAGCAGCTCATCACATTCAAGTACAGTATCTAAATTAGTGAGAGATATAGAAACGCATCATAGAATTAAATTTGATCAGAGCATGTTTGACACACTTGGAAGAAACATTACACTCAAGGTCTATTCACATCAGTTACATAACAACTTTACTGAAAAAGAACAAAATATTCCACCAAGCCCATGTCTTTGCATCGTTTCAGCGAACCAATATGCAGATAACGCAGCTACACAAGTAAAGGAAATTATTCATACTATACCACATGATCTTGACCATATGTACTACTCTCCATTCTCACCAAGATGGTGTTTTACCTTTGATGGATGCACCACAAATAAAGGGGCCACAAGAGTATTCTATGATAAAATAGATGAAGAACTTATACTTAGATTACAACATAGACCAAAGCAAGGTCTATTCTTCAGACTTCGAGAATTTATTGGACTTACGGCAGAACAGATTGGCAATGAATCCCTTCTGCGAGATATAATAAAGATGAATGCAATATGCTGGACGCGTTGCATTTACAGATACCCACCATTAGCAAATGCGATATGGCAACTTTGGCGCGCTTCTCTATCGATTGAATTACAACAAAATCAGCCAGAAAATATTCCTAAAGACTGGCAAAAGCGAGTAGAAATAGCTGATGAAGTTATAAAAAGATGTCCTTTCTGTCACATAGAAGATATTCAAGCAATAAGAAAAAATGGCAATCTAGAGCACTTACACTTATATTGTACTTCCCAGATGTTGGTGGACACAAGGTCTTTCTGCTACCAAAAGATTGAAGACGCCATAATAAAATTATATGACTTTGCCTCAATCAGAGAATTTGGGGTATCTTTTCAAGACTCTCAGCGCTCTACTTCTTTACAAGAAAATCTAGAACAGATAGCTAAAGACTTGGAGTTGATGGACAGACCGATTGTACGTGACTCTCATGTGGTCGTCACCAACAGAATGATAAGTAAATGCTTTCAAAGCAGAATTTCCATGAATCGTGCTGTTATTCTTGGAAAACTGCCAGATAGGATACTGAGGGAGTATGAGGAATATCCACTAGCGCACAGAATTGGGTTCATACATGTTATATCTGAAGATGAATTAGATATAGGGTCTGCTACCATAACGGATGTGGGATTCCTAGGCCTCTTTCCCAAGAAAATCTTGGAATGCCTCAAACAATATGCAGAAGAAGTGGGAAGAGCTAATCAAGATAAAGAAGAATATATGAAATGTGTAACCAATCTCATCACGGCCTTTGTTTATAGACCCTTGGCAATCCAAAAGGTTATTCAAATAATGACAACAGAAAAGAAAAAATCAATTCTCAATGCCATCCCCAAGAATATCACTACAGATCCTGACGCTGATGATGCAACGCAATATGCGCCGTCCATCAATAACACCTCTACAACAGCGAATACACACACCCTTTCTAACTATCAAAATACCTTGCGCGAAGTCCCACCAATATGTTATGGTAATAAATGTCGCATACTTAAAGCAAAAGGTATCTTACGACGCCCAATGTTTTGCGCTAATAGGAGAAATATGTGTGCTGGATGTATCCATGAGGCTGGACGACATCGCAAGGTGCAACAAATTGAACATCAAATTCTTCATAACACCGCGTCTAATGATGTGTGGGTACCACTTCTCAATTGGATATGCACTCCTATTACACTAGTCCAATTACGGCGGTTGCTAAAACATCTACCAATTTACAATACTGCTAAAAGAGATGACCATATCTATGGTGCCACAAGATACATTGCTAACTCTCTGGGGATACAACTGTGTGCCACTAATATGTCTGAATTGGTCGATCAACAGATGACAAATGTAGAGAAAAAACAAGCATGGAGAACTGCAACTTTCCAATGCAGGTGTCCTAATCAAGGTGAAGGGATTTACCATAATTGTGGAGTCAGAACGTTTTGTAAAAAATGTTGTCTATTGATTCCAAATGACTCTATGATAACAGACAATAACCAGTGTCGATTCTGCCACTTGCATGAGTTCTGGAAATTCCCCAATCACCCATGCTTATCCTGTCAATTTGCAACAATGATATTCAGGAACCCATTTCATTGGCGCCTTCATCAGAATTTACAACAGCTCCTGGAAATAGAAGAGTCTGATGATAATATGTCATTCTTGCAAACACCTATAAGAGTTACCTCACCTGTAAATAATATATCTGAGCGAGATATGTTACAACAAAGAAATCAGTCATTCGAACAAACTTATCAGGAAGTTAGGAGCAGATCTACTCAAACGCAAAGCAAATACATCTTTGAAAACCTATCAATACTTCAAAGGAATATTCAAAATAACTTGGGTAGCAGTAAAAGAAATCACTATACGCAAGATCAATCAAATGAAAATATGTCCCGATCAGATAGTATTATATCCCCAAAGAAACTAAATTATGCACAAGGGAATTCAAATAAAGTTACATCTATTACGTCCGGTGTGAACAACAGCTTCCATAACCCACGCATACCCCTTAGAAATTTAGATCTCAACTCGGAAATAATGGAAAACACCGGAAACAACTCCTGTAACAAAGCAATTAGAAGTCTAAAAAAACAGGAAAGAACCAGAAGAGCCAAGGAAAAGCGTAACCGAAAAAATAATGCTCCAGGCCAAGAATAATTGGTTGAGGCCTGAGTTTGTATGATGTACGAATGAGGAGGCGCGACTAAAACAGATTCTAAAAGGAAAATCGAAAGATTAAATTCTTATCGACAGTCACGCTTTCCCTATTATTACCATAATATAGACTAGATGATTGACGTGATATTACTTGACACAGATCGTCACCAGATCCTGCAATAATTCCAATATGAGTATGATGCTGCGATGACTCTATTATAAAGATAGACTGGATCCTGACGTCTCTACAGTATTATGACGATTACGAGACAACACCTTAACCTTCAACGCTCCTTATATTATTTATCGGAATGTGTGAAGATTCGGTCTCTTTTTAATCTGCGCCGCTTAGGGGCAGGTATGGTGTAATCTGAGTGAGAAGATGGAGAAGCTTGGCGTAATGTTCCTACCTTGGCTTGACATGATGTTCCTGCTTCGGCTTGACCAGTATGCACCCTCGCAGACGGCATAGGGGCAGATATGCTGTAATCTGGGTAAGAAGATGGAAGAGCTTGGCGTAATGTTCCTACCGGGGCTTGACCTGATGTTCCTGCTTCGGCCTGACCGGTGTACACCCTAGTAGACATCATAGCTACTCTATGAGCTTGGCATGACTCTTGAAATGATTCCTGTCGTGGTTTCATTAATGCTCTGCTTGATAATCCGCCTGTTCCCGCCCATGGAATATAAGCCCTGCGAATGCTACGGTCATATGTTATTGCTATAGCATGAGGTCTCAACAAATCTGATCCGCAGTAATCACATCTACACTTATCAACGTTCTTGGAGTCATCATCAGAACTGTCATAGTGTTGCGTTGCATCATCTTCTGATGGAAAGATAGTACTCATTATCTTACGGTGGAGATCTGACTATATGAATTTGTGCGAATTATGATACCCAATCAATTTTTTGTTTTTTTTCTAACACTGGCTTCCTAATCTGTGGAAAACTGACAGCAGTTTCCCCAAGGAGGTACTCATATAAGAGACAGGAATACGATAATTGTGTTGTACTGCGGTTGCTTCTACAGGCGGTAGAAGTTCAGGCTGATCTGTACCTCAATTTATCACCTGTAAAATTCCTCTGTCTGGAACAGGAGGTCCAGACGTAGGGGGGCCTCAAATCGGGTCCCCTGAAATCTGGATTGGGATCCTGAGAAAGCAGAGGATGCTCTGAGTGCTGATAGTCTTGGGATAGTTGGGGAACGCGCAGGGCGGACCTTTTAGATGCCCACAATAGGTGAGGCCAAACCCCTAGACTTTAAACCCACAACAACAACAACAACAACAACAACTACTATCATGGCAACAGGG
>Ga0209990_10004037_pt1 | contig 10521 bp, 7 predicted proteins | sample NOAtaG_6_FD_187304 | JGI IMG/M metagenome (GOLD analysis project Ga0209990, IMG submission 187304) | Freshwater lake microbial communities from Lake Erie, under a cyanobacterial bloom - NOAA_Erie_Diel5S_2200h metaG (SPAdes) (version 2) | ecosystem: Environmental > Aquatic > Freshwater > Lake ...
AAAAAATTAGCGGTTGAAAAAAGTAATGAGATCTTGTATCTTGAATACAACGCTGAAAGGGAGAATTTAAATCCTGATCAGTTTTGTTAGTTTATCTTGTCTGTAAGATCAAATCTTGACTTCTACATACAATTATTACTGCTTTTCAACCGCAAAGTTAATAACGAAAGATAAAGAGCCTTTAGTAAAATTAACAATTAACTTGTAAATAATATCTATATGTCAAACAACTTAGACAGCAATTATAAAAATACACTTAATAGAGAACAGAAAGAGTCTGTTTTTTTATTATCCATTGGCACGTTTTTGGAATACTTTGATTTAATGTTATATGTTCATATGGCGGTTCTGCTAAATGAACTATTTTTTCCACAAGATAACCCTGTCACTGCGGAGCTATTTGCCATATTTACTTTTTGTTCCACTTTTGTATTGAGGCCAGTAGGTGGATTTATAGTTGGCTGGGTTGGCGATCACATTGGTCGCAAAAACACTATAATAATAACTACTCTGCTGATGGCACTTTGCTGTATTACGATGGCAAATGTCAAAACATATGCAGAGATAGGCATTATTGCCAGTATTGTGATTATTATCTGTAGGATATTGCAAGGTTTTACGTCTATGGGTGAAATAGTAGGAGCACAACTTTATTTAGTGGAAACGTTAAAGCAACCTAATCAATATATATGTAGCAGCATAGTTAATATTCATTCAAAATTAGGAGGATTGGTTGCTTTAGTTATAGCTTATATAGCTGTTTCTCTAGCTTTTAATTGGCGCATAGCTTTTTGGATCGGAGCAATAATTGCTTTAGTAGGATTAGTAGCGCGCACTAAATTAAGAGAAACCCCAGAATTTGTTGACTATAAGCGTAGGTTAAAAATTAGGCAAGAACTTATCAATAATACCACTGTTATATATCAAGATGCCAATGATATAGTAGATCGAAAAGTAGTCTTTGCTTATTTTATTTTGCACTTACCACTCTCTATCTGTTTTTATGTTGCTTATATATATACTGCTTCCTTCATGAGGAATTCTTTAGGTATGACTGGAGAAGAAATAATTAATCAAAATTTTAAAGTAAATTTTTTCTTGGTATTACTGCTAACATCAGCACTATTTTTTTTAAAAAAGCATCATCCATTAAAACTAGCTAGAATTAATGCGTTATGCTCAATTGTCATTATGGCATTTATACCATATTGGTTTAATAGTATAACAAACTTATTATCACTAACATTATTACAGCTTGCAGTGCTTGCTCTTGAACTAACCGCGAATGCCGCAGAGATAACCTGCTTTAAACACATACCGTTGGCTAGACGTTTTACAATTTTAGCTATCACCTTTGGAGTGGCATCGACTATTGGTTATGGTTGCACTCCTTGGATTCTAAAAGTTTGTAGCCAGTATGTAGGTCATTATGCTCTTTGGGTGGTATACATCCCAGTTATTACTTCATATTTATGGGCAATACACTACATTAAAAATCTAGAAATTAACAAAGGTTTTTATCATAATTACCCTAATACTGATGACCTTGCTAATGATGCTGCTGATCAAAATACTCCTGTTAACTATAATCTAAGCGAAGAGTACCAAGCTTATCATGCTGACTGTGCTTATGCATCAGCGTTACTAAGTAAAATTGAAGCGAAAAATAATTATCTGCAAAGTGTTAGTTGTTCTACCAGCAAGCGTGTGGTAGATATCAAGCTCGTCAAAAAAGCCATTATTTTTGCAAAAAAATGGCACGATGGGGAGTTTAGAAAAACGGGTGAACCTTTTTATGTACACCCTTTAACCGTTGCCTTAATTGCGACAGATTTTTGTTTCAGAACTAATGTTATTGTTGCTGCCATATTACATGATGTTGTTGAAGATAGTGACTGTACAATCGAACTATTAGAAAAAGAATTCAATCAAAGGATAGCGCAAATCATATACAAATTAACTAGGATAGTTGATAATGGAATAAACAATATACATAAGCTTTCTGTTGCTAAAATAATGCATAATATAAAAAAATCTGATGATAAAGAGGCAATGCTAATTAAACAAATTGATCGCTTGCATAATCTGGAAACTGCGAACGGGTTATCATCAAATAAACAAAAAGAGAATGTTATAGAAACCTTAACCAGCATCATACAGCACACTGCCTATTCGGTAGACGATCTTAATATTAATAACAAGCTACTATTAGAAGATAAAATATATATGTATTGTAAAAATATTATCACAAAGAATCTGCAATATGATAATCATCAAGCCAAGGTCATAGATAAAGAAAATAAAATTTAAAGAGCATGCACAGAGAGTATTAAAAAATTTTATGCATATGGACAACTTGGAGATACAGGAATATGGTATAGTACTTATACCCGAGACAAATTGCATCAATATAGCGCAAACCTTAAATCAGAAAATAGCTGGCCATTTGCCACATTTTGCAAACATCATTAATAAGTGGCATATAACTTTATATCACGGAGCATATAATAAAAAAGATATACCGCGAATTAAAGCTGCTATTTCTGCTTTTAAGCCTTGTTCTTTTCTGTTACAGATGACTGATTTTTATAGCACTAATAATCAATGGGTAAGCTGGGGCGTTAATAAGACAGATACTATACAAAAACTGCATGAGTATATAGTTTATGCGATTAGCTCTTACCGTCAGAGACCCATAAATAGGGAATTAAATGAATATAACACGCTAAGTGCTCATGATAAAAAACAAATTGACCAATATGGAATTTCTAAAGTGCTAGAACATTATAATCCCCATTTAACTTTATTTTATGCTCCCTACGCTGATCTTACTGTACCTAGCGTGCTGCCACTGATAAAAAATGAGCGATACCAAAATATAACCTGCAAAGTTGCAAAAATAATTATTGGTGTGTTAGGTTATAATGGTAATATTACTAAAATAGTAGCAAGTATACCTCTAGTCAAGTAAATCCTTTTTCCTAAGTTTGACATTGAAGATATTAAGTTATTGGTATAAAACAAAAATGTTTTTTTAACAACGAGGTTAAGAGATTGTTTTTGGGAAGTGGAATATTCAAGAAGTTTAAAAGCATTATCGATAGTTATGATAAAAAAGCTAGGCTAAGATTATTTAAAGCCATAGAAGCTTTGGCTGATAATAATTGATTTGTGATTAAAAAGTTGCATTAGCTGTAAAAATTGCATAAATTATGATTACTAATTAATCATTAGTTGATTTTAGCCGAGTTTTGGGTTTAGGAATATAATGCAAGTAACAAATAATGCTGTTGAATTGAAGAGATTAGGGGAGGCGATTCAGGTATCAGTTCGTGAGAGTTTAAGGGCGAAAGTTGTATCTGTTCGAATCAACCATCGCGGATTAGAGCTGGTTGTGCCTAGGGGTGCGTCATGGGATAAAGCTTACCAATTTTTACTGCAGCAGGAATTATGGATTCGTGAGAAGCTGGCTGATCGTAATATTTGTTTAGCTGCTCCAGCCATGACATACAAGAAAATTCCTCTGCTAGGTGTTGCATATGATATTAGATATTCAAATGTAGAACGGGAATGTGGAGTAGTAAAAAATAATAATGTTCTCACAGTGTATGCGCCATTTGCTAGTGCCAATGATGTTCTTAAGCAATATTTAAAAGTGGAAGCATTGCGGGAAATAATGTCATCGCTAACAAGTTTGGCAGAGGAATATAAATTCAAGCCCTATGGTAAGGTTACGGTAAGGGATGTAGTAAGTAGATGGGGCAGTTGTTCATCGCGTGGAGACTTATCTTTTAATTGGCGTATTATATTTGCACCAAGGGAAGTTTTTTATTATGTAGTGGTTCATGAATTCTGCCATTTAAAAGAGCTGAATCATGGTAAAAAGTTTTGGTCTTGGGTTGCTAAGCTATGTCCTGATTATCTATCGGCGATATCATGGCTAAAGAAGAATAGTTATCACTTACACCATTATTTTTCTTGTGTACAAGGAGGTAGTAATTGAAAGGAAGCACTTATAATTATAGCTTATCAGACATTGAAGGTTATTTTTCACGGCGCAGTTATGAGCGTGGCTGCAGTTATGCTCGCCAAAAGTGCGTATTGTCTAAAAACTTTAATGAAGAAAGAGGGGAGTTAACCTCTATTGTCCAAGGGAAGAGGCGCTACCAAGTTAAGGTAGAAATAAAAGAACATAATGATGGATGGCTGTTTGAGAGCAGTTGTAGTTGTCCAGTTGGTTTTGCTTGCAAGCATGCGGTTGCTGCATTAGTAGATAATCTGCTATCTGTTGGTGAAGAAGAAGCCGTTGGGGAAGTTGCAAAGGTAAAACCTAGTGTGAAGCTCAATGCGGAGGTATCAGCATGGCTAAAAGAAATACAGCCATTGGCAGAGAGGCAAGAATATAGCAAAAATAATAAAGTAATAATCTACTACATTGACAGTAGGCCGCGAGGTGTTGGTTTTGAAGTAAGGCCAGTTGTTACGTCTATTCTGAAGAATGGTAATTTTAGTACGGTAAGCAAAAGACTTAATTTAGATCATATCAAATATAATGAAACCATCCTATTTACAAGGAATTGATAAAAATATTTTGCGTTTACTATCTGGGATAACTTCTAATCGTTATAGCTATTATGATTCACTGACGATATCAGATATTGAAGGTGGCGAATTGCTATTAAAACTATTGATGGAAAGTGGACGCTGTTTTTTTAGAAGATTTATTGGAATCACAATCATATCTACGAATGGGTGGGCCTTGGCGGGCGAAGTTGGAATGGGTAGTAGAAGCGGATTGTGGGCAAGTGGTGGAAGTTAATGTTGTAGGAGTAGCATCACCAGTAATAATTAGGTTAAAAGAATTATATTGCATTTGTCCTATTAAAAATGAGGTTGGAGTTTTAAATACTAGCTTGAGCAGGGAGCAAGTTGAAATTTTGTTGAATGCACCAATAATCAGTCCAGAGCAGGTAGGATTGGTGCGCGAGAAGCTATTGTCAGAAGTAATGTTTAAAGAAGCTAGTCCATCATTATTACCGACAAATTATCCAATTAAGCAAGCGCGGGAAGAAGTTAAGCCAATGCTAATGTTGTTTGATATTAGCCTGCAGCCAATTAAGCAGCGTGGGTGGCAACGATATGCAGATGGCAAGGCAGTTATGTGGGGGGTAGCAAATTTAGTATTTGCTTACGGGGGTAATCGTTTTGCATACAATGATAACAGACAGGAGTGGAGTAAGTTTGTTAATAATGAAATTAGAATTTTGCAGCGAGATAAAGAAGGGGAAGAAAAATTTAGAAAGCAATTGGCATCGGCAGGATTGCAAATGCAGCTTGGTATGGTGGCGGCGCATTATGATATTAGTGATAATTATAGGAAGTACCTGACATTTGGGGAGGCGCGAGAAGGATTTCATCGCAAGAAGCAATTGCACCAGCAATGGGAAAACTTCATGCAGCAGGAGATACCTAAGCTTAGAGCGCAAGGATGGGGAGTAATAGTTGAGGAGGACTTTCAATATAATATAATTACGGCAGATGATGCTTGGTATGCTGAGATAAGCGAAGGGCAGGGGATAGATTGGTTTGGATTTGAGCTAGGTGTAACTATTGAAGGGGAACGCCTAAGTTTAGTACCAATATTGCTTAATTTTCTGCATAGATATTCCCGAGAAAATATATCAGAGATTGTAGCTATGCTTCCTGAAGATAAGCCATTTCTTGTTGAGATTGAGCTAGGTAGAAGGCTGGCATTGCCAGCTAAGCGTATAAAGATGCTACTTCAGCTATTACAGCAGTTGTTTAGCTTTTCAGGTAATGGTGCTATATCTGGGCAATTAAAGTTAAAGCTACTAGATGCGACACTAATTGCGGAGATTGAAGCGGCGACCAAGGAATTAAATCTGCGCTGGATGGGTGGTGAGCGGGTAAGGCAGTTAGGGCAGCGTTTGCAGAAGTTTGAGGCTATTACTGAGGTTAAGCCTGCGCAAATATTTCAAGGTCAATTAAGGCCATACCAACAAGAAGGTTTAAATTGGTTACAGTTTTTGCGTGAGTATGGGTTGGCGGGGATACTGGCAGATGATATGGGTTTAGGGAAGACTGTCCAAATGTTAGCGCATATTGCTATTGAGAAGGAGAGAGAGAGGATAAGTAAGCCAATATTGGTAGTTGCGCCAACAAGCTTGATGTATAATTGGCAGCAGGAAGCATCGAAGTTTGTGCCTGAATTAAAGGTATTGGTTTTGCATGGAGTAGGGCGGAAGGGGAGATTTGATGATATTCAGGATTATGATTTAGTATTGACGACTTATCCCCTGTTACCGCGCGACAAAGATCAGTTATTGGCGCATGAGTATTATATGCTGATTCTTGATGAAGCACAAAGCATAAAGAATTCGCAGGCAAAGCTTACCCAAATTGTCAATCAACTAAAGGCAGATCATCGTTTATGCATGACAGGGACACCTATTGAAAATAATCTAGGCGAGTTATGGTCGTTGTTTAACTTTCTGTTACCTGGTTATTTAGGAACACAGCAACAATTTGTAAAATCATATCGTACTGCAATTGAGAAAAATGGTGATTTAGAGTGTAATAAGGGCTTATCTAAGCGGATCAGGCCTTTTACGTTGCGGCGCACCAAGCAAGAAGTAGCTTTGGAATTGCCAGAGAAGACGGAGATTGTGCGTATGATTGAGCTAGATGGGGAGCAGCGGGATTTATATGAGGCAATAAGGGTTAGTATGCAGAGCAAAGTGCAGCAAGCAATAGCAGAGCGCGGAGTAGAAAAGAGTCATATTATCATATTAGATGCATTGTTGAAATTAAGGCAAGTTTGTTGTGATCCATCATTATTGAAAGTAGAAATGGCCGAGAAAATAAGGCAGTCAGCGAAGCGCGAAGAGTTGATGAGGATGTTAATCGAGATGGTAGAGGAGGGTAAGAAGATATTATTGTTTTCCCAATTTAGTAGCATGTTGGCATTAATAGCAGCTGATTTACAAGCAAGTGGTATAGACCATGTTCAATTAACTGGGCAAACGCAAGATCGAGGTGCAGTAATTAATCGCTTTCAAGAAGGGGTAGTACCAGTATTTCTGATAAGTTTAAAGGCTGGAGGTACAGGTTTGAATTTAACAGCGGCTGATACGGTAATTCATTATGATCCTTGGTGGAATCCAGCGGTGGAGCGGCAAGCAACGGATCGCGCTTACCGTATAGGTCAGGGTAAACCAGTATTTGTTTACAAACTAATAGCTGCAGGCACAATTGAAGAAAAGATATTAGAGATGCAAAGTAAGAAGCAGCAATTAATTGATAACCTTTTTTCCGAAGGGATGGTAGGAACGAAACTGAATGTTAGTGATTTACAAGCATTGTTTGAGCCATTGGCTAAGGGTAACTAGAGGGTGTATGTAGTTGGTTGCCCAAATATGTACATTATACGATTGTTTTTTTGCCGCTCTGACTATTAAAATACCTAAGGATGATGTAGTCAATCTGAAAGAAGAAAGACCATCGTTTATATTTAGAAATAAAACAACGTATATTTGAAAAACTAGTTGTTTTTAAAAAACTCTGGTACACTGATTCAACATTTATTTCGATAACGCGATAAATTGGAAGTTTTATGTGAACAAACAATAAGAGGGATACTATGAAAAAGCTAATATTAATGATAATAGATGAAAAAAGTGCATTGATTGAGCAGCTATGTGCGGCGGTTGCGCTTAAGGTTGGCAATATGAAATTGCCAGATGCAGAAGTTTATTTGCATGTTAAGGAAGGGGTACAAGCATTAACAAATGAATATACGTTTAGATATAAACAGGGTTTTAGTTTGGGAGAATATAAAGAATTATTTCCTGAAGAATATGAACAGAGTTACGGAGGTACTTTAGATGTTGAGTTGTTGCAAGCAAAGCGGGATGTTTTATTTAAGATTATTGAACAAACAGAATCGAGGGTCGTAGGGTTAGCGCAGCTAAAAGCAATAAGAAAAGGGATTGTTATTTCGGCGTTATCTGCGAAAGAACTAGAAGATAATTTAGCATTATATAAAAAGTTATTTGGCGAAGAGGGGGTGATTGTAATAGATAAAGGTGCACTTAGCACTGTAGAGGATATTGAGCGCCAAGCAAGCACTGTAACTGCCAAGTTATTTCCACATATAAGCAGGGTTAGACCTGTTGAGGAGTTGGATGAGGAAGAATTCAAGATTCATTCGCCTAGTACGCCTAGCAAATTTCCTACTGGTTCTGCACTGATTAAACATCCTACTATCACTTGGGATAAAAAAACCATCAAAAAATTTATCAAAGATAATTGTCGGGCATTTCTTAGTGAATTTTCTATAGGTAGCGAAGAGGATATGCATGTTATTTTGCATGAAGGAGTGCCAATTGAAGTAAAAAAGGCAATGATAAAGTATTTAGCTGTAGATATTGAAAGTGATATAAAAGCTTCAATAAGGTGTAATATTCTATCTAAAACGGCAGATGAATATAAAAACACTGATTTGATATTGTATAGATCATTAAATTATTTAAAAGAGATATATTTAGAATTTTATAATAAAGTTCATGATTCGTTGAACATTGGAAACAAAGAATATGTTGATAAATTAATGAGCTTAACACGTGCAGAGATAGAAGAAAGGTGCGGATTAAAATCAGGAAGTTTTGAAGAGATATTCAGTTTTGTAAAAAAAGTTTCAGCAACGACTAGCCCGATCAACGTTAACGGTATCGCCCATGAATAAAGTTATAATTTTTAAAGAATTAAGCCATATTTATAAGAACTACCCTGATGAAATCCAAGCTTTGTATGACACTATTGAAAAATGGTTTAGGGTAAAAGGGAAACTTAAGAAGATTGACACGGAAAGATACATTAACGACTATGTCAAATCATTAAGTGACTTTGTGGCTTCTCTTTGGCAGTTACAAGATTCTGCATTTTGTGAAAGTTTTGATAATAGATTGCAATATCTCAAAGAAGATCCACTAAATAGATTAGAGAAAGGTATACTTTTAGATACTTCTAGAGTCATTTCAGAAAAAGCTGGGTTAATGACGAAGAGTATTGGAAATATACTATATATTGAAAATCAGTTAATTAGATATAGAGATGCTAAGGATGAACAAATATCTATGGAAAAGTCCATTTTTATCACTTTAGAGCAATTAAAGTTATTTGCTTTTTCAGTAAAAATTACAGAAAGTAATCTTGAAAAACAAATGAAAGAATTGTATTTGTTGCTAATCTGTATACTAAGCCCATGCAGTGCGATTTTCTATGGTATTGAATTTCCTGACGTAAGTGAATCATCTTATACTCTTAGCCACGAAGAAAGTGAAGACGATCGAATGGATGTAAATTCGGTTGGTTCAGATGGTAGCATTAAATATCAAAAGGTAAAAGAAATACGCGGCGAGCTGAAAACCTATACAAAAGAAATGATGGGTTACTTTATGCTCAATTATACAGATGGTAAGAGTGCATTAATTATAGGTGGGCGTTCAGAAATAGGTCGCCCAAGCTCCGTTACAGGTTCATTAGGGAAAAAGAAGGGAGATCATTTAATTGCGGTTTCATATTATATGAAGATGCTTATGCAAGAATTGCGGAATAAAACAGTAAAAGAAGCAATATATCGGTTATTACCTATATTAGGAGGAGATCATTATGAAGATAAGCTTGAAAAAGAAATTAATAGTTTGATATCAAGAGGACATGAAATTGCGGAGCAGTATGAAAAAAGTTTTAAAGAAGGTTATTATCATGTTAAGGTCAATGAATATATCAAACAAGAACTAATACCTACAGTGGTTGCGATTTGGAATCAAAGGCAAGGAATAGCTTTTTTAGGAGTAAAAACCAATGCAGAATTAGGTCATGAAGGGGGAGCAGTGAGTGCTGCTCTTAAAAAATTACTAAAAACTAAGCAATCAAGTTGGCATTTGCAAAAAGAAGATATAGAACTTGCTGCCGATATATATGTAAGCAAGTTAGTAGATTTTGCGGTAGTGGAAGAAGATAAAACAGCAAGTAGCGATTACTTGAGGATGCTAAGTGAGGGCAAAAGGAATAATCATATGTCACAAATGGTACTTGCCTGTGGCCATATAATTAAGAATTTTTTAGAATTTTTCAGCGCTGAAAAAATTAGTCAAGTAGAGTTAACGAAACTTGTGATAATAAAGTTTTTACAAAAAGAAGGGAAACTGGGTAGTTGGTTTGATTATTATCAAAGTAATTCTAGGATGTTGGGTGATGGGATTATAGTAACTATAGAAGGGATTAGTGATTTTTTAATATTTAAAGTTAAACAAGAATTTCCATTGCTGATTGAAAATGAATTGGAGGTAAAGAGCGAAACGTACATGAGATGTAGAAGTCAAGATTTGATCTTACAGACAAGATAAACTAACAAAACTGATCAGGATTTAAATTCTCCCTTTCAGCGTTGTATTCAAGATACAAGATCTCATTACTTTTTTCAACCGCTAATTTTTT
>Ga0209990_10004039_pt1 | contig 10520 bp, 10 predicted proteins | sample NOAtaG_6_FD_187304 | JGI IMG/M metagenome (GOLD analysis project Ga0209990, IMG submission 187304) | Freshwater lake microbial communities from Lake Erie, under a cyanobacterial bloom - NOAA_Erie_Diel5S_2200h metaG (SPAdes) (version 2) | ecosystem: Environmental > Aquatic > Freshwater > Lake ...
CTCTGCACTCGACCAGCCGACAATCCGCGGTTGACCTTCTTCCACAAAACCTGTGAAAGGTCGTAGCCAGCAAGGCGATCAAGAAGTCGACGCGTTTCTTGAGCATCAACAAGCAACTGATCGAGTTCACGCGGATTGGCAAACGCTTCACGGATTGCTGGCGCAGTGATCTCATGGAACACCATCCGATACACCGGCATGTCCTTCGGCGGCTTCAGTACCTGCAACAGATGCCACGCGATGGCTTCACCTTCGCGATCCTCATCGGTTGCGAGATAGAGCGCGTCAGCGTTCTTCAGTGCACGACGAAGTTCGGCGACTGTGTCCTTCTTCTTGTCATACACCTTGTAATAGGGCTTGAAGTCGTCATCGGGGTCAATGCCCAGGTACGACCACCACTCCTTCTGCTTGCCCTCGGGAAGCTCTTTCGCTTTGGAAACGAGATCTCGGATGTGGCCAACAGATGCGATAACGGTCGGCGAAGCGCCACCGGTGTCCTCGCCTCGGAGGAATTCGGTGATCTTCTTCGCCTTCGTGGGCGACTCGACGATGACGAGGGGACCGGCCATGGGGGGACACAATGAGACCCGTTTGGCGGCTCTGTCAATCACAGTCTTTGGAACCATGGTCCCGGGGACCCCCTAAGGGGGTCCCCGATTTTTCTTATCCACAACCCCATTTCTCAGTGCTGACCGGGCATTTCGGCCATACTCGGCCCGTGACACCTACCGCGGAAAACCCCCCTTCGAACGACGACACCCTTCGCCCCCTCGGCGAGGCCGGAACGGGCGAACGTCGCCCATGGGGTGAGTTCGTGATCCTCGACGACGGCCCGGCCGCAAAGGTCAAGCGCATCACTGTCGAGCCTGGTCAACGTCTGTCGTACCAATCACACGACAAGCGGTCTGAACACTGGATCGTCGTCGAAGGCACTGCCATCGTCACCCTTAACGATGTCGATCACACCGTGCCCGCTGGCCGCACAATCGAAATCCCCGTTCACACCAAACACCGAGTTCGCAACGACAGCACTGCGCCAGTCGTGTTCATCGAAGTGCAGACCGGCACCTACTTCGGCGAGGACGACATCGTCCGCTACGAAGATGACTACGGAAGAGCAGGTTCCTGATGGACTTCGCACTCAGCCCGCGCGCAGCAGATCTGCAACAACGTCTTCTCGCGTTCATGGAAGAAGCTGTCATCCCCGCCGAACCAGTGTTCGCGGAGGAGATGCGCGCTTCAGGCGACCCTCACTTCCACCCGCACGTCATGGAAGAACTCAAAGCTGAAGCGAAGAAGCGCGGCCTCTGGAATCTCTTCATGCCCCACGTGACCGAATGGACACCCGAACCAGTTTCGAATGTTGACTACGCGCCACTTGCCGAAATCACTGGCCGCAGTCCGCTCGGGCCCGAATCCGTGAACTCTGCCGCGCCCGATACCGGCAACATGGAAATCCTTGCGCTGTTCGGAACACCCGAACAAAAAGATCGTTGGCTGGTTCCGTTGCTTGAAGGCGAGATCCGTTCATGTTTCGCCATGACCGAGCCTGATGTTGCATCGAGCGACGCTCGCAACATCAGTCTGAGCATCGTTCGCGACGGCGACGACTACGTCCTAAACGGCCGTAAATGGTGGATTTCTGGGGCTGCAAACCCTCGGTGTCGCGTAGCCATCGTGATGGGAAAGACCGATCCATCTGCTCCCACCTACACGCAACAATCCATGGTTCTTGTTCCCATGGACACGCCCGGCCTCACCATTGTTCGCGATCTCATGGTGTTTGGTTACAACGACCGTGAAGGCCATTGCGAGCTTCGATTCGACAACGTTCGCGTCCCGGTTTCAAACCTTCTCGGCGAAGAGGGAAGCGGCTTCGCACTCGCCCAAGCTCGACTTGGCCCCGGTCGCATTCATCACTGCATGCGCTGCATCGGCATTGCAGAGCGCGCCCTTGAACTCATGTGTCGTCGCGTCACCGAGCGCGTCGCGTTCGGAAAACCTCTTGCACAACAAGGTGTGATTCAGGAATGGATCGCTGATTCCCGTATCGAAATCGAACAAGCACGTCTGCTCACCATGAAGGCAGCGTGGCTCATGGACACCGTGGGCAACAAGGGTGCACGCACCGAAATCTCTGCTATCAAGGTTGTCGCACCAAACGTTGCGCTCGCTGTTGTCGATCGCGCCATACAGGCACACGGTGGTGGTGGCGTTTCGCAGGATTTCCCATTGGCAGGAATGTGGGCCGGTCTCCGCACACTTCGATTCGCCGATGGTCCCGACGAAGTTCATCGCATGCAACTCGCACGCCGAGAACTTGGTCGCTACATCGAAACTGGCGATTCCAAGCCGAGCTGAGGCGATTCCCGCGACGCTCGTCACTCCCTATTTTTGGCTTTTTGGGAGCAGGGTTGAGTCAGGAATCACATCAAAGAGTTCCGCGTTCTCTGCAGCCTCTATTGCGAGCTCTGCAGCACTAGATCGCTTCGCCGCAAGGCTCAGCACCAACGCTGCCAGAAGGCCTGCCACCGCTGAGGCGACCAAGACTCCGACTTTCGCCTCTTCAGTGAAAAGCGGATCAGTAAACGCGAGCTCGGTCACAAAGAGCGAAACGGTAAAGCCAACTCCCGCGGCCATGGCGATGCCGAGCAAATGAAGGTTGGTCGCGCCACGCGGTCGACGCGCAATCCCAATTGCAATTGCAATCACTGCTGCCCCGAACACGCCCACTGTCTTTCCAACAACGAGACCGAGTGCGACTCCCCATGTCACCGCAGAACCCGCTGCAGCTCGCATTGATTCCGACGTCAACAAGATGCCGGCATTACAAAGCGCAAAGATTGGGATGACGACGTAACTCGTCCACGGGAGCATGCGGTCAACCAGGCGTTCACCGACTGGCACCGACTCTTTAATCAAGAACGAAGCTGCAGCGACATCGGCTGCGCTCAACTCAGATTGGTTTTCGAGTCGATCAGCGATTGCTTCTGAATCGAGATCAGGCCTCAACGCATCTGTTGGAGTGAGGAAGCCCATCGCAACTCCGGCCACAGTCGCATGCACGCCTGATTTCAACGTGCAGTACCAAACGACCACGCCAATGGCCAGGTAGAGCGGGCCGTACCAAATACGGCGACGGCGCATCAGCCAAACAAGGACGAGTAATGCAATTGCTGCGCCCAACCAAACAAAACTCATTGACTTGCTATAAAAAATCGCAATAACGGCGATTGCTCCAAGGTCATCAGCGACAGCAAGAGAGAGCAAAAAGAGTTTCAACGCAACTGGAACTCGATTTCCCAACAACGCAACCACCCCGACGGCAAAAGCAATATCCGTTGCCATCGGAATTCCCCATCCATGGGACGCTTCCGTTCCTGCATTGAAGGCGAAATAGATCAGTGCTGGAACGATCATTCCGCCAAGTGCAGCAACGATCGGCAGTGCTGCGGCTTTACGGTCGCGAAGTTCGCCCTTTACCAACTCACGCTTGATCTCGAGCCCAACCACAAAGAAGAAGAACGCCATTAATGCGTCGTTGACAAATTCGTGGAGTGTCAATTGAAAGCCAACGGGACCTGCATCGAAAATGATCTCTGCATTGAGAAATGATGCGTACGAGTCCTTCCATGGCGAGTTTGCCCAGATCAGCGCAACCACCGTGGCCGCAAGAAGCAAGATCCCACTGGCTGCTTCAATAGCGAGGAATCGAGCTGCCGGACGGGCCAGGCGGCGAGCCATGAAACGATCTGTCCCAAGCCAGGTATGGCTCCATGGATGATTCTCGGTCAGTTCATTGTCGGCTACTGGCATTCCCATACCCGCTGTCTATTCCGGCGACATCATCAACCGGTTTCCCAAATGTGACGTGTGTATTACATCTCGATCGTTAGAGGGCGATGGACTGAATCGCCTCGGAGACTGAATCGAACACCGGGAGAATCTCAATCACTCTGGTGAGTTCCAAATCTCGGAGCACATGAGCTTCGGCTCGGGCCAATGCCAAGTCCCCGCCTCGGGATCGAGTGCGCTTCACGCCATCGAAGATCACGCCGAGTCCGGTCGGATCCAGTAGATCGGTGCCAGCGAGGTCAAGAACGACCCGCGGTGAGTCGGTCGCAGACGCAACACGGATGAGTTCTTCCCGGAGCCGCGGTGCTGTCGACATATCGAGTTCGCCGACGATCGAAATGACGACAACTCCGTCGACCGGTTCGGCTACAGCGAGATCAAAAATCACCCGAGAATCCATTTCGGTGAGTGGCCGACACAGATGCGCCGAAGAAGACGAGGCTACCGGCCAAATCACGAGAAATCAGGCCGGAGCTAGTCGACAGAGGAGTGGCAGAGTCAGACACCGGTCATACGATCAGCGCAATGGCTCGGCGCACTCCCCCAACTCTCGATGCATACGTGACCGCGCTTGGCACCGATCCAAGGGTCGTGCACATTGAACGCTCCCCAGAACGCAGTGCGCGGTTTTCAACACTTTCCGAACCACTCCCTGAAATCATCAGAGATCTCGTCCCCGAACAAGGTCTGTGGTCGCATCAGGTAGAAGCAATCGACCATGCAAGAGCAGGGCGCTCCGTCGCAATCGCCACCGGCACAGCATCGGGGAAGTCGCTGTGCTTTCAACTACCGATTGCTGAAGCCATAGCCGCAGGGCCACTTCCGGCCACAGCACTTCTGCTCTTCCCCACAAAGGCGCTCGCCCAGGATCAACTCCGATCGCTCACAGCACTCAATGTTCCGGGCCTTATTGCTGCAACTCATGACGGTGATTCCTCACCCGAAGAACGCAAGTGGACTCGCGCCAACGCCAACGTTCTGCTCACCAATCCCGAAATGCTGCATGTGAGCATGCTGCCGATGCATGCCAATTGGGGCACCTACTTCAAGCGCCTTCGGTACGTCGTCGTCGACGAGTTGCACATGTTGCGCGGAATGTTCGGCAGCAATGTCGCCCAAGTGCTGCGACGGCTGCGACGCATCTGTGCGCACTACGGCTCTGATCCAGTGTTCATCTTCACTTCTGCGACCATCGGTGATCCGTCAGCACTCGCGTCGACACTCTGCGGTCTTCCCGTCGACGCCGTCGTCGAAGACGGTTCACCTCGCGGCGAGCGTTTGTTCGTTCTGTGGGACCCGGACGGCATCAATGATGGCTCCGAAGAGGAGCCAAAATCGGTGTCTTCATCTCGCGACACCGCGGAACTCATGAGCACTCTCATCAAAGACGATCACCGCACGATTGCGTTCTGCCGCAGCCGTAAGGGCACCGAACTCGTCACCGCCGATGTTCAACGGCGACTTACGAAGCGCCTCGCGCCAACGGTTCGTTCGTACCGAGGCGGCTATCTCACGTCAGAACGTCGGGAGATTGAAAAAGAACTCTTCGATGGAACGCTCCGCGGCGTTGTCGCAACAACTGCGCTTGAACTCGGCATCGATGTTGGCGGTCTCGATGCGTGCATTCTCAATGGCTTCCCCGGGACCATCGCTTCGATGTGGCAACAGGCCGGCCGGGCAGGCCGCGAGTCACAACAGTCCTTGGCCGTTCTCGTTGCTGGAGATGACCAACTCGACCAGTGGTTCGTGCACAACCCCACCGAACTCTTTCAACGTTCTCCCGAACCCGCAGTTGTCAATACGAACAATCCCTATGTCCTCTATCCGCACTTGGCGTGCGCGGCGTTCGAACTTCCGCTCACCGATGCCGATGAAGCGTGGTGGCCCGATGTTCTCGATGACGCGATTCGTGAACTCGTGCAGGATGACCTCCTCAAGATCCGCATGCCGACTGCGCGCGCCGGGCTGGGCGCCGTTTGGAGCGGACGTGGACGGCCAGCGAATGGCATTGGTCTGCGCAGTGCAAACGCCAATGAATTCCGCATCGCCACCGCCGATGGTTCATTGATCGGCACCGTCGATGGTGCACGCGCATTTCGCCTCGTACACCCCGGTTCCATTTACTTGCATCAAGGAACCGCCTGGCGCGTGAGCGAACTCGATCTTGATGATCACGTCGCAATTGTTGAGCCGCACGATGGCGGTGAATACACCCAGCCCCGGGCAGTCACCGATATCCGCATTCTTCAAACTGATGAGGAACGTGAAATCGGCAACGCCACTGTGTGTCTTGGCACCGTCGAAGTGGAAACCACCGTCATCGGTTACCGCCGGTTCGACACGTTCACACGCGAACAACTTGGAATGCACGAACTCGACTTACCGTCATCAAAACTGGTAACTCGTGCGTTTTGGTACATCATCGAGGATCACATCACGAGTGCTGCAGGTGTGGGGCACGACCAACTTCCCGGCGCGCTCCATGCCGCGGAACATGCAGGAATCGGAATCCTGCCGTTGTTTGCGATCTGCGATCGTTGGGATGTCGGCGGTGTTTCCACTCCGTATCTCACCGAAACCGGCGCAGCAACAATCGTGATTCACGATGCCTATCCCGGTGGAGCTGGCATGGCGGAACTTGGCTTTGCTGCTGCCGACCGTCACCTCCATGCCACGCTCGAGGTCATCGAGTCCTGTGAATGCGAGTCCGGCTGCCCTTCGTGCATCCAGTCACCCAAATGCGGGAACGGCAATGAACCTCTCGACAAGGCCGCTGCGATCGAGTTGCTACGAGCGATGCTTTCTGTCTGACTCCACCCGCATCACCACCGTGGATTCGAGATCGATATCGGGAACAAGCGAACCGATGATCGGAATGCCAGTGATGCTGCGATACGAAATCAGCACTCGAACCGATGCGTCCCCGTCGACCATCGTGGTGGTGGCCGAAACGCGTTCGGCGTCGAGGTTTCCCGCCTGCCGTGCGGCCATAGTCGCGGCGCTCGGACGATCGCTGTCGCTCACTGCCGCAGCCCGTGCTGCTTCGCGCGCCGCATGCGAAACAAGAAGTTGATCGCGAGCAACCAGTCCCGCTTGCACGATGAACAGCACTACCAAAACAACGAGGGGGAGGACCAACGCAAACTCCACGGTGGATTGTCCCTGATCCCCCCGCCTCGTCGTCATCACTTCACCTTGCCGACAACGCCGCCAAGCACTGCATCGAACAGTGTGCCGATTGCCCCCGATTGGGTGGCCCAGCCAAGAAGCAAAAGCGCAATTCCTGCTGCACCAAGCAAAACAAGCGCGTACTCCGCAGTGGTCTGACCGCGTTCGGTGCGCAATCGTTCGCTACTTGATGCGGTGATCTGTTCGAGGCTGCTGTCAGCAAGGTCATTGATGGCAACTGGTAAACGACTGATGAAACTGTTCATACGAACTCCTTCGATCTCGTGAAGTGGAAGGGGGAAGTGGCACCGCTACCAGTGAAGAGAGCTGAGCGAGGTCATCACTAAAGGGACGATCGCTAACAGCCCAAACGCTGGGAGAATGCAAAGAACAAGTGGAAAGAGAAGTTGCACTGGGAGTTTTCGGGCATTGATTTCGGCCCAACGCCGGCGTTGCAAGCGAGCATCGGCTGCCACTCGTTCGAGAGCTGGCCCTAGGGCCACCCCGTCGAACGCTGCCGCACGCAATGACGCCACAAGCGGACGTACTGGCTCTCCCAACTCATCGAATGCATCAAGTGCGTCGCCGAAACGTTGACCAAGTGCGACCCGGCGACGAACTTCGGTGAGCGTTGAAGCGAAGACTTCTGGGGCATGCGGTTCGACAATGTCGACGACCTGATGCACCGAACGTCCCGCACCGACGGCAAGCCGAAAGAGATCAACCAACTCAGGGACACTTTGGCGACGCGCGCTCTGGATCGATAACTGTTGGGAACGATGACGCGCAACAGGCACGAGGAATGCCCCGATTGCAAGAGCAGACCCGACAACGGGGCCCACGCCGATCATTGATGCCGCCCGATCAGCCGAGTCATCCAGACCGCACCAAGCGCATCGAGACCGAGGCCCAGTCCGAGGCAGGCCCATCCGATTGGTTCACCGAGAAGAAGGTCGAGGATCCGACCGTCGACCATCGACGCTGCAGCAGCAAAGACCACGGGGGCAACGACGAGCACTACCGCCGAGGCCCGAGCCTGTGAAGAAAGCGCCGCAACCTCGCGCTCCAATGCCACCCGCTCGCGCAGTGATGCAGCAACACCATCGAGCACCCGTGCCGAAGCACCGCCGGTTTGAGATGCCAGATTGAGTGCAGTCGCTGTCAGTTGGCGGTTCGGCAACTCGTCTTCCTGGCGCCAGTCTTCGACCGTGTCGCTCAGTGAACGCCCTTGACGCAACTCTGCCGAAATACGAGCAAAGACCGGATCGTCTTCGCCCACGCTGCGTAGCGCCAATGGAAGCGTCGCACCAGATCGAAGTTGTCGAACAACCCGATCAAGAGCACCTGGTATGCGCAGATCGAGAAGACGACGAGTTCTTCGCTCAATGAGATTGTGGGCGGGACGCAGCGGGCGAGCCGAAATCAACTGTGCAAATGCAGCGCGAGCTCCCCGAAGAATGAGTGAGTCGCGCGCTGCGAAAGATTCCGCAGCAAACCGCTGATGCACTCGCCGAGCCGCCATCATTTCGGGAGTTGTCGTGATCGCAGCAACCGTTGCAGTGACAGAGAGAATTGTCAGCACAATGATGGAAAGCAGTTTGAGATTCATGATTCGATCCAGTCCTCTGATGGAGCGCTGACATGAACTGCTCGTCGAGGCCTTTTGGGCAAGCCAACAAGCCGCCCTTCTGGATCGGTTAATTCGTTCACTCGCATAGCAGCAGCAGATTCCGTTTCAGCCACGGGCTCGGCGACCGCCACGACGCGCCGAGATCCATCGGGCATTCGAGCCACATGCACGATGAGATCGATTGCTGCTCGCAACTGTTCACGCACCGCAACAAGTGGCAACGCGACATCGCCCATCAGTACGAGAGTTTCGAGTCGGCGAATCGCATCGACTGGAGAGTTGGCATGACAGGTCGACAACGAACCGTCGTGACCAGTGTTCATTGCCTGCAACATGTCGATGGCTTCGCCCGAACGAACCTCGCCCACCACAATTCGATCAGGACGCATTCGCAGGGCATTGCGAACAAGTTCACGAATCGAAACCTCGCCGGCACCTTCGGCATTCGCGGGCCGCGACTCGAGCCGCAGGACATGCCGACCGGGCAGGCGTAGTTCTGCCGCATCTTCGATCGTGACGACACGCTCGTCTGAGGGGATGAATGCGGCAATGGCGTTGAGCAGTGTGGTCTTGCCTGCACCGGCACCGCCGCTGACCATGATGTTGCAGCGAGCGTGCACCGCCCACTCGAGCAATCGGGCAACACCAGGCGTACATGCCTCGGAAAGATGGACACGACGAGCACCAAACCGACGGATCGTGAGCAAGGGCCCATCGACAGCAAGCGGGGGCACGACACCATTGACTCGGGACCCATCTGCAAGGCGCGCATCGACCCATGGCGAGGTGCGATCAATTCGCAGACCAAGTGGAGCGACGATTCGTTCGAGCAGGGCATAGGTGGATGCGCTGTCAATAATCACGCCGGTGCATTCGAGATGACCATGGCGTTCAACCCAAAGATCGCCGGAACCGTTGATCATGACTTCATCGACCGTGGAGTCTGCGAGAAACGGATCGAGCACTCCGAGGCCACCCACACGCGAATGAACGCGACTCACGACATCGGCAATCGATTGATCGTCGAGCAGTGGATCGTGATCGAGAACAAGTTGTGCAACCGATGAAGCATCGTGATGGCCACAATCGAGTAGCTGTTGATGCACGGTCTCGACTAAGGGGGTGAGCAGTTCGTTGGGGCTGGCGTCAGGCGACATCACGAAGCGCCTTCCCCAACGGCGCCGGGAGGCGTGCTGCAAGGAGCCCGGAATCAACGCAACGGGCAACCGCTGGTTCGACAGCAACTGCTGCCACGACCGGAACTCCGAGGACGTCTTCAACATCGCTTCGGCTAAGGGCGCGCCCGTCTTCTTCGACGAGCACAACACCCGTTGGACGAAACGGGAGCGCCGATGCTCGCCGCAGCGAAATAAAACAGGGCCGGGTCACAAGCAGCGATGTTGTTGCCGCTTCTACAAACTGACGACGAACACGATCTTCAACATCGTCCGCGTTGGACATACGCCCAACATCGACCACGATCGGCCGCTCGTCATCGACAAGTTTCTCGAGACACATTGCCGCTCGGTCCTCGCTCGCAAGTAAGCGGCGACCACGGGGAATCAGCCGAACGCCACTCGCCACCGAATGTTCGAGACGCTCGATCGCTGCTGCACCGACTGATGGCGATGCAGCCAGCCAATCGGAAAGTCCTGGACCGCTGGGTTCGGGAACGCCCAACACCGTTGGCCCGTCTCCATCGAGATCAACCAGGACTGATCCGAAATCGGAGTCGCGGCCAAGCAACACTGCCAATGCGACTGCAACCACGGTTGTGCCTGATCCGCCTTTTGCAGACCAACACGAAAACACCATTTGCCCTCCTGAGAACAGCACCACAGAGAGGGGAAGTTGGTGGCACCGTACG
>Ga0209990_10004041_pt1 | contig 10516 bp, 9 predicted proteins | sample NOAtaG_6_FD_187304 | JGI IMG/M metagenome (GOLD analysis project Ga0209990, IMG submission 187304) | Freshwater lake microbial communities from Lake Erie, under a cyanobacterial bloom - NOAA_Erie_Diel5S_2200h metaG (SPAdes) (version 2) | ecosystem: Environmental > Aquatic > Freshwater > Lake ...
ATAGATACGTGAGGCGTTTTGGGTCATTTGTCCTATGCTCCTTTTTCTTCAAAAAACAGCATACGCCTCTTTTTTACTCAAATTCAATCTCTGTATACTTTCTTGCTACTTTTGTCAGTCAATCAGATTAAGTGGTGATATTTGGGGATAGCATATGTAGTGTAGACTACAACATAGTTCCGCTTATCTTACCTATGGTAATCATAATAATGGCTAAAATTTAGAATTCGAGACATATATTCTAAGTATTTATACTGGGAGATTTAGGTTCCATTTACATGGAACTGTTAGTTCTGACTGGTAATTCAGTTAAATTTATTACTCCAATTCCATGCAAGGCAGTCTCAACAATCCCTATAAGTTATTGCAGGTTATTGCTCAAAGAGAGCTAACAGGATGTCTATCGATATCTATCCCGCAAGATGACTCAATTGGTTGGCAGTTGTATATAGGTGGCTCTCGATTATATTTTGCCACAACCATTGGTTCTAGCCCTGAACGCTTTGGGTTACTCTGGCAGCAAATACAACCAGATCTGCCATTACCAAGACTTAGTGAAGACAAATCAGAATATGAGAGTCTCTATGAATGGCAACTAGAGCATAACCTTTCCCTTACTGATTTTCGTCGGTTGCTTCTAAGTTTATCTAGAGAAGCACTAATCCATGCCATTTCGCATACTAAAGCCTATGTGAAATTTGAATCTAATGTTTGTATTAAACCTGTACTAATTGCTGCACCATTATCGGATTTAATTAAGCCGATTGTTAGTCATGTGCGCTTTTGGCAAAAACTCCATACTCACATTTCCTCTCCATTTTCGCGAATCTATCTCGATCGCAGTAAAGTCAAAAACTTTAGTAATTTTTGGGAAAATGCTAATAAGGCTACCTTAAATGCTCAAGGAGAAAATGGTTTATCTTCAAATATCAGCTTACAAAATATAAGCTTGACAGTTTGGTTGGATATCTTAGAGCAAAAACTAAGCATCTACGAAATTTGTCACCAGATTGGCAAAGAACCTCATATGTTATCAGCTTGGTTGAGTCCGTTGATTGCTAATAAGACTTTGGAGGTTTTTCCCTCATCAACAGGTACAGGTGCGGCGATCTCTTTTCAAGCTCCCACTGGTCCATTAATAGCCTGTATTGATGATAGCCATACAGTCCAGCGTCAGGTCAAAATGGTGTTGGAAATGTTTGGATTTCAGATTTTGGAAATCACTGATCCAACTAGTTGTTTGACTTCATTAGTTCGCCAAAAACCTGCACTGATTTTAATGGACATTACTATGCCAGAAATTGATGGCTATGAACTTTGTACCATGTTGCGCCAATCACGACATATGCGAAATATCCCAATTGTTATGTTTACTGGTAGGGATGGGATCATTGATCGGATGAGGGCGCAGCTTGCGGGGGCAAATGGCTATATTACTAAACCAGTAAATGCCGACAAACTAGTTACTAAAGTTCAGAGACTACTCCAGAACAATAAATATCTAAGCAATCAACTTAGTAGTGATATTGATGTCACGATTGGTGGTTCTTCGAGCCGTTTATAGTAACTTAGTGAATTCACAAAGTTAATTAACAACACTAAATTAAGCCTAAAAATCATTGAAGACTTTATGAAAACAGTACTTGTTGTCGAAGATGGACATGCAGAACAACAACTTATTTCCAGCTTGCTATTACGTTCTGGCTTTGATGTGATTTTGCAAGGAAATGCTGAAGATGCTTGGCAATGGCTATCAAATCATACCCCACCAAATTTGATTGTTTTAGATGTGATTATGCCAGGTCAGAGTGGTCTAGATTTATGTCGAACCATTCGCAATCAGAATGAACTGAAGCATATTCCTATTATCTTTTGTACTTCTAAGGATCAAGAATTCGATAAGTTTTGGGCTTTGAGACAGGGAGGGAATGCTTATTTGACAAAGCCCTTTGCTCCTAAGCAATTGCTAGACACAGTTTATCAGCATGTTAATTAGCAATTGCATATTGACTTGTTAAATCGTTTTGGTCAGTTGCTTAAGAATAATTCTATGATTCAAGAATATTGCCGACTTAGGGTTTCCTCATTGTTGCGGATTGCTATCCCAGTAGAGCATGTGGAGGAAGTTGTCCAATTACAATCTCAAGATATTAGTCCCATCCCCGGAGTGCATCCCTGTTTATTGGGTATTACTAATCAACGCGGTAGTTTGTTATGGGTTCTGCACTTGGAGAAGTTCTTTGGTATTCAGCCAATGCCTTTGGCAAAAATAATGAAAGCGATCGCCCTACGTCTGGTTATGCCAGATGGAGAAACTCGTCGCCTTGCATGTGTAGTGATGGGGCTTGAGGAAATTATTAGCCTTGATACGCAAAAGCTTTTTCCTGTGCCAGATAAGTTACCACTACGTTCTAAATCTTTATTGTTAGGGTTAGCAAAGATTGATGGCAATACCTATGGAATCATCAATATCAATGAGGTGTTTCGGATTTTAAATCCTGATGTGGGGGAGCGTGAAGAGAGCACTAAATTAGTTGGTATTTCAACTGCATAGGGATTTTTTAGGTGAATGATGCGTTGCATCATTCACCTAAATTTAATTTGTTTAATAATTTCTAATAATTTCTATGATACCTAATAACGATACGTTAGCTTCAACGGTTATGTCTGCTAATGGTAATGGACATGCTAATGGTAATTCACCGCAGGCAAGTGATCCGATGGCTCAGATCCTCTCAGCGTATGACTTAGAGAGTCAGGGAGATCTAACAGGAGCTAGGGAGATTTATCAACGAATTATTGATCAGGATGGTACATATGCCGCGATCGCGAGTAAGGCGATCGAAGCTATGGGTGAGGGACAAAGTGGTGCAGATTTACTATCAATTAATGAAGAGCATGGGAAGCGATCACTAGAGATCGCTTCGCTAAAAACTTCACAGGTTAATTCACAAGTTGCATTGTCATCAACAGCAGCTCAAGCATCACCTCTACGCAAAGATGTCCCAAAAGCTAAAAAGGTTACCAAATCGTCAAAGGCTGAATCGAAAACAAAATCATCTTCCCTAAGTTGGTTTTATGACTTATCCGTCGGACAGAAGCAGTTTACGGCTCTACTAGTTTCTGAATTCCTTTCTTTGTCCTTAGTTGGTTTTGGTGCATTCTTAATTGGACGCTCTTTGCAGGATCAGTTATTCAAACAGGCGCAGTCAGAAGTGTCGGTTATGGAGATCAACTACAACATCAAAATCAACCAGATGGGATTTGGCTTTCGAGGGCAATCAGATAATGCTGCGGTAATTAGTGCTGCAAGTACTTATGCCAGTAAGCAGCCGATGCCAGCACCATTAAAAGAACAGGTGAGAAAGATTCTGGAGAATGAGATCAAGGCAAGAAAGATTGAATATGCAACTCTAGTGGGTACTGATGCCAAGGTGATTGTTAGTGCCAATAGCGATCGCGCAGGGCAAGATTTTGATCCCAATAATCTAGTCAGCGATATTCTCAAAGATCCCAATCAAATCAAAGCTACCGCAATTGTCAGCGCTGATGATCTCCAAAAGGAAGCACCTCCCCTACCGAATGGATTTACGCCGACGGATGCGCTGATTCGCTATACCGCCACCGCCGTTAAAGATCCTGCTACCCAAAAAATTATTGGTGTCCTGATTTCAGGAGATATTGTCAATAAAAATTCGCCAATTGTAGAGAATACTGTCAAAGCTCTAGCATCAACCAGCCAGCCAACAGGCAAAAAGGGATTAGGTGGCTATAGTGCTGTATATTATCGCAAACCTTCAGGAGAATTTGCGATCGCTACTTCTGTCGAACAACTTAACTCTGAGACGAGTAATCTAAACCTGCCGATGTCAGGTGATGCGGCGGATGAGTTACTTAAACGAGCTATCTCTGTGGGCAATGGACAAACAGTGACGGGTCGGGTTCTAGTCGGCAACACCTACTACACAATGGCGGCTAGAGCAGTTCCCAATCGAATTGTCGAAACAGACACAGGAAGTTCACCAATATACAGCAATGAGCCTGTCGGTATTTTAGTCCGTGGTACTCCTGAAACTGAAATGAATGATTTGCTGAAAAACACATGGATTTCTCTGAGTATTTCGGCAGCGATCGTCATTCTCTTGGATATTTTGTTGGCAAGATTTTTAGACCGGGTTGTTGCCAAGCCTGTACAGGCACTTACCCCGATCGCTAAGCGATTTACATCGGGCGATCGCAAGGTGCGGGCAGAGATATTTGCCAATGATGAAATCGGGGAATTGACCCAATCATTTAACAGTATGGCAGATAGCATCGAGCTGTCTGAGCAGACACTAGCCCAACAGTCACTACTTAAAGAACAAGAAGCAGAACTTCAACGCAAAGAGAAAGAATTACTTCAAAGAGAAGTTATTAATTTGCTCTTAGAAATTGAAGGCGCACAAAAAGGTGACTTAACTGCTGAAGCAAAGGTAACTGATGGCGTGGTGGGATCGATCGCCGATGCGTTTAACGCCACGATTCGCAAATTACGGAAATTGGTAGAAGAAGTCAAATCTACAGCAATCCACGCGGAATCTTTGGCAAAGGAAAGTGAAAACTCGGTGCAGAAATTTTCCAGTGCATCCTTAGCCCAGTCTGACGGGATTGCTCAAGCCCTAGAAGCTGTAGAACAAAATACTCAATCTATCGCTCAGGTGGCTCAATCGGCTCAAGATGCGGCGAATGTGGCAAGACGAGCCGCGATCGCCGCCCGTGAAGGGGATGCAAAAATTGATCGCACTGTTGTTAGTATTAAAGCCATTCGGTCTACAGTTGCCGCCACTGCGAAAAAAATGAAGCAATTAGCCGAGTCATCGCAAGAGGTTTCGCAAATTGTCTCGATTATTTCAGGCATTTCTGAAAAGACCAACTTACTTGCTTTCAATGCCTCAATTGAAGCTGCGAGAGCTGGTGAAAATGGACAGGGTTTTCGTGTGGTTGCAGATGAGGTGCGTCGTTTGGCTGACCGAGTTACCGAGGCAACTAGAGAAATTCAATTGCTGGTTACTAACATTCAGCATGAGACTACAGAAGTCTTAAAAGCAATGGAAGTAGGGACATCGGAAGTAGTTGCAGGTACACAGTCGGTTGAAGAAACTAAGGATACCCTTAAGGGCTTAGCAGAACTGAGCCAGACCATCGATAACTATTTGCAGACAATTTCCAGTAGTACGATTTCACAAACGCAGGTCTCCCAGAAGGTGAATGGTATTATGGAAAATGCCAATGCGATCGCTCAATCCACAGCAACAGATACGCAGACAGTAGTTGCTTCACTTCAAGTACTGGTGGGTGTTGTTGATGAGCTACAGACATCCGTGCGTCAGTTCCGCCTAGAGAAATCTGCGTAATCACAATTGCAATATTATGCCAATGAGAACTTTAAATCCAGATGTTTTACATGAGATTGCGATTGAAACCCGTCAGTGCTTTCTTAACGAAGATGCACATGTCTATTTAGCAAATCTCCAGAAAGGGCTAGCCCAAATCAAATCGGGACAACCTGATTATGTTTTCTTGATGCACGCAGCGCATTCTCTCAAAAGTGGTTCGGCGATCGCAGAATTGAGCAGTCTTAGCGAACTAGCCCATAAATTAGAAGATGTGTTGGAAATTTTGCAACACCATGAATTTTGCGATCGCACGATGATTGCTGAAGTTTTGAGTAATGGTATAGATGAAGTGGCTTCGGTACTTGCTCAGGCGACGAGCTTGCCTACTAATACTTTGAATGATATTAAAATTGATCAAGAGCTTCTTCACCGTTTCGATGCGTTATTGGAGATCGCCACGGATCAGCAACAAGAACCTTTAATTATTCACGAAAGTAACTATGGAGAATCTGAAAGCTTAGGTTCTAAACTTATAGTAGAGAAACCTCAAGGCGTATTTCAAGCGGCAACTCATCTTGCTACTTCTCATCATAAAGCTGTCACTAGTTCCGTCAATAATGATTTTAATAAGCCTAAATCAAAAATCAATTCTATTGTGAGATCTTCTCTAGAAAAGGATTTGGAATCCTGTATTAAGCAAGTAGAAGCTAAATTATTATCTAGTTCTAATTTATCTGAAACCCTAATTAGAGATGAACTCCAATGTTTTTGTGAAGAATGTCTTCTCCTTGGTGATACCTTAAGTCTCGATTGGCTCATTAACATTGTGGAGCCATTTGAAGCGATTCTTCACCAAGAACCATCGATCGCTACTCTCTTGTCTGAAGTGCAAGTTGTGATTAGTACCTTGCGATCACAACGCCTGCAATATCTATATCCATCAGCACACGCGCCAGAAGTAGTCTCAGAGTTACCACCTCAGCAAATTTTGCCGCTAGAGGAAAAAGCGATCGCCACGCCTCAAACAGTAACTAAAGTACCATCTGTCACTGCCAATTCGACTGAAGCAATTTCCTATTTACGGATTCCCTCGGCTCAAATTGAAAGTATGACTAACACAGTCGCAGAAATGATTTTGCGTCATGAACGGTTGCTGCGACAACAACAACAATTAGGTCAAACCAATAAAAACTTACAGGCTCTGGTATTGCAAATGATTCCGTTGCAGGAGCAAGTGCAAACTGTTTACGATCAACTGGCGATCACTACGCTAACTAACAATTTTCAAGGAGATGCTAAATCAGAGGGTTTGGCATCTCATGCATCAGAATTAAAGGCAGTAGATGAGGATTTCGATCAATTAGAACTTGATCAATACTCTTCTTCGCATAGTACTCTCCAAAATTTGCAAGAAGTTTTACTCAGAGTTCGAGAAAGTCGTGCTGATATTGATCTTAGCTATCGAGATTTGGGTGAAGAAATTGAATACTTACGACAAGATTTGGATCGCCTCTATGCTCAACTTACCCAATCACGACTTGTCCCATTTAAAAACCTTGCTAGTCGGTTCTTGCCACAGCTAAAGCGCCTCTGTCAACGCTATAATAAACAAGTTGAACTAGTCATTTATGGAGAAGATGTTCTCATTGACCAAGTTCTTCTAGAGCAGCTACAGATACCACTTAATCATCTATTAATCAATGCTTTTGATCATGGTGTAGAACCACCTGAAATCAGACTGTCATTGGGTAAGTCTGAAGTTGCTGTGCTTACTCTGAGTGCATCTACTGCGGGGAATCAAGTTGTAATTTCTCTGCAAGATGATGGTGATGGGATTAATCTTCATAGCGTATATAAAAAAGCAGTCGAAAATAATATTTGTCCAGCCGAAATTCCGATTGGCAAAATCCCGCGTCAGGAAATTCTGAATCTTATATTTCAGCCTAATTTTTCGACACGCAATATTGTTAGTGATATCTCTGGAAGGGGGATGGGATTAGATATTGTACGATCGCAGATCAATCGTTTGCGGGGCAATATCCAAGTTGAGACATTGCAAGGTCAAGGCACAACTTTCACGATTCGATTGCCGCTTGGCTTGAGTTTGATTACCTTATTAATCTGTGCGATCGGTGAAAACCTGATCGCTATTCCTGCAAATGATGTATTAGATATTTTCCCCTATGCCGAAGCTCAAATTTACTATGAAAATAATTCAGTAGAAATTGCTTGGCGGAAAAAGTTTATTCCATTAATTCATCTCAAACAAGCTCTACCCTATAGCTATCAAAATAGCGAATCATTAAATTCTAAAGTTTGTTTAGTACTCAATCGTAATGATATTCCCATCGTCGTGGCGATCGATATGCTTATTGAAGAGCGACAATTAATTCTGAAACCCTTTGATCGTAGTGTTGTAACGCCTAATTATCTGGCTGGTTGCACCATTTTAGGTACAGGACAAGTTGTGCCCGTTTTAATTCCTGACAATTTGAATGTATTTGTGCAAAAAAGCAATACTAAAAATAGCCGTAAAATTAAAAATCAAGCATCTAATCAGATATCTACTCATGACAATCAAAATATTCGTCAAGAGGTAAATCAAACAGTAAGCAAAACAATTGTGATTGCCGAAGATTCGATCGCTACTCGCAATATGTTGGAGCGGGTATTAAAACAATTAGATTTTGAAGTGATGGCATGTCGTGATGGTCAAGAAGCGATTGATGTACTGAGTCGCATTGAAGGCAAAGTGACGATGGTTATTTCTGATGTGGAAATGCCAAAAGTAAATGGATTTAATCTGCTCCAAACTATTCGCACCCATGATCTCTGGTATACGATCCCTGTAGTGATGTTAACTTCACGCACAGGCGATCGCCATCGCCAGAAAGCCATTAGCCTCGGTGCAAATGGATATTTGAGTAAACCAATTATCGTTGGTGAATTGATTGATTGCTTAGGTGAATTGGTGCATTGACACTCCCAATTAAGCAGCAATGAAGTCAGATTTTTTAATTGTGCGTGGTGTTGGCAATGGTTTGTGACGAGCAGTGTAATCTTCGATTAGTAATTCCAAAATTTCTAAAGCATTTTCTAGTGCGTTAACATAGGTGTCCCCGTGAGTGTGGGCGTAAGGACCAAATTCGGGTAGGTGAGCGATAAATTTGCTATCTTCTTCTGACCATTGGATAGAAATGCTGTAGTTACGATTCATGGATGTTCTCCTTCGTTTTGTTGGTCAATATCTCGTAGTGCGTTTCTTACGTCTTTTTCTTGGTAGCGATCAGCATCGTTGCTATCTTTGCCTGATAGGGTGAGGCTATATTCTAGTTTAGGATGACTCCAGACGGTATGGCTACCTTTGCCAGAGCGATAGGTGAAGCCAGCTTTTAAAAGCATTGCTTTTAGTTCTCTAATTTTTTTAGCCATCGGACATTATTTGTTGCAGCATTTGCTCTATTTCATCGGCATTATTTACTCTAATGTAGCAGGATCAAAACCTGTTAAGATTTGCAGTTTTAACAACGTTAGAGAAGACGTTACTGTTTGGGTATTGGGATGATCTTGTCCGAGGGTTTTCACGAAAATTGCTAAGGATCGTGCATAGAGAGGTTCAGCTTTGCTGTATTTCCCTTGTGAATCGTAAAGTCCTGCAAGATTGTTGAGACTGATGGCGACAGCGGGATGCTCTGCTCCTAGTTTCCGTTCCCTGATTTCCAGTGATCGCCTATAAAGATGTTCGGCTTCGCTGCGCCTACCTTGCGATTTGTAAAGATATGCGAGATTGTTGAGGCTGGTAGCAACATTAGGATGTTCTAGTCCTAGTTCCCTTTCCATAATTTCCAGTGATCGCAAGTAAAGGGTTTCGGCTTCGCCGTACTTCCCTTGTGACTGGTAAAGCTCTGCGAGATTGTTGAGACTAATGGCGACATTGGGATGGTCTACTCCTAGTTCCCGTTCCCTGATTTCGAGAGATCGCAGATAGAGAGGTTCGGCTTTGTTGTACTTTCCTTGGTAATAATACAGAAATCCCAATTCATTCAAACTATGAGCAAGTTCTAGAGAGAGATTAAGCTTTTCTTGAAGAGCGATCGCTTTTTGCCAAGTAGAAATTGCCTGAGCAATTTGATTGTCGCGCCTATAGGCTCTGGCTAATAACGTGTAGAACGTAGCCAAACTCGCATCCTCTTGACCAGCCGCCTTGCGTTGAGCAATATAAACCAACAACTCATCAATCGGCAGATCCAAATCATCAGACCCAGGATCTGGCAAATCAATTGGCTCCATATCAATCGGTTCAATTGTCTCCTCTTGAATTGACTCTATTCTAAACGTTTGCGATTAGCCTATACTCTGAAAGAAGATTTCAGAACTATTTTTGAAACTTGCAAAACTCCTGAAGATGGTCACGAGAAATTGCAAGGGGAGCATCTCAATTAGGCACTGAGTAGAAATACTTAAGGCAAAAGAGAGATAAAATAGAAAAAAGATAACCAGTCCAAGCAAATGACACCAGAAGAAAAAGAAAGACTTGAAGCCTGCACCAGAGAGATAGCGGAAATCTTGTATCGGAATGCAGAAGCAAAAGATGCCGAGCAATTGAAAACACTAGAAGGCATAGAAATAGCGGTGCGGGAGCAAATGCTAGAAAATGTCAGTGCCAACGTGGGAATTTTTTTGTCGAAAAAAGCAGTGGGACAAAAGCAGGGAAAGAAAGAAAATTAAAAAGCTGCATTGGTGAACTCAAATTGGGTACAAAAACAACCATTGGCTGAAATATTCTCTTGTTTGGGTGATGGGCATGACGGGATCTGGAACTTATTTGCAGCCATAGCGCCATCAGAGCAAAGGTTTGAAATATTGGACTGGTATCATTTGAAAGAACATCTTTACGCTGTTGGTGGTTCTTTGCGTCGTCTAGACAAGGTAGAAGATTTGCTATGGCAAGGTGATGTTGAGCAGGCTATTGACCTATTTGCAGGGTGTACATCCAAACGATTTATCAATTTTCTGGCTTATTTACGCAATCATCACCATCGTATACCTGAGTATGGTTATCTACAGAAACAGGGACTTACCATTGGCTCTGGCTCAGTTGAATCGTCGATTAAACAAATTGGTCGTCGGGTCAAGATTTC
>Ga0209990_10004055_pt1 | contig 10498 bp, 5 predicted proteins | sample NOAtaG_6_FD_187304 | JGI IMG/M metagenome (GOLD analysis project Ga0209990, IMG submission 187304) | Freshwater lake microbial communities from Lake Erie, under a cyanobacterial bloom - NOAA_Erie_Diel5S_2200h metaG (SPAdes) (version 2) | ecosystem: Environmental > Aquatic > Freshwater > Lake ...
CCTCACCCCCCTGCCCCCTCTCCCATCAAGGGAGAGGGCGAGCTAGACTAATTTCTTGTTCCCCTCTCCCTTAATGGGAGAGGGGCTAGGGGTGAGGGTCTTAGAAACTTCCACGTAACATCAGTTAATCAGTAAAATTAGGATAGATGTACTTTTCGCTTCTATCCTAATTTATCTCTATGCTGGACGCTCGGCTCCAGTTTCTACAGGTAGATCTGACTGACTATATTCAGTCCAAGAACCTTCATAAACGCGCACTTTAGGATATCCCAATAAATGCTTTAGTACTACATATTGCAAAGAAGCTTCTCTTCCTGTGGTGCAGGTCACAATAATATCCTTTGATTTATCAATCTTCTTATCAGCTAGAATTTTCTCGATTTCACTGAGGGGCTTTAGCTTATGAGGATTTTGAGGATCGGTAAAAGTCGGCCAAGGAATATTACGCGCTCCAGGGATATGACCATTACGCACGAAAAACTTCTCTTCTCCAGCAAAAGCTTTTGGTGGTCTTGGGTCTATGAAAACGACACCCTGTTTACCAATTAAGTCTTTAACTTGAGCAAGATTCACGCGAATATTCTTATTATCGCGAACACTCAGTTTACTGGTCTTGTACTTGGGGAAAACCTGAGTTAATTCAGCATTATCTTGTTTGTAGCCACTAAAGCCTCCATCAAGAACTGCAACTGGCTTTCTAAACCCAATTCGCTCTAGAGCATAAGCAATTTGGCTAGCACCTAAGACATCACGACCGTCTGAATAGACCAATACCTTACTCTGATCTGTTACACCAGCCTTAGCAAGCAAGTCAGCTAGTTTATCAGAATCAACTAGCTGAACGGGCAAACCATCCTTAGGCACACGCACCAAGTTGTCAGCAAAGTTGACAGCATTAGGTAAATGTTCCTTAAAATAATCCAAAGGATTCCAACGCACATCAAGAATCCTCAGATCGGGATCATTTACATGGTCATTCACCCATTTTGGCGAGACAAATTCAATCTTTGTTCCAGAACTTTGGGCATATATTGGTGCTAAAGATAAGATGCTGCCTATAGCAACTATTAATATGAGAATTGTAGAGATTAAAGCGAGAGGAGTGAACTGGAATCTTTGAGATTTATTTCTAGAATTTTTTTTCTTCATGGTACAAGTGAATTTGCTGAAAAGCTTTTAAGATAGGCACTTTTTAGAGAAAGAAATACAAACTACACTATTATCATATAGATACCGTATTTTGTTTGTATACGACATTGCATAACAAGTCAATTTTGAGATTAGATGAATCAATAATTATTTATAGAAATGATTGGTAAATCCTTGATGTTTAGAGAACCTAATAATTTGGAATTAAAAGAAGTTAGGATTTACATTTTTAAATTAAGTAGCTCAACTTAATTAAAAACGAAACCGATAGTTTTGTTCCACAAGCTACACGTGCGGAACAAAACTATCGGTTTTTAGTTTACTTATGTCTAGCTACTTACATTTATAGAAATCTTAAATTAAAGTCAGTTCGACTGAGGCGAAAATTGATAAAGGTTGCTTCGCATTTTTTACCATTTACTTAATAAAGTAATTTACAGAATGTTATACCTCAGCGCATATTTTGTTGATTTTGTTGATTTTGTTGAATTAAATGATTGAGATCTAGCAGTTTCGTATTACTTTCACCAAAGATTAAAGGTAAGTTTCCATTCCATTTGTCGATCACCTGCTTTTGTAAAAGTTCAGGAGATAGTGTATCTCGCAAAATTTTCTGAGCTTCACCTTCACCTCGAGCTAAATTTACTTTAGCTTCTGCTTCTTTAATTGCTTTTAAAGCAATAAATTCAGCGCGTTTAGCCTCTTGTTCTGCAATCTGTTTGGCTTCTACTGCATCTCGAAATCTTTGGGAAAAATGCACATGCACCAAAGAAATATCATCAACTGCAATGTTATAGCCTGATAATCTTGTCGTTAACAAGGCATCCACTTCATCCTTGACATTTCCTCGTTTTGTAATGATTTCTTCGGCAGTATATTTCGCCATTACAGCTTTTAAGACTTCTTCCACTGCAGGATCGATAATCCTATCAATAATCGCTAACTTATCACCAATTTGTTGATAGATCAGATTGACATGCTCAGGAATAATATGCCAGTTAAGTGCAACATCGGTAAATACTTCCTGCAAATCCTTAGATGATGCTTCCGCCGATATTTCTTGCTTTTGGACGCGCACACTTAGCTTTTGGACAGTTTGTGCGATCGGTAAAATAGGATGAATTCCCTCATCAAGAATATGTGGTTGAACCTTACCAAATTGCATCAATACACCACGTTCACCTGCATTTACTACCACAAAAAAACAGCAGACGAATGCAGTCAATAGAACTAGAGATGCAACGAGACGAAACATTGCCAAATCAGCATTTTTGCGGTTTGTTTGGCGATTGACATGGTTATTAGCTTGTTTATTTGGCGATCGCAACTCATCCACATTTTCCATCTCAGTTACTTTCATAATTAAGAGCCTATTTAGGGCATATACAAGGACTTTAAGAATTTTGCTTGATTTTTATCAATGTTTCAGATTGTCAATAAGCTTTGAGAAAATGTATTTTAGATTATAATCTACGGTAATTACATAGACATAACGTAGTTTTGATGATAAAAGTATTGAATAAAGTATTTAAACACTTTATTTAATACTTTTATAAGTATGAGGCAATTATGAGTGTAGCTTCACTTTAAACTGCAATCTGCCTATAAAAATGTTTATTGAGTTTTTTTAAATGATTATGTACTCATTTGAAATCGAAAAATAATCCTAGTAACGGCTTTGAGTTTTCATTTTGCCGTAGTCAAAATGAAAACTGCAATAGAATTTGGATTTAATTTGTATTTTTGGTTAGTTTACGATTATTTAATTTTAATGTAGTGAGGCGAAATGAGTATTTTAGTTCAAGATATTTCTAAGAGATTTGGCGATTTTCAGGCAGTCGATCAGGTTAATTTAGAAGTGCTTAGTGATTCATTAGTGGCGTTGCTAGGACCCTCAGGTTCAGGAAAGTCAACTTTATTAAGGATTATGGCAGGCTTAGAAAAGCCAGATCATGGTCAAGTATGGATTGAGAATGAAGATGCCACCTATCGCTCCGTCCAAGAGCGCAAGATTGGATTTGTTTTCCAGCACTATGCACTTTTTAAGCATTTAACTGTTCGACAAAATATCACTTTTGGACTAAATATTCGCAAAGTGCCTAAGCATGTTATTAAGAAAAAAGCTGATGAACTTCTCGATTTAATTCAACTTCACGGATTAGGAGATCGCTATCCATCCCAACTATCAGGTGGTCAGCGTCAAAGGGTTGCCCTTGCTAGAGCGTTAGCTGCTCAGCCTCGTACATTGCTTTTAGATGAGCCATTTGGAGCCTTAGATGCTAAGGTTCGCAAAGAACTGCGGACATGGTTGAGAGAACTTCACGAAAAAGTTCATGTTACTACTATTTTTGTTACTCACGATCAAGAAGAAGCAATGGAAGTAGCTGATAAGGTTGTGATTATGAATAAGGGTAAGGTCGAGCAGATTGGCACTGCCGCCGATATCTACGATCATCCTGCTTCCGAATTCGTGATGCGTTTCATTGGTGAGACTAACATTATCTCCAAGGCAAGATATCACTTCCCACATTTAGAAGTTGAGGATCATCATCAAGTATTTCTGCGTCCTCATGATGTCCTCATTCAATCAGAGCCAGACGAAAGCTTTGCTCCAGCCACTGTCAACTATACATTTAATTTAGGTTGGGAAGGTCAGGCCGAATTAGTACTTAAGGACAACCAAAAATTGATTGTCAAACTTGAACGTGATCAATTCGATAGTCTTGGTTTACGTCCTCAACAAGAAGTGTATGTCAAACCTGCTCGCGCCAAAGTGTTTGCGGGAGTTTCCTAAATTTTATTAAGTCGTTGAGCATAATTAAAACCAAAAACCAGAGAGTGGGCTGTTCGCTATGCGGGAATTCCACTCTTATTTCGCCTTTTACGATTGCGAAGGAATGACTTGCGAAGTTCCTCCGCACCTAGCAAAATTGGCGGACAGATTAGCAAGAGTAGCCATTGCCAAGTAGTCAACGGAGCAGTTGCAAATATCTGACGTAAGGGCAAAAATTCAATGATTGAGATAATCAGGATCCATTCTGTGGCGATTCCTAACCATATGAAAGGATTAGAGAAGAAACCAATTCGGAAGATCGAAGTCTGCTCAGAACGACAGGCAAAGACGTTTCCGTCTTGACAAGCCACGATGATCGCTAAGGTCATCGTTGTTGCTTGAGCATAGATGAAAGTGATTTCTGGGTTAGTGGTATGGGACAGAATGGCAGGTGCAATCGCTTGTAATGAGTTGAAGTCATATCCATAACTATGCCATACCCAAAAGAAGCCTAACATCCCTAATGCTGCCTCGATTAGCCCTAGGAAACAGTAAGCACGTAATAGCAAAGAGCGATCAAGCAATGGTTTCGATTTAGCTCTGGGTGGCAACTGCATTGTTCCTAATTCTGCACGTTCGGTTCCTAATGCGAGAGCAGGCAAAATATCTGTTCCTAAATCAACGATCAGAATTTGCATAATCACCAATGCAGGTGGAATTTTGAAGATCACCATCGCTAGGAATGGGACTAGTTCCGCCACATTCGATGCCAAAATATAGGTCATAAACTTGCGGATATTTTGATACACTGAACGCCCCTGCTCGATCGCTACCACAATCGTCGCAAAGTTATCATCAGTCAGCACAATATCGGCAGCCTCTCGCGCCACATCTGTGCCATTCTGCCCCATTGCCACGCCAATATTTGCCGCCCGTAACGCGGGCGCATCATTGACCCCATCACCCGTGACCGCCACAATTTCACCAATACTTTTATAGGCTTTTACCAAGCGTAATTTATGCTCAGGAGACATCCGTGCAAATACTAGACCATGCCGATATTTCACAACTTGCCTTAGTTGAGCATCGGATAGATGCCCCATGCCTTCGCCTGTGATGACCCGCACTCGATCGCCAACTAGTCCAATTTGACGGGCGATCGCCTCGGCTGTAAGCCCGTAATCTCCTGTTACCATCGTGACTTTGATACCTGCTTGATGACATTGGGCGATCGCTTTGGGTACTTCATCGCGAGGTGGATCAAACATGGCAACTAAACCGATGAAGATCAAATTTTGCTCTAGATCCTGAGCCTTCAGATCGATCAATTCCTGTCCACCCCGTCGTGCAGCTAGCCCTAATACCCGAAAACCTTGCTTAGCCAAATCATCATTAGCTGTGACCACTTCCAGCCAATAGTCATGGGTCAATTCCTGCCGATCCCCATCACGCAAAATCCAATGACAATGTTTCAGTACTTCTAATGGTGCGCCCTTGGTAAAGGCAAGATAGGGAAGTTCATCCTTCCATAATGATGATGATTGCCAATTCAAAATGACAGTCATCATTAAGCGACGCGAATCAAAGGGAATTTCTCGTAGGCGTGGGAACTTCTTTTGTAATTCTTCTAAATTTAATTCTGTCTTTGCTGCTGCCACTATGAGAGCCGCTTCTGTGGGATCGCCAATTTCTTGCCAGCGACTGGGAGCGTTGAGATGAACTAAACGGGCATTAGAACAGAGAGCAGAACCAATGAGCAGAATTTTAGCTTTCCATACAATTTCGGAATCTGCAGGAAGGTTGACTTGTCCACTAGTGGGATCGTAACCTGCGCCTGTGACTTCAATTAGTTGGTTTTGATTGGCAATAGAATGCTCAGTATCGCGATCAGGTTGCGTTGGTAGCCACAGATAACGCACCGTCATTTCATTTTTGGTTAATGTGCCTGTTTTATCGGTGCAAATGACTGTTGTAGCACTCAGAGACTCCACTGCTGAAAGTCTTCTCACCAGAGCGTTCTTTCTTGCCATGCGGCGGACTCCGATCGCTAGAGACAAAGTGACTGTCGGTAATAGTCCCTCTGGCACTAGTGCCACAATAATCCCGATCGCAAAAATAAAGCTTTCTTTGACTTCTATACCAACGAAAAAATATGCTAATAAAAAGATCAGCACCCCCATACTGACAGCGATCGCGGTGATGATTCGCACGATCCGCGCCACTTGGACTTCTAGGGTACTGGGATCGCGCTTCACCACAGTGGTCAAATGCGCCACCTGCCCAAACTCAGTTTCTGCACCCGTCGAATAAACTACGGCTACGGCTCGACCAGCCGCCACGGTGGATCCTGCTAAAACAAGGTTGGCGATTTCTGAGGGATTGACCTTTTCCTGTAATGGCTGTTCCCCTTGGCGCATCATCGTCTTGCCACCACGTACTGAAACTGCTTCTCGTAGCCTTACAGGGTAAGCACTCCGAGCTACAGGCAGCGATTCCCCCGTCATCACTGACACATCGAGATATAGACTTTCTGCAGAAATTAAACGAGCATCTGCAGAAATGCGATCGCCTTCTTCCAACTGCATGACATCACCGCGCACCAGTTCTCGCGCAGGAATCTGCTTGAGTTCGCCATCGCGATAAACCTTGACCTGCATCGGTAATACTTTTTTTAAAGCAGACAAAGCTTTCTCTGCTTGGAACTCTTGCCAAAAACTAAAAATTCCATTAATCCAGATAACTGACCAAATTGCCCAGCCCAGTTCAGGAGTCCGAGAAATAAAAGCTAAAACTCCTGCAACCCATAGCAACAAAGCCATGAAGTGAGTCAATTGATCTAAAAATCTCAGCCACAATGGACGCTGCACAGGTTCAGGCAATTCATTTGCACCAAACTTCTCTAATCTTTCTCTAGCTTCGTCCTGTGATAATCCATTAGCATGAGTGTTGAGGGACTCATAGACTTCTTCAAAGGACAAAGCCCAGATTGGTCGATGAAGTGATGTCATACCTGTCTACTCCTTGTTAATCGCATCTTCGTAGAGATGTGATTAAACCTAACACTAGACACTTTTATGAAACCTTAAATCAACCTAACATCTGTTGAGCAACGTACGATTAGTTAAGGTTATATGAATTCGATATAGTCATTTTTGTTCAGTTAATGTCATCTTCGACTACACTCAGCCAACGTTAGCTGAGCGTAGCCGAAGTTGGCTGTTCTCGCTGATTCTAAAAGCGATATTAGGAGCTTGTAGTCGAGTTTATAGCGGTTTTCAAATGAGTGTGTACTCATTTGAAAACAAAAAATCAGTCCCATTAAGAGTTTTGAGTTTTCATTTTGCCTACGGCAAAATGAAAACCGCTATAGCTGAGCTTAGTCGAAGCTCGATTAGGCATGAAGCCAAGCTTCTGTGGCGATTCCTAATTTACTAGCAGTATCAATTAACTGATGTAGTTCCAAATTAGAAATACCTTCACAGAGATTAATCTCAATGTGGATTGGTTGTTTGTCAACGGATTCTAAATCGAGAATCTGTCTGGCAAGGACACATTGAGGAGCAATCCTTTTAAATAGATAATTCAGAAATGCTTCCTGTGAGAGATTAAGATTTAGTTTAAGATTGAGGTGATCGCTAATTGATAGTGATTCTTCAATTTGATTGAGATGCTTGAATAGTGCTTTCTCATGGAGATCTTGAATTTGAGAAAGTTCCTGAATCTGTCTCAAAATATATTTTTCGAGAATTTTGGCATCTTCTAATTGAGTAAATTTACAACCAAGATTAATTGCCTCAATCGCGACGGCATCTAGTCCCACATTTGGTAATGATGCTCCTGTTTCCAGTTTCTTCAGTTCCTCCGTGAGGCGATTGTTGAGAACAATATCGGCGGCTACTTGCAATTCAGGTGGAACAGGTAAGCCATCACGACGGAAGGAAATTAATATTCCGTAATTATCACGATAAACTTGCTCGTATAGCTGATCAAGGCGAGTCAAAGTCTCATCAGCTAACACTTGCAGAATTCGATGGCGCTCCTCAGCGAATAGATGATGCAGACTAAACTGTTCTCCGCTAAAGGTACTTGCCATCGCCAAGATCACCGAAGCAGTATTCGCTTGTTTAAGAGTTTTAAAGAGAGTTGCTTTGATCTCTTCATATTCCCGTCGTCCTGTAAAGGGTTGAATGCAACAATGGAAGTCATCGCCGCCCAGATGAAGAACTGCAAAAATATAACTAACCGATTCTTGGGTAATCCGCGAAGTTAAGTAAATCTGCCCGATCGCTAAGGACATCGAGCCAATCCGTTGCAGTTGATAATCCTGCTGCTGGATTTGGTAGCAATAGATTTGTTGCGATCGCCCATAATTACCGAGAGTCGAACTTAGGGCATATTGAGCTGCAACTTGGGCAAGACTAATACGATTGGTAATTACCTGTTTGCGATAAACACCTTCACCATCTTTAAACTCAGCGAGGTTACTCGGAGCCTTTACCATACGATGAATAAATTCATCCTCTAGCAATACTCCTGCAACATCAGCCGCTAACTCGATCGCTCTAGCGGCATAGCGCAAAATCTGCACGGTTTCAGGACGAGACAATTCTTCAAAGAACCAACCGCAACTGGTAAACATCAACAGCGCATGACGTTGCATCTCCAACAAGCGCAGCGCATCAATTCTCTGAGCCGAGGAAGTAACCTTGTTACCGCATTGCTGCTCAAAGAATCTATCTAAAGTCGGGGAAAAGTCGGGGATGTTATCGCGCAATGAATCTTGCAACACTTCGATGTAGCGATCGCGGGCTTCCCAAGGATCATTAAAATATTTGCGTCCGATATCTACATAAACTGTCGCAAGGCGATCTCGTAGCCAATTCAAGCTTTCTCGCAGGGGTTTGCGCCAGAGTTGTTGATAGTTCGATCCTTCGCCACCACAGTTACAACCACCCTGCCAGCGATCAACCCCATGGGCACAACTCCAAGCAGTCACAGGTTTCAGTTCTGCTTCGTAGGTAGGCGGGAATAGACTTAAATAATGGGCATAATTAGTCATTGTCCAGCCGCGCTTAGGAAATTCTTCTACAAAGGCATAGGATAGAGTTTTTTCGGTGAAATGCTTATGATGTCCGAAGGTTTCGCCATCGGTTGCCACAGAAACCATTTGATGCGGACGATGATCATTTCTGACGGCTTGGCTGAGACGTTTAACAAAATTGTGGGAACTGCCTAAGAGATCGCCAAAACCCATATCGCGAGAGATTGGACCATCGTAAAAAAATACATCAATGTAAGCATCAGTATCGGGTGGCAAATGGAACTGCCCGAGGTCTGATACATTGCCGACACTATTGCTATGACGACGCAAATAGCAACGATAGGGACGATTGGGATCAATCTGTGCGCCGCCTACTTCCTCCCATGCAGGATTGGGATTATCTTTGGTAGACATGGGACGACAGCGCTGCGCTTGTGACGGAGCCAAGACAATAAACTTGATCCCTTCTATAACTAAAGCCTCAAGAGTCTCATAATCAACAGCTGTTTCCGCTAACCACATGCCTTCGGGATCGCGCCCAAATCGGGATTTGAAGTCGGCTTTACCCCAGCGAATTTGCGTCAACTTGTCGCGCCAATTGGCTAGGGGCATAATGATGTGGTTATATACCTGTGCGATCGCATTGCCATGACCATTAAGGCGTTCAGCACTGCGTTTATCGGCATCGAGAATTGCTTGATAGGTATCTCGATCATAAAATTCCATCCATGAGAGCAGCGTGGGTCCCATGTTAAAACTCATGTATTCGTAGTTATTGACAATCTTTACGATTTTGCCATCATGACGCTCGATTCGTGAGAATGCATTGGGGCGATAGCATTCATGGTGAATCCGCGCATTCCAGTCATGAAATGGAGCCGCGCTTTCTTGCCGCTCGATCGCATTGAGGTAAGGATTTTCACGCGGAGGCTGGTAAAAATGACCGTGAATTGTAATATAAATTCCCGAATCAGTTGAACGCTGGACATTAGGCGAAGAAACAGAAGCAGCAACAGTCACGCAAATCTTCCCTTGAAAGCAAACGATATTGTCTATCTTGGCAGATCTGTTTAGTAGTTCGCAAGGAAGTATAGAAAAGTTTTGTAAATGCTAATAAAAAATCTGCTGATAAAAAAGCTGCACTTAGTGCAGCTTTTTTATTGGATACAAGATGGTCGGCGCAAAGCGTCGTCTATCTTTACCTAGGTTAACTAACCGATAACCTTGCGAGCAGTTGCCACAACATTATCAACTGTGAACCAAAACTTCTCGTAAACAACAGAATCAAGAGCCGAAGCACCGAAGGTAGCAATGCCGATCGCTGCACCATCAGAACCAATATGCTTGTGCCAGCCAAAGGTGCTAACAGCTTCAACTCTGACGCGCTTCTTAACGGATGCAGAAAGTACGGATTATTTGTGAAATATTTTCGTGAATCATTGCGTTGCAAAAACAGCTTGGCTAATAATAATAATATAAATATGAATTTAGGGAAATTTTAATGTGGGTCAAAATAATTGGAATCCTAGACAGCC
>Ga0209990_10004056_pt1 | contig 10495 bp, 8 predicted proteins | sample NOAtaG_6_FD_187304 | JGI IMG/M metagenome (GOLD analysis project Ga0209990, IMG submission 187304) | Freshwater lake microbial communities from Lake Erie, under a cyanobacterial bloom - NOAA_Erie_Diel5S_2200h metaG (SPAdes) (version 2) | ecosystem: Environmental > Aquatic > Freshwater > Lake ...
GCATCATCATGACCTTTGCATCGATCTGCATCCCCCCAGGTCGTCGGGGGTGCAGATGTGAAGGCGCCCCAGGATGCGTTTGCATCCGGAGGCACCAAACCCTCGCAGTAGTTCTCCTCTCCCCGGGTCGCTGGGAAAGGGAATCCGGAGCCCGTAAGCTCCTCGTTGGAATCGGCGTTGCACATCGACTCCATGCCAAAACGGCATTCATTTTTGTCCGCAATTGAAACGAGATTGTATACACATGGAACCACCGGCAATAATTCAAAAAGACAAACCTATTAAATTCTTCAGTATCCGTGGATTGCAGTCCTACGGCTCTGAACAGTGGCGCATCTACAAACTATGGAACCTTTTAATTCCTGAAAAACCTTCACATTTTATGCCCAACATGGTGCGCGAATTCATTGCGACCGAAAAAAGACTGCCAACTTCATCGGACATATGCGACGACATTTGTATTGGCAAATGGTGCCAAATTGTCCGCCATTTGTACCGTCGGGGGACGCTGTCGAGCGAAATAACATCAAAAATGAACCAAATACGGGGGTGGTACTGGGGTTCCAACGAGGAAGCGCGAGAGGAACTCAGCGATTTCATAATGGTGTTCAAACGTATGCCGCAACCCAATGATCGCTTTAACGGCTGGGCTATTGGGCGCTGGTGGGAACAGCAAATGTATAAATGTCGCCCCTAAACGCGCGACGGTAGCCGTGTGAATAGTTTTTTATATAACATGAATCCGCTGCCGCCGTTGTCGCCGTTGGTCGATTTAACCGACCTGTTTAGCGATTCCGCCGTGATCGAAGACGATTTCCTCAGCGACAAAAACGAGATAGTTTGGCTCTACACCGCCATGGCGGGCATGGTTCCGCCGCTGGCGCACAAACAAATACGCCAAACAAACCCAGCAGACTTGGTCACGCCGGCGATCATGTGGCCGCCAATAAATCAGTTGTCGCTAACGACAAGAATGGTGCACAAAGACAAACGGATATGGTGCGAAAAATTGGGGGTTTTGCATGACTATGTTCTGTACAACGGCTGCCTCCCAAAAGGTCCCGCTCTGTGGAGAAACGCATACATTGGCGCATGGTACCGAAAACAGTGCGACGCGAGGCGCGACAACGCCCTGCATCAGTACCAAGACGCAGCTTTGCAAATGGTGGAAAAATTAGTGGAGTCCTAATTGAATTACAAGACATATTATGGACTCCGAAAATCCGAACTACGAAGCGCTCGAAACCGCGCTGCAAACACAAAATGTAGACGAAACGGAAAAGGCTTTGGCGCAAATTCCTGAAGGAAAAGTGGGGGTGTGGGCGCTGTTGATAGCAATGCGCCAGAACCTGGTGACTTTGTTGCTGCTCTTAAAACACAGCCCGCCCACTGAAGAAAAGGTGTATTTATTGACAGAGACAATAAGAAATAACTATTTCGACGCATTTCGCGCCATTTTGCGGTACACCACTACGGACGAGTGTCTGTTTTCAGATTACATCATGGCTATGTCGCGCAGAACAGGCCAGTCGCCAAGAGAATGTTTAAATAGTTTTCCGGCGAGCGATCAGATACGTTTTAACTATGAAACTGTGCTTGCTGCAGTGGCTACATATGCACGAACTGACATGCTGGCGTTGTTGCTGACGGACTGGATAACCATTGCTCACTGTGACTCAGCCAACGTACATTGTTTTGTCAGCGACGGTTTTAAAAGTGGTAAAATAGTCTGCGAAAACAAATGGATGAAATTTATTGCGCTGCTGCTTGACAAAGGTTATTCTGCGCCTAAATTTGCATATTTCCTCGCAGACGCAATTACTGCGGGGTACAATAATTTAGTGGAACTTTTAGCAAAACCTATGCTTCCGCTAGACCCCGACGACGAAGACATAGAAACTCTGCTTGTGCAAAAAGCCGTCGCAACAAACAATGTAACAGCTCTACATTGTTTGATTCAGCAAATGAGCAAAGATGATCACGAGATATACGATAATGGTTTGTCTGATGCTGTGGTCGACACAAGCATGGAAAATGCCATAGACGTCATCGTCAAGCAAGGTAACGCCACAATTATATCCTGGTTTCTTGAGCATGGAGGTTCAGTGACAGATTTAGCCGAACATTTGGTGACATTTATTGCCGACAACCGGGTTGCGACCGTTAAATGTTTGTGGGACCACGGAATCCGGTGGAAACACTACAAAAAGATGCGACACGCGCCCCTGAAAAAAGCGGCAATAAAAGGTAATTTACAATTGCTTGAGTGGTTGTCGCCGCATTTGAAAGAAGACCACGCAGCAACGGACATAGTTTTCTGGACCGCGTTTGAGCACGGTCGTACACAAGTGCTCGAGTGGATGTGGCAACAAGAAATGACGCCGCATCAAAACAATCTGTGTACACCCGAAAAAGGGCACAAAAAAGTCCTGGAAATATGTGAAAAACATAGAGCCGTAAAAGTCTTAGAATGGCTGCAGTCGCACGAACTAGAAGTCGATTGTGGATTTAATAACTTATGTTTGCGAATTGCGCTCTCGGCCAAAAATTATGCGTTCATTAACTGGGCACTGCGGCACAAGAAACCGTTACCCCGTGGCGACGTCGAAGTGGTTCGCAGCGCAGTGGCTGCAGGAGTGATAGACAAACTCATAACTGCGGGGCTAAAACCGACGACAGAGCTAGTTTGGGAGCACTGGGAAAAACATGCCAAACGACAGGTGTTGCTGCTGTATTTGTCGGCCCGGGCGGCGGGAGTGGCGCTGCCGAGCTTGCCGACAATAATGTGGCACAAAATAAACAGTTACTGGACTGTGTAATCCGATTCTTTTTGCAAAAACAAACAAATACTATCGCGGCTCACAGGGGCTCGACGAACTCGCGCCAGAGCCACTCAAATAACTCCGGCAACGCCCGCTTCATCTTCTTCCGGCGCATCGCAAGCACCAGGGTCAACATCAGGCGAAGACCGGGTAAATAACTTCGGAGCAGCATGTTCTGCTGCTGATTCGTGTGGAGCACCACAGTCCCGTTCGGGTCGTGAATGTACCCTGGAATCCGGTAACGCAGTCGGTCCATGGTGCAAATCTCGCTCAACATATCGAGGCCGACAATGCTACTAGGCAGTTTAGACAATGACGAGCACTGGTTTACATTGAGGAACTGTAACCGCTGCAGCTCCCCCACTGAATTTGGCAACTCCGTCAACATCTTACAGTTGTACAACCCTAGCCGGAGGAGCGCGTCACAGCCTCCGATTGAGTTGGGCAGCCGTCTGATCCCAGAAGAACATAGCTCCAAAATTTCGAGCCGTTTAAGCCGCCCAAATTCGTCAGGCAACGCAGTCAGACGACTGCTCCGCATCTGGATGTTCTCCAGCAGCACCAGATCACACACTGTGTTTGGCAAAACCCGCAGATCTGAGTATTCTGCAACGAATATCCGCAGCGAATGGCAACCTCCAATTGAGTCTGGTAGCGTCGTCATATTACAAAGAGAGAGGTCTATTTTTTTTAGGTTTTTGAGTTGCTCAATTGAGTCTGGTAGCGACGTAAGGGATGAGCAGCCAGACAAATGCAACTCCGTCAACATCTCCATTCCACCGATCGTGTCAGGAAGACAGGCTAGCCATTTACAACTTCGCACCTTGAGACTTCGAAGAATCCGCAACTTACCAATTTCTTTCGGCAGCGAAGTCAATGGACAGTCGTTAAGGTTCAGATAACTCAGCAAATAATTTAGCTCAAAAACCTCGGAAGTTAAAGTCGGCGAATTCTTGTCGCAAGATAACTCATTCAGGCCTGTGTAAGCGGCTTTTGCTGTGTTTTTCTCTTCGGTCAACACTGCTGCCGACACTCCTTGGAGTGCTGGCAGGGGTTGACCCGGCGGAGAGCCGGGCTCAGAAGACGTGGCGGCCACAGGGGTGGCCACGTCTCCAAGCGGAGGTGCGTTAGCAAGCGGGGCGCAAGGCTCATCCTGAATGCGAGTGTCCGGGGTCTCCATCTTCTTTCCGTTATCAGCGCGCTCATCCATTACTGCCGAAGCAGCAACTGCATTTCGCTGAAAACAGTCCGAAGACTTCATAATTGCTGCATCGGGCGTCGAAACGTCCTCGGCAACGGGGACACTCACAGGCTGGGAGCCTGCGGCGGCACATGGGGTTTGAGACTCCATGGCGGGTGAGGAGAAGACAGAAGCGTCAGCTAAAATCCCCTTCACAACAAAACGCGATTCATTTTTGTCGAAAAACAATGCTCCGCACGTTACATAAAGTTATGGATCCATGTCCAGAGTTCGGGCGGTAAGAACAACCGGCGGCCTTCGGCGCAGCCTCGTTTCGCTGCGCAAACCGCAACAGTTAGTGTTTCGCTTTGCAATTGGTACCAGATCGATAAACCCGATTCGCCGCGCAGTGTTTCGTAATCGCGCCGCCACAGCAAAGGAAAAGCCAACTCAAGAACGTGCGGATGGACTGGACACGGCGGTTTAAGCGAAAGCCAACGGCTACGGGATAATATTTTGTGGCGAACTAACCATCTGACGGCGCGAATATCGTCAGCAGGAAGCATTCGGGCGCGTTTTGCGTAGAAACTCCTCAATGCGTACGACGCAATTATGACGGACAATTCGGCGGCTTTGTTTTGCTGCATCCATTCGAGCGCTTCCGGCAGAGTTCTTGAATCAGCCCAACAAACAGGATGCACAAGAGTCGAGCAATCATAATTGTCGGGCAAACAAACTTGACGTAGCAATTCTAGAGAACTCCACTCCACAGCCGTGGTTAGGGCAGATTTAGGAGAAAGTCCAAAGTCTTCGACAGTGACACCTCGTTGAATAAGCCATATTATCTGTTTTTCACGGCGGCATTCATTAGGTTCCAAAATCACAGTGCGAAGTATAGCATTGTTGTTGGCACGGCAATCTTCAAGTGTTATAAGTTTCAACCACGGAAATCTGTCCGGAAAATCGTGGTGGAATATGGCGGCTTCGAGTAAATAATGGCCCAAACCGTTAAATTTCGGCGAAGTGGGTTCCAGCTCTTTAAGATAAAGTACTACATTTGTCAGATGGCGTCCGTTGTCGGCAATTACGTAAAATAGATTTATTACATTTTTTCTTAAGTACAGAAGGTGCACCATTGTAACCCCCATATCGAAGAGCGCGCGGACTTGGTCAAGAGAACAGTTGTGACGAAGAATATCGATAAATGCACTCAGATGCAAACCGTTGTCAATAGTTATGCCGAGTTCGCGCAGTTGTGCTAACGCAGACGGAAAAGCATTTGGTGCACTAATAAACTTGCGCATGATCAAGTCGATGTGCGGCATCACGTGTGCGCGAGTCAGTCCCACGCGGCGAAACCACTGAAACACGCTAAACGAGCGACGAAACATCAATTCAAGAGAGACATGAAAATTGTCGTCGAGGCAATCGCGAATTGTTATGCCCATTTCGCGGAGCCACTCCAAAACTTCGCAATTGCCATTGATAATAGCATTGTTTAGTATTTCATTCTTGTTAGCACGGCAGTCGGCGGGCGTTAGACCAAGTTGGCGCAGAAAATTGAGTGTTCGCACATCACTTTTTTTCGCAGTCTCATAAAGCAGACGGTGGCGGTCTGCGCGGAACACCTGCAAAATTTCGGCGGCGTCACAAGTTTGTAAATAGTGCTGCAGTAGTCCAGCGGTTATGTGACTGCTGTATATGTTTTGAAATCGGTCAACCATGTGTAAGCGGGATATAAAATATTATTCAATCGCGGCAACGGCTTGCCGCTGAAAAGTTACTGGCAAATATCTTGCATTTGTCGGCGGAAACTGATGACGGTGAATAATTGAGTATTTTGTTCAAATAAATCGAACAAGAAACCGTGCCAAAAATAATTATGTCAAAATTGGGTTAGCCGGTCTGAGGCCAGCCAGAACTTGTGTCCGGACACAAACAATTGACAAATAAAGGAACAATGCGGACAGATTTGTTACGACAAAGCCAGTGGCGACAACTAATTGCTTAATTAGTTCAAATAAGTCAAAGAGCGGCAGTTGTCTGCGTAGGCGGAGAAAACAGAAACTATTAACATTAGTTTTTCAGCGCTGCACTGTATAGATGACTGTATACGCGGCAGCGACAAAAAGCCAATTGAAAAACAGTTAATATAAACTAAAGTCATACAAGAAATGAGCACGAGTTTGCAAACCCTTGAAAATATGTGGCGTGAGTGGATCGTAGCTCTGCACGAGTTTGTGGAGTGCTACTTTGTGCTGCCGGAAAAAAACAAAGTATGGCGGGACGCTAACGGCAAAATACTTGAACTGGGACAATGGGTCGACTATCAGCGACGACTGTACCACTCTAAACGACTGAGTTCGAAGCACATAACTGACTTAGAAACGGTTCCGGGGTGGTGGTGGTCAGAACCAACGTCTTCATGGGAAGACATGCTGGGAGTCCTGCGGGAGTACATAAAAGCCAAAGGCTGTATGCCGCAAGCAGGAGTTGTGTGGTTGTCCATGGAAAACAACGTGATCAGGTCGTGGGACATCGGATATTGGGCCACTCGTCAGCAGAGAAATTTCAAACAGTTCAATCTGTCAAAAACTCAGATAGATATGCTTGAAAAAGTCGAAGGATGGTTTTGGAAAGATCCGCAGGTGGCGAATTACACAAATGAAGAGTGGCAAAAAGAATACGAAAATTTGGTGAAATATGTCGAAACCCATGGCCAAACTCCGAAGTACTGCAGCGATCGCGCGTCCGAAAGAACACTGGCGCGGTGGGTCAGTCGCCAACGAATTAGTTACAAGAAAAAAATGTTGCTGGAGTCCCGCGCAAAAGCACTGGAAAAAGTGCCGGGATGGAGTTGGGACAGTATCAAACAGAGCCGGCGTCCAAGATCTTGGACATAAAAAGTAATGGCAGAAACGAATAAAACCGGCGCATAATTACATATTTTTTTCTAATTTGAATAGTGTTTTATATTATGGAGAATCTTCACCCATTTAACAGCAGCCTGGCTGCCACTTTTATGGCGCGTCCTGTCGGGCCATTTTATTTCCCAACGCAACAGTTTGGCTTTTCGCAGCAACTATTTCCAGCGGGGGTCTGGCCGCAAACATTGTCCACTACCTCGCCGCTGTGTTATTTGCCACACTGGATGATCCCGCAGCCGCAGCAGATGCAGCCGCCGCAGATGCAGACGCAGCAGCCGCAGCCACAGCAGCAGATGCAGACGCAGCAGATGCAGACGCAGCAGATGCAGACGCAGCAGCAGATGCAGATGCAGCAGATGCAGACGCAGCAGATGCAGACGCAGCAGCAGCAGATGCAGCAGCAGCAGATGCAGATGCAGCAGATGCAGATGCAGCAGCCGCCGCAGATGCAGATGCAGCAGCCGCAGCAGATGCAGACGCAGCAGCAGCAGATGCAGATGCAGCAGATGCAGATGCAGCAGCCGCCGCAGATGCAGATGCAGCAGCCGCAGCAGATGCAGCCGCCGCTTCCAGCGAGAGAAAAGTTCAAAACGTTTCGTCAAAGAACCGGCGTGACCGCAAGAAAAGGCGACGAAGAATATGTGCCGCGATTGGCAAACAGACAAAAAGAAATTGTTGACGAAGAATGGCAAAAAAATTTTACGGCGCTGAAAAAGTTCCAAACGGCTGAATGCCGTTTACCAATGAACAACGACAAGATTGACGGGTTCAAAATTAGCGAATGGGTGCAAGAAATGCGGAATACGCGTCACTGGCTGAGCCGCGACCGCGTTGAAAATTTAGAGACGGTCCAAGGATGGACCTGGGAAGTGCGGTACGTACCATTTCCAAGCGGAAAATGGGACGACTGGCACAACATTTTGCAACAGTTTGTTGAGGCGTTTAAGTATTTGCCGCGGTACAAAAACCAGTGGGAGACTCGTGACGGCGACGTAATTATGGTGTGGCGCATTGGCGTGTGGTGCAGCAACCAAAGGCAGGCGCGGTTGGACGGAGGTTTGACCGAAGAACAAATAGCTGCACTTGACGCAGTCCCAAGGTGGGAGTGGGAACTGGATGACTGGAACAAAAAAATTGTTTGGTTCACAGATCATGTCAATGCGAACGGTTTTCCCGCTCGGGAAACTGTCGTGCCGAATCCTGAGACAAACTCTGAGTGGAAAATTGGCCGATGGATGAACCGGCAACGCCTCCGTCGCCGAGAAGGCTTGTTAACGGCCAACCAGATTGAGTTGTTTGAGCTGATCCCGGGATGGGAATGGGATGTGGTGTGCACCACGGTCACGCGCCGGAAACAGATGGCGTGGGACGACTGGGTCGTGTTGTTGTGCGAATACATGGCGCTGAACGAAAACAAAATGCCGTCGTCTGTGACTGTCTATGTGAAGAACGACAAGAAATACAACTTGGGGCAGTGGGTCTACAACCAGAAACGCCGCAAACACGCCAAAGGCCGCAACGCCATGCCGCAGGAGCGCATCGATAAACTGGAAGCGGTTCCTGGGTGGAAATGGTGAGCAGGATAAACGGGAATTTGTGTGAAATACATTTTTTGATAACAACATTTTTTGATAACAATAAAATATACGAGCATGGAGCCGTCAGCCAAACGCCGGCGCGGATCGAGCAAAGTTGCGCAGATTATTGATGAATGCGAAGAACAACTCGAAAGTCTGCGGGATTTCATGGCGCAACACAGGCGGCTGCCGGAACTGGGGGAAATGTGGCCGCGAAGGACAGCAGAGGGGTTGCGCAAATGGCACGTCGGTGTGTGGGTTGGTAGTTTGCAGCAGACCGGGAATGCCGGAGCGTTGTCAGCGGGACTTGTAGCGAACCTTGAAGCCATTCCGGGATGGAACTGGGGAAGTCAGTCGCAGTTCCGCCACGGAGTGTGCGACGCCTGGGAAATGAACTACGCCGCTCTGCAGCAGTACAGCGAAAAACACAACGCACTGCCCGGCGACGGAATGATGTGGGTTAAAGACGGGATAATCTTTTACTTGGGCGACTGGGTCAACAGTCAGCGGACGCGGAACACAAAAGGCCTTATGTCGGAATATCATGCTGAAAAACTTGAGCAACTCCCCGGATGGAACTGGGAAACAGTGGACTGGAGCATGTGGCTGGCGGTGCTGCGCGAGTACATAGAGAGCCACAACAAACTGCCCGGCGTCACCGACGAGTGGGGTTTCCCGGGACTGCAGCAAAATTGGCCGATAGGGAAGTGGGCGTATCGCTGCGAAGTTGCGTACAAAAACGGCGTTATGCCGCAAGAGCAAATAGTTGCACTTGAGTCAGTTCCTGGGTGGAACTGGACTGGTTCGCGCAAAGTGCACCGCACATGGGATCAGTGGCTGGGAATTCTCCGCAAACAGCTGGCTATGTACGGCAATCTGCCTTCGCTCAAAACAGTTTACACCGTTGCTGGGACGGACGGCAAACCAGAGAAATGGAACATAGGTGAGTGGATATCGGACCAGCGGTACGAGTACAAACACGGGACCCTGCCAAAAGACCGTGTGCGCAAACTAGAAGCGATTGACGGATGGTACTGGAGTTTGCGGACGATCAAGACCCCAGCGGCGGTTCAGAACGGAGCTGGCGAAACCGGCGCAAACTAAAGCATGAAAGGTGAGTTAATTGAATCAGTAAAAAAATAACATGGACTCCTGGGAGGCAGCGTTGGCGCTGACAAACCTGGCAGAGCCGGAAAATGCAGAGCACACCGAACGGTGGTACAAAAACTTTGTGGTGCTGCAAAAATACGTTGAGACGAAAGGCCGCATCCCGTCGACGAGAACAGTGTACAAAGGCCGCAACGTAGGAACGTGGGTTCACACACAACGGCGGCGGTGGAAAATGAAATTGCTTAAGCAAAATTACATCGATATGCTCGAAACCATCCCCGGATGGCTTTGGGATGCTAGCGAGACCACGAACTCAAATACGCCGGCTGAGTGGGCGGCGGTACTGCGGAAGTACATCGAAATTTACGGGGACCTCCCTAAGTCGCGGATTGAATGGGAGTATGAAAATCAAATCTGGAAACTGGGCAACTGGGTAACTCGTATGCGGTACAAATACCGGAACAACATGCTGTCCGCGGCAGCCATAGACGAATTGGACAGCATTCCGGAATGGAGTTGGTGGCCGTGAGCAGTTGTTTTTGTCACTTGAATTGTAATTGATATAAATGGAGCCCCCAGCAAAACGGCAGCGACGGGAATCGCCGGATGGAGTCGGTGCGGCGGAGGCATTTGCTAAGTCGGATGAACTGGAATTTCCGGCGTCAAACACGCTGGGATCGTTTCCGGAAAACTCGGAACCAGTGCTTGATTTGGACGCAGATGCGGACGCAGATGCGGATGCGGACGCAGACGCAGATGCGGATGCGGACTCAGATGCGGACGCAGATGCGGATGCGGACTCAGATGCGGACGCAGACGCAGATGCGGACGCAGACGCGGACGCAGATGCAGACGCAGATGCGGACGCAGATGCGGATG
>Ga0209990_10004071_pt1 | contig 10478 bp, 16 predicted proteins | sample NOAtaG_6_FD_187304 | JGI IMG/M metagenome (GOLD analysis project Ga0209990, IMG submission 187304) | Freshwater lake microbial communities from Lake Erie, under a cyanobacterial bloom - NOAA_Erie_Diel5S_2200h metaG (SPAdes) (version 2) | ecosystem: Environmental > Aquatic > Freshwater > Lake ...
CGGGCCGCTCGAGCGTGTCGGCGTGCAGGCCGAGGGGGGGGTGGACGCGCATTTTTGCGGTCATTCGTTCACCTGTGGTGGAGGGCTAGAGGCCGTGAAAACTGTCGAAAACCGGGGTCCGAATTACCCGCGGACGAGTAGGCCCTTCCAAGGACCCATGATCGCTGCGCGGCATCAGCTGAGCGCCTCGCGGCGGTCCTGGTAGCGCGCCTCGACGGCGATCGGAAGATCCGCGCGCGCCTGCCGGAACTCCGCCCGCACGCCGCGCCACGTGGTCTCCAGCTGCTCCAGCGCGTCCGCGCTACCGAGCGCCTCCAGCGCCCGGGCCTCGAGCTCTGACGTGTCGTCCGGCTGTACGGCCGGACGTTCGGGCGCCCGCAGCTCCGCCCGATAGTCGGTGCCCTCGCCGTCGTCGATCTCGGCGATCGCCGCCTGCGCGCGCGCCAGGGTGCCCACCTCCGAGGCCGGCAGGCGTTTCAGCAGGCGACGAATCGCGGATTTCATCGCCATGCGGTCCGGCCAGCTGCCCCACGGCCCGCGGTCGCCCGCCGGCGAGGAGTCCCGGATCCGCGCCAGGTCCGCGGTGCTCAGCACCTCGCGCACCTGCCCGCCCGCCTTCAGGGTCGCCACCGCGTACGCCGCGACCACGGGCCCGCGATCCGCTGCGAAACTCGGCACATGCACGATGCGGGGGTGGCTGCCGAGCTCCACCCGGAACTCGTCGCGCTCGTGCACCGCGTGTGCTTCGACGCTGGCGACGTGCCCGGACTCGAGCGCCAGGTACACCATGCCGCGGTACGTCGGATCCCACACCGCGACGTGCGAGCCGTCGCGCATCTTGCGCACGGTGAGCGTGCTCATGCGCCCGTCGATCGGCAGTCCGCTCGCAGCGGCGGCGCCGACGCCTCGCAGCACGCTGGCCGTCGTGCACTTCGCAAGGTCGGGGTTGTCGATCACCGCCCGCACCGCCAGGGCGACGAAGCGACGGCGCTGCGCCGGCTCCGGCAGGTAGGCGGCGAGCTTCCCTTCGTTCGTTTCGATCGCTTCGACGAGCTGCGCGCGAGGCGAGGCCTGCGCGGGAGCTCGGGACGTGGTCGCGGTCATGGTGTCGGCCCTCCTCGGGCGTCGGTGGCTGGGTGGTAGAACGCTTCGACAACCTCGCCCAGCGGCACGCGCAGCGCCTGGGCGACGTCGCGGGGCTTCAGCCCGCGCCGGCGCAGCTCGTGCACGGCGGGCCGGCGCTCCGCGGGGGTGCGCGGTCGGTGGGTGTCGCGTGGATCGATCACTGGCTGCGCCTCAGCCGGTCGACGACCGTTGCGACCGCGGCTCCCGCGTCGATCGTCACGCCGTTGCGGCCGGCCATGCCTGCGCGCTGCACGGTGCGTTCGTTCGCGCGGATCGCCTCCTCGCGTGCCGCGCGGATCTCGTCCTCGGTCGGCGGGTCGGTCGCGCGGAGGAACCGCTCCATCGCGTCGTCTGCCGCCTGCTGCTTCAGCGACCGAACCGGCTTCGGCAGGTCCCATGCCTCGGCGAATCCGCGATTCGCACCGAAGAACGTTCCCGCCTGCTGCACAACCTCCGTGCCGACCTTCCCGGTCGCCTGGCAGAACTCCGCGTAGCGGCGTGCGCCTTCGACGAGCTCGCGCCACGTGGAGCCTTCCGCGAGGCGCGCGTGGCAGCCTCGCAGCGCGTCCGCCCAGCGCTGCCCGCCGGCGCGCCTCGGGTAGAGCCTCCGAATCTCGAGGAACTCGACCGGCTCCTCGCGCACTCGCCGCGCTGGCGCGGCGCTCTTGGGTTCTTGTGTCCTCTCCTCTCCTGTCCTGTCCTGTCCTGTCCTGTGGGGGGACGTCACGTGACGTCCCGTGACTGCTCGTGACTCGCGCTGCCGCTCGCGCTGCCGGCGCTTCCGATCAACGCCCGTCGCGGCGTCACGCACCGCCTGCGTGATCTCCCAGTCCGCCAGCCGCCCGTCTCGCACGAATCCTCGTTCGGACAGGGCCTCGACGATCGCGGCAGTGCGGCCGTCAGGGAGCCCCAGCAGCACGTCGCAGACGTCGTGCTCGAAGGCCTCGACGGAACCGCGGTCGGGCGCCGCGCTCGCGTGCTCGAGGAGGCACGCGCGGACTGCCAGCACGTCGGCGACGGTGGACTGCGCGCGGCGTGCGACGAGCTGGTTGCGCGGGTCCGTGACCGTCCCGTGATGCCAGGCGGCCCAGTGCGCGCGAAACCGGCGGAGGCCCGACGGGTCGGCCATCTCAGCGCCTCGCCACGACGAAGTCTTCGAGGACCGGCCACTGCGATGCCCAGCGGCGCGCGATGGCCGCGCTCGCGAATCGCTTCGCGAGGATCGCGTGTCGCGTGAAGGTCGGCCGCCCGTCGGCGCCCATCCGCTCGAGGTACTGCTCGCGGATGCTCCGCGAGCCGCGCACGCCGCTGTTGGGCGGTGGCGCGATCAGCACGAAGGCCGGCACGGGTCAGGCCTCCGCAGTCGTCGTGCGCTGCTCGGCGACGTAGGTCCTGTAGGCCTCCGTCAGTTCAGCGACGTCGATGATCCTGTCGCGCTTCCCGGTCTTGATCGCGGTGACGCGGCCGGGCTTAAGGTAGAGCCGGTAGAACTGCGCCCGGCTGATGCCGACCATCTTCGCCGCGGTAGCGATGTCGACGGCCAGCGCAGTAGCGTGCTCGCTCTGCATGAGACGTCCTCACAGTCTTGGGACGTCTCTCTAGATACTTACGCAGTTCGGGCGCAGCAACTGCCGCGCAACGACGCGGCGCATTGGCTGCCATGGATCGGATTGGGCGCAATGGCTACGGGCGCGCATCGCGCACTTCTATTCGCGAATCGCGCTACCTTCTACAGGAAGGTGAGCTTCGCGAGCCGCTCGCGCGCGGTCGCATTCGCGAGGTGCCCGTAGTTCCGATCGATCATCGCCAGCGACGTGCCGACCAGCCGCGCCACCTCGAGCGGCGACATCCCGCCCAGCAGCGCCGCGGTGATCCACGAATGCCGCAGCGTGTACAGGCAGACGCCCGCCGGCAGTGGCTTCGCGTCGGTCCCCTTGCCCACCCGCGCGGCCGCGGCGGCCTCGCGCACGAGCTCGTCCCAGTCGGAGTGCGCCCAAGGCTGGCCGTCGGCTCGGGTGAGGAGGTACGCGGTCGGAAGCTTCGACTTCGCCAGGCGGGCGAACAGCGTCACCGCGGCAGGCGCCAGCGGCACGACGCGCGATCCGGTCTTGCCGCTGAACGTGATGGATTGCGTGCGCTCGTCGAACGCGGAGCGGCGCGCGCTCACGAGCTCGCCGGCGCGGGCGCCCGTGAGGGCCGCGGCCTCGATCAGGTCGCGCACGGCGCCCGTGGCGGCGTCCAGGAGGGCCTTCCGCTGCTCAAGGTCGAGGTATAGCTCACGGCGGCGGTGCGCGCCCGCGAAGGGCTTCACGCTGCGCCATTCGAGCGCGGAGTCGGCGGTGACGTGGCGATCGCGGACCGCCAGGTTCAACGCCGCGCGCAGAGTCGTGAGCGTTCGGTTCGCGGACGCCTTCGACAGGCCGGCCTCGAGGAGCCCGTCACGCCAGGCGACGATCGCCCGCCGGCGGACCTTCGCAAGCGCCGTGCACCCGAGCGGGTGCGGCCGGTACCGGTCGCCCGCCTTGCCCCCGCCGCCGTAGATCGTCCGCTCGAACCGCCGGTGCGCGTCGTTCGCGGCGGCCTCGCCCTTCTGCTTCCGGCGATCGGTCACGTAGGCACGGCACGCGTCCGCGACCGTCTCGGCGGACGGCCGGATCCCCTGGTCGCGCTCTCCGAACCATGCGATCGCGGCGGCGACGGCCTGGTCGAAGCCGAAGGCCTCGGAGAGCTCGCCGAGCGCCCGGTAGGCCCTGACGCCATCCTCACCGCGGTACCGAGCGACCCAGGTCCCTGAGCCGTCCTCGAGCTTCCGAAACCCGATGTGGCGGTCGCGGGCGTGCTTGTGCCAGTAGGGCTCGCGACGCGACGGAAGGGCCGCGCGGCCGGTCTTCGTGTCGATCCGTGGCATCGTCGGTCCCTCCGTACGGCATCGGTACGGCATGAGCCGTCTGGACGCCTTGAACTCTTGGGACGCAGATTACCGCGGAAACAGGCACTTGAGAAACGATGGGAAACCGTCTGAGACGCCCAGAATGCTTTCACACGGCAGGGGTCACAGGTTCAAGCCCTGTACCGCCCACCACTTTCAAGCACTTAGCTGCGCCCCGCTCTGCCGTACGGCATCGGTACGGCAGGATAGGGCCTCGAGGTACTCCACCGGGTACCCGGGCCTGCGGTGTAGCCAGAGCGTCGCGCGGGGGCCGAAACGAACGAGGCCCGGACGTGCCGGGCCTCGGGAATCGTCCAACGCGCTGGACGATTCAGCGTCGACGGCTGATGCGCTTCCACATCCGCCTGAACGCCGCGCCTGCCGCCTTCCGCTGCAGCCACCGCTCGGCGCCCCAGTCCTCGTCCGGGAGCTCGAGCCGAGCGATGCACTGCCCGTCCGTCGTGCGCACCACAATCGCGCGCACGCCGTACTCGGCGCCGGCCGGCGTGAACCGACGCGACAAGCCCACGGACGGCGCGAGCGGCTCGGTCGGGTGCCTGTCGACCAGGATGCCCGCGGCGAGCAGCGCCTCGAGCGGCGCCCGGAACGCGAGCGCGTCAAGGTCGCAGTTGGAACGGAACAGCCGGTCGCGGCGCGCGGACACGTCCATGCCATACCGCGCGCGCAGTGCCGCCGCGACGGCGGGGTACTCGGTCACGAGGCCGATCGGGTCGCTCATGCGGCCTCCGGCGCGATCAGCGAGGCGACGCCGGCGACGTCCTCCGACGGTTCCTCCATGAGCGCAGCGATGTGCACGAGCGCGTCGCCGTGATGATCGGCGTCCGGCGAGATCGCATCGATTGTCGTGAGCAGCAGGGCGCGCGCTGTCCTCAGGCGGCGGCGCACGTCCTGAAGCTGCGCGGCAAGTGCCGCGGGGTCGAGTGAGGCAGAATGCCGGGTAGCCATCGTTCATCTCCTTGGGATGGATGCTGGTCAGGCGTCCGGCCGTGTCCAAAGCACGGCCGGGCGCCGCTTCACTTCGGGCGCCGGGGCGCCTTCAGCACACGGTGCTTCACCAGCAGGTCGTCCACGGCTTCTCGGAGCAGCGCCGCCTTCGGTATCCGCGTCTTCTCCGAGAGCTCCGCGAGCAGCGCGGCTTTCTCAGGCTCGAGGTAGATCGGCTGGGCGTGGAGCTTCCGGGGAGCCATGGCGGGCCTGTGCGGTGAATACTGTCAAATATTCACACTCGGGGCCGCGGCCGTCAATGCCTGGCTCGGCGAGGGTTCGGCCCCACGCGCGCGGGGCTGCTACGAGACAGACTCTGCCGATACCTGGTCTGTCGTCGCGGTCGCCCGCGGGTCATGAAGCCATCGCCGCCACCATGTCGGTGGCACGAATGCGGCGACCAGGGTGCCGACGATCTCGTGCTCGTCGGCGAGCTCGCCGCGCCAGGGTGGATTCGTGGTCTCGATCCACCGGTACCGCGAACGGGGGTCAGGGCGCCCCAGTATCTTGGCCGTGTACGCGACACCCCGGATCGGCTGTTCGGTCCGGATGAGAACGACGTCGCCGGGCTTGGGCTTGAGCTGGTCGGTGAACTACAGGCGAGAGCCGGCGGGCAGCGCCGGCGCCAGACAGTTTCCCGTGGCCGCGAGGCACCGAGCGCCTACCAGCAGCTCGAGCGCGTGGTACTGACGGATCCACAGGAGCCTCATGCCTTCGGCCCCAGCTCGGCACACCGGCCCGAGAGGATCGCGCCGACCGCAAGATAGTTCGCGACCGAAGCGATTGTCAGGACCGCCGACGCAGAACCCACTACTCCGGCGACCGCCGCGGCCGCGCCCGCTGTGAAGTAGATCGCCGCGACGCTCGCGACGACCTTCAAGACCTTCGACATGACGACCTCACTTGTCCAGATTCCGCATAAGGATCCCCGCCGGCCCCTTCAGCGCATCCGCGGGTCGGTGATCTGGCGCACGAGCTCGCGATTGTTCCGCTGCATCAGCAGCTGCACCTGTTCGAAGGAGAGGCCGAGGCCGCTGATCGTCTGGTTGATCGTGACGGAGCGACCGCCCAGCTGGTGGTTCGGGACGATGCCTCCCGACTGACGCGGCACGAACAGCTCCGGGCCGCGCTCGCCGACGATGTAGCCCCGGCCGCCCATCACGGGGCCGCCCTCGGCGCGAAATCCGCCGAAGAACGAGAGCGCGCTCGATACGATGCCCCTGACACCGCCCGCGCCGCCAAAGGACTCGAAGATCTTGGCCGCCGCCGCCTGCGCGACCATCTGGCGCAGCGCGTCGGTGAACGAGGACAGCATTCCGCGCACACCGCCCTTGAACGGGTCGAACAGGAACTGCGCGAATGCGTCCTGCATGTTGCGCGCGGCCTGGTCGGCGTAGACGCTCATGCCGTCGGTGGCCTCGCGCGCGGCCTGCCGCCAGGCCTGCATCGTCTCGCGCACCTTCTCCTGCTGCGCGTCGCCGCGGTCGTTGAAGTCCTCGAGCACCTGGTCCAGCGCCTCGCGCGTGCCGGCGTTCAGCGACTCCTGGAACTGTCGGGCCGCGTTTCTGGCTTCCTGCGCAGCCTTGCGGGCAGCGTCGCGAGCCGCGTCCTGCCCACTGCTGCGAGCTCCGGGCCGCGTGCTCGTTGCCTCCACCGTGATCGATGGCAGGTCGCCGACGATCGCGCCCGAGCGCATCCCGTCCATCATCCGCGTGATCGCATCGCGCTGGGCCTGCAGGCGGGCGATGCCCTCGCGTACCTCGCCCGGCGTGACGATCTGTGTCCCGAAGTCGCCGTACCCCAGCGACAGGAAGCCCGTGCCCTTCATCCGGCCCAGGAAGTCGAGCTGGGTATTCAGCTTCTCGAGCTCGGTGGCGCCGCCCGCGAGCGTCCGCAACCCTGCGGCGAGCTCGCGCAGCGCTGGCGCAGCGGTCGAGAGCACCCTGGCGCCGAAGCCCTTCGCGGCGTCGGCCGTCCGGTCGAAGGCATCGCCCAGCTCCGCGAGCCGCGTCAATTCCTCGTCCGTCAGGTACCTGCTGAAGCCGCCGAGCGCCTCGCGCATCTGTGCGAACGAGTCGGTGGCGTCGCGCGCCTGCTGCGCCGCCTCGGCCAGCTGCGTGGTGAAGCGGCCGACTCCGGCGATGCTCGCGGCGCCGAAGCCGATGCGGGCTAGCCGGTTGAAACCCTCCACCCGGCCCTGCAGGTCGGAGAACCCTTTCTTGATGCTCGCCAGCGCCGCCTTCGTGCGGTCGTCGGCGGTGATGACGTAGCGGGCGGTGGCGTCGGCGTTCACAGCACGGCCCGCCAGACGCTCAAGGCGGCCCAGACGACCGAGCCGAGCACGAGCGCGGCCACCGCGAAGACCAGCACCATTCCGAACCAGTAGCCGACGCGCTCGAGGGGATTCATGCTGCCTCCGAGTTCTGCCCGTTCACCTTCGGCGCCGAGAGTGTCAGCCGCGCGCTCGAGGTGGAGTCGCGCGACTGAACGGCCGGTGTTGTCTCGCCCGCCGTGGACACCGCCGGCTGGTCCACGCCCGTGCAGCAGGTCGTGCGGGCCGCGAGCGGCGGGGACGATGACCCGCCGCCGCCCTCAGGGTCACGTCAGAGCGATGCGGACGATGCCGCGCCAGTCCACGAACGTGGCGCCGACGTCGTGACGCGCCTTCATCTCGAGGGCGTCGCTCTTGAAGTCGATCTCGTCGTCGATGACAGGGCCCTCGGCGCCGTCGAGCAGCGCCATCTCGACCGTGTCGATCTGAGGCTGGCCACTGGCCACGTAGGCGAAGCCGGCCGGCAGCCGAGGCTCGACGACGAGCGTGAGACTCGACACCCACTGCGGCACGGGGGCTGCCTGCGTGCCGGTCGTGCGTGCGCCGGTGAGCGTCGTGTCGGTGACCCGCGTCGCCTGAGCCAGCAGCACTTCCGCCGTGAACTCGGCCTCGGCCGGCACGATCAGGTACCGCGGCTGCAGGTTCAGGAGGCCGACACCCTCGACGCCGGTCTGCCTGCGCAGCAGCTGGCGCGCCGACGCCAGCGTGGTGGCGTTCAGGCCGGTCCCGGTCGCGATGTTGGAGTGCGTGCTGTGGAACAGCGGCTGGCCGTCCGCCATCGTCTTGCCCGCGTTGGCGTTCGCCGTGAGCAGCGCGTAGACCAGGTCCGCCTCGCGCCGACGCGCGCTCTGCCCGAACATCCGCGGGATCAGCGTGAAGCCCTGCAGGTCGTCATTCACCAGCGCCTGCCGGGTGATGCGCATCATGCGTCCGTAGGTGTCGATGACGAACCTCTCCACCTGCTCGCCGAACGAGGCGTACTGGTAGTTCGCGCCCTCGGGCGTCAGCAGCAGGTCAGGGCCGGCCCCCAGCCCGATGCGGCTCTGCTCCCTGAAGTTCGGTGCCGACGAGACGCGCACCCACTGCCGATGCGACGCGGGCTCGGCCTCGTAGGCGATCGCGAGCGCCTTGCCCGCCGTGTTGCGGAGCAGCTCGGGGTAGTCGCTGGTCGTCAGCGCCGCCGAGATGCGTTGCGCCGGGCTGCCGTGGCTGCGCTGTCCGCGCTGCGACAGGACCATGCTCGCGATATCGGCAAGGCTCGTCGCCCTGAGATCCCGCGCGGCCGGGTGCGGCTTGTCGACGACGATGCCGGCCCGCTGCAGCAGCGCGTCGGTCGCAGCCGCGGCGAAGTCGCCGACGTCACGCACCGCACGCTGCGAACCCGCGATGGACTCGAACGGCAGGCCGTTGCCGGCGATCGGGAAGACGTCCCGGTTCGCCTCGGCGAGCTGCGCCAGCAGCTTCTTGCTCGCCTGCGCGGGCGTGCAGCGCGGATCGTCGAGGCAGGCGTCGAGCACATCGCGGTACTTCTGCGCGAAGTCACCTGCGAACACGTCGCGGACCTGCCGACGCCGCTCCACCTCGAGCGCGAGTACGTCGGTGCCGGCAGCGGCCGGCTGGGAGTTGTTCGGATCCATCGTGAGTTCCCTTGCCAGTTGGAGGATCGCTGCGGGCTGAAGACGCCGCGATGTGGAAGCGAGCTGCGCCCGCCAGGAGTCGAACGTTGCTCGGTGGTCGCGGTGCACGCCGGCCGCGGCGCGGGCGTCCGGCTCCGATGCGGCGGCGTCCGCGAAGCGCTTCTCGACGGCGGTCGCGCCGTCCAGCCAGGTCTCCGCGTCCATCATCGAGCGGATCTCGTCGGGGGGAAGGCCGGTGCGGCCGGCGTAGATCTCGAGCAGCGAGTCGCGCACCTTGTCGAGAAGGTCGGCGGTCTCGCGCATCGTCTCCGCGTCGCCCATCGCCAGCGTCCACGGGTTGTGCACCATCATGAGCGCGCCTTCGCCCATGCGGATGGTGTCGCCGGCCATCGCGATCACGGACGCGATCGAGGCCGCGAGGCCTTCGACGATCACCTCGACGCGCGCGCCGTGGCTGACGAGCTGGTTGTAGATCGCGATCCCGTCGAACACCGCGCCGCCCGGGCTGTTCATCCGGACGGTGAGCCGCGTGGCGGCGCGGTGCTTCGAGAGCTCGTCGGCGAAGCGCCTCGAGGTGAGTCCGTCACCGGCCCAGGTCTCGCCAATCGGACCGTCGATCCGAATCTCTGCCGCGTCGGGGGCGCGCGCGTGGAATGTGATGCTCATGCCGTCAGAATGGCCGCGACGCGCGGTCGGCTCTAGTGACAGCAGACGCGTTCGTGTCACCGGTCCGGATGATGCGGTGAACCTGCCGCCAGCTCGCGGGGTAGACGCGATCGATCAGGAACGCCTGCGCCACGTAGTCCGCGGCGGCGCCGGGCGGGCCGGCTGCCGCTTCTGCGAGTCTGGGGTTGGCGCGCATGGCCAGCAGCAGGCCGTGGATCGTTCGGGCTTTGCGCCAGTCGCTGCCCTCCAACAGGGACGCGGATGCGCGCAAGGCCTCGTCGCGCCGTCGCAGCCGCTCCGCGCGGTCCACCGAGCGCCCGACGTGCAACAGCAGCCACCGCCCCAGGTCGGGCGGCAGCCGCCCCGACACGAGCGCCACGCGCAGCCGAGCGATCGCGGTCCACTCGTCCACGGCTCAGTGCTTCGCGCCGGCTTCGCCTGGACCAGTCACAGCATCGAGCCAGACCTCCAGCGCGTGGCCGCCGTCCGCCACTTCGATGCCGCGTGCGGAGAGCGCGCCGATGAACTCAGGGGCGCCGATCGGCGACCACAGCGTCCACATCGCGGCGTCCCGGTGCCAGACGCCCCCGACGCGGTTGCGGCGGCAGTAGGCGACGAGAAGGTCGCCACTCGGGCCACGCGCCAGGATCAGGTTCTCGGGCCGCTCGAGCGTGTCGGCGTGCAGGCCGAGGGGGGGGTGGACGCGCATTTTTGCGGTCATTCGTTCACCTGTGGTGGAGGGCTAGAGGCCGTGAAAACTGTCGAAAACCGGGGTCCGAATTAC
>Ga0209990_10004074_pt1 | contig 10471 bp, 4 predicted proteins | sample NOAtaG_6_FD_187304 | JGI IMG/M metagenome (GOLD analysis project Ga0209990, IMG submission 187304) | Freshwater lake microbial communities from Lake Erie, under a cyanobacterial bloom - NOAA_Erie_Diel5S_2200h metaG (SPAdes) (version 2) | ecosystem: Environmental > Aquatic > Freshwater > Lake ...
ATTTTCTTTCTGTACTGGGATCATTCTTTTTGCAAACAAACTTCGATAGGAAGTTTAGTACGTATAGGTGTCCATTTTCTGTTTGAAAGTCAAGCATTTGTGCCTAAGGACAGGGCAGTACTCAAGTAAGTTAGATCTTACACGCTTGCAAGCAAGTTAAGCTTAATAGTCAAGCTTATTGGCAAGAATACATTTAAATTCACATATATCGACATAAGGTAAGGTCAAAATTTCAGTAGAAATAAGGCTTAGAGTAGCGCCACTTTGTGGCATAAAGCGCAAACATTCAATTGACTGCTCAGACTAAGTGGAATTAGTCTTTAAAGTTTCGTTATAATAAGCCAATATTAGGTTTGCAAACCTTTTCTTTCTAAAATTAGAAAGAAGAGAAGAGAAAGGTTTTCCTTTCTAATTCTATCTTAGCTAGAAAAAGTTTTTGTTTAAAACAGCCAAACATTGAGTTGTGTGCAAAGTAAGTGGATTAGACTGAGCTTACTCCAGTAAGCTAGGGTGTTTGCTTATAAAAACATTTTGTTTTCTTAAGCTAATACGCTCTAGCTTAGTCAAACAGTGAGTACGCCTAAACATCCTTACTCATACACATAACCGGTTAAGCCAAATCAAAACAAAACAGTTAGTCTAAATTAGACGGACGACTAGCCTAGCGCACGCGCGCGCGCGCCAGCGTGCCCGCGCCAGGCAGGTCCGCCAGCTTGTCTGAGCTTAGGCTTAGACTAGTTTGGAAAGTTTAAGTTTAGATTAGAAGGCTAAGAAAAGAAAAGAAAACTTTTAAGTAACTTTTTAGACTTCACCTTAGTACAAATAGACTTTATAAGTCTTGGAAAAGAAGGTGTAGTGAGTCTATTAAGTGATACTTGTACAATATTAAACTTAAAAACTAAATATTATACCAGAAAGATTTGTTTGCAATCAACTTCACAATCTGGTTTTGCATATTGGCATAATATTTTGAAACAATTCCACATAGAAAATCTTCTCTGAAAATTTGAATAAAAGACTTAAAGTTTATAATAGTGTTAGAAATAAACTTAGTCAGAAAAACTTTTGAGAGTTTGAAGATTGAGCTTTTGACCTGGTGGGACTTAAGCTTTTGACTCAAATAAGAAAAAGTTTTTGTAAGACACTCAGTTAGCATAACAACTAGCTATGGCTGAGGCTCTTCCACCTGAGGTGGAGAGGCTGGCAAGCTTTGGTAAAGCCTTGGAAGGTACAATCAATATCACACAAGATGATATTGATGAAGTCCCTTCTGATGATGGTTCACCCTCAGCAAGCCTAGAAGCCTTACCCTCAGACAAAGTCAAGTTGTTAGAGGCACTTAAGAAGAGAAGGACTTACTTGTACAGACTTTGTACAAGACTTCGCAGGGAAGCCCAAGCGAATGAGAATGTCTCTTCTGAAAGATGGAACCAGCTAACTGAAGGTGCAATGAGACATTTGGTTGACCTAAATACTATCGAATCTGAGATTGCTGAAATTCTTAAACCCACTAAGAGGGATAGAGAGAAAACAAAAGGTTACAAAAAGAACCTAAGAGAACTAATAGCAACTTTTGGAGAGTTTAGAGACAGTCAGCTCCAAAAGGAAACAGCTAAGAGAAAAGCTGAACAATCAGAAAAGGAGGTGCTTTCTGATACAGGTTCAGACCAAGGTAGAGGCTTTGAAACAGCTGATGAATTTAACCAAAGGTTGAATGAAGCAGCAAGCCTCAACCCTGATGAACCAGATGCTACTGTAATTCTTCCAGGAGCTACTCATAGGAGAGATGCCAGAGTGCATTTTGATGATGAGGCAGCTACAGAAGCTAACACAGTTGACACTGGTAGACAGCAGCAGACAGAAACTAACAGTCAAACAGAATCATCTGAAGGTACAGCCTCAGAAGATGACGAGTTAGAAATCTTGAAGCAACAACTTGCTGTTAAGAATTACACTGAAAAGGTTCTGAAAGAGCAACTAGCAATTAAGGAGAGAGAGTTAGCAGAAGTTGATCTTCGTAACAGACAACTGATCTACAAACTTGACAAGGAGAAGAACGAGAATCTCAAATTGTCAGGGGAGTTGAGAAAGAAGTCAGTTACTTCAGGTTCAGCTAACCCAGATCCAAGTGCTAGACCACCTTTACCATCTCTTAGAGACACAGGAACTATTCCTAAGTCAACCTCTAGTGAGAGTAATCAGCAATCTGAACAGTCTCGATCTGATAGAGAAGCAAGAAAATCTAGGCTTCAGCCAGATTTGAACTATGACTTTAGATCACGTCAAGGGGATTTCTTTACTTCTAGTCCAGCATACATTGGCCTGACCAGAGGTGCTGCTGGAGGGGGAGTCACTGGTGGTCAGCCACCAGATGATCAAGATCCTTCCAGACCCTTTCAGTCAGACACTGGAGCAATCAGGACTAATTTATTGGGAGACTTGTCCGCCCAAGCAGATTTACCTTACCCCAGTGATCCACTTAAAGGTCTAACCAGATACCAAATGTCAAAATTTGGAGGGAAAGAGGCTCAGTATGAGTATTGGAAACTTCAATTCCAGTCCTCTTATGGGGCTCGAAATATCCCTGTCAAAGAAAAAATTCTCTTCTTGTTAAGTCTATTGGAAGGAGAGCCTAGCATTCTTTGTGCTAGATTTGTTAGGCATAACATTGACGATGAGACTTACAACACTCTTTGGGAGGTTCTCGACCAACGATATGGAGGTCAGAACAGGGAGGACCAGCAGGTTATGGAGGAATTTGACAAGGTCAGAATTCTGGAGAGTTATGACCTCAAAGAAATCCAAGGCCTTGCTGATTGTCTTGTCTCTGTTCGAGACTACTATAGAAAGGTCGACCCCGGATCTTTGATTCAACCCAGAGGGCTGTTAGCTCAAAAGGCTAGGAAGAAATTGGGACAACAGGCAGGAATTGATTACCTCAAATACTTGGCAGAACAAGGCAAGGAAGACACTTTCCTAGAACTTGTGAACTTTGTTAGGGATCGTTACAGAATTGCTCAAAGGATCGAAAGAGAGTTTGCAAAAACTGGAAAGCGATCAGTCAATTACACTGACACCTACCAGGTGGAGGCCAGTGAAAATGACAGCTTTGAACAAGGAAGTGACATTGACTGTGCAAAGTTCAATGCCCAAGGCAAATCAGGTAGTAAATCCCGCCCACCCACCCAGAAGAAGTGGAAAAATCAAGGTGTTAGTTCAGGAAGTCGAGAGGCATCTGCCAGAGACAACCAGAAATTAACCCTGACAGCTGATTATCAAAAGAATCAAAATAAAAAGCCCTTTTACAGTGGAACAAAAACATCCAACACTGCCATGTGTCCTCTTTGTAGGACTAAACATGCAATGTGGAGATGCACAAAATTCCTCGCTTTAAGAGCAAAAGAGAGACAGAGTGTCATTAAGAAGTTCAAACTTTGTTTTCATTGTTTGGGTTCTGGCCACAGAGTCTCTGCTTGCAGATTCTACCCAAAACAACTTTGTGGGGTTAAAGGCTGTCAAAGATTTCACCATAGACTTCTTCACCCAAGCACAAAATCAACTGTCTTCTATGAAGACAGAGATAGCGATTGTAGCACTTTACCTGACTTTGATCAAATCAACTTTGATGACTTGGAGTCTGGTAGTGACAACTCTGACGAAGTTCCTGAGCAATCAGAAACTTTTCACACTGATGTTTTTGGTGTGGCCAGAGATGGAGCTATCAGTCTGCAAACCTTAGTTTGTGATATCAGAACAAAGTCTGGAACCAAGCAAGTAGTTGTTCTGCTTGACTCTGGTTCTAACTCAACTCTGATTGATCAAGCATTGGCAAGCAAACTAAAGGCCGAAGTTGTTGATGGTCCAATTGTCAGAAAGGTCAACTACGTAGACAGACAGGTTGAAGTAAAGAGTGACCTTGTTTCTTTCGAACTTGTCAATCCTAACAACAAATACTCCAGAACTGTTCTCGCTTGGACAGTGGAAAACTTGGCAAAGAGGAGTAATGTTGTTGATTGGTCAGTGGCAAGAAAGAAATTTGAACATCTTCGAGATGTCAAATTCACTCCATTACCTACACCTGCCAAGATAGACGTATTGATCGGTGCCGATTGCCATGATCTTATGCGCAGCTTAGAAATTATCTCTAGCAAGAAACCAGATCATCCTTGGGCTGTCAAGACACCCTTGGGATGGACTTGTTTGGGGCCTAGTGAACCTAGGTTTCCTGGAGAAGTTACAAAAGCTGAAGTGCATTCAATGATCATTAATGATTGACAATCTTATCCTTTGAACTCACTTTTAGTGGAAACAAATTTTCAAAATTTTGAAGAAAACTGTGTTATTTTTAATGCAGAATTCGACCAAGGTTTAGAAGATTTGGTACGAAAAAGTTTTGATCTAGATGAATTAGGGTTAAAAGATCAAGTGAGAACATCAGGCTTAGGTTTTGCCAAAAACCCTAAGCGACCTGAAAATGAGTGGACTCCTGCGGAAAAGCTCATTGATGGTAAAATGATAGTCACACAAGTTTCTTCAAATCCAAAATCAGTTCATTACACTTGTACAATTCCATGGAAAGGTGAAGGGCCAAATCTTGTGAATAACATCAATGAAGTTCTGGCTAGGCAAAAACGCACTAATAGTTCCGACTATTTAGTGAAGAAAGGAACAAGCCTGAAAGAGATTGATGAAAAATTCCAAGATCAGGTCAAAAAAGGATACATAGAAAAGATTGACATTAAAAAAGAAAATATTTATCGAAAGGACAGTTACTTTCTCAGTTATTTTCCAGTAGTCAATAGAACGAAAGACACCTCAAGTCTTAGAATTGTATTTGATGCAAAAGCTAAAGACAAGAGTGGAAGTTCTATGAATGGAGCAATTGAGAAAGGTCCAAATAGATTAAATGACTTGTTTGCAATTCTGTTAAGGTTCAGAAGATTTCATTATGCTTTTACAGCTGACATCAGTGAAATGTTTCTTAGGATCAGATTAACTGAAGCTGATAAAAGATACCATAGATTCTGGTGGAATGAAAACTTCTGGCAATGGAACAGAATTTTATTTGGGAACAGGGCTAGCCCAGATATTAGCCAAAAAGTCATTACAACTCATGCTTTAAAAATGAAAGAGAGTTATCCTGAAGCGAGTAGAGCTCTAATCGAAGACACATATATGGATGACACAATTGTCAGCCGTCCTAGCGAGGAGGAATGTGTTAAGATTGTAGAGACACTGCCAAAGGTTACAGAAGGAATGGATATGAAAATCCAGAAATTCTATTCTAACTCGAGATTAGCTCTTAAATCTCTTCCTGAAAATTTGTTGAGCACAAAAGTCCACTTTAGCGATAAAGAGGAAATTTTTGATTCAAACAAAGTTTTAGGAATGGTTTGGGATGCTAATACAGATCTGATAACTTATAATGCCAAGTATAAGAATGCAGATCAGTTTATAGAAGCAATGAGTTTGAAAAAAGTCTCTAAAGGAGATTGGACTAAGAGATTAATTTTGCGGCTTAGTGCAACCGTGTACGATCCTTTGGGTCTAATCTCACCATTCACCATTAGAGCTAGAACAATTTTGCAAGCTTTATGGGGAGAAAATTTAGAATGGGACACTCCAGTTCCAGAAAAATTTATATCTCTATGGAAAGCTTGGCTAGAAGAATTGTTTGAACTACCAAATTTTATCAAGATACCCAGGCATTTAGGATTCGGAATCAATAATAAGATTGAATTGCATGTGTTTGTTGACGCTAGCACTAAAGTGTTTGCGGCTACAGTCTATGCAAGAATCTTAGAGATGCGAGAACCTAATGATCTTGATAATGGTGTCACTGCAAGGGGGGAAAATCAGAATCATTGTATTGCAGTAACACTCATTACGGCAAAAGCCAGAGTTGCACCTACCAAGACAGAGTCTGTTAGCCGCCTTGAGTTAGCAGCATGTGTCATTGGTACAAGATTAGGATTGACAGTTGCTAATGCTTTGGACTTAGATAAAAGCACTATCACATTTTGGACAGATTCCACAAATTGTTTGTATTGGATAAATTCCCCATCCAGCAATTTAAAAACATTTGTTTCAAATAGAGTAGGTGAAGTCCATACGCATAGCAATCCTAATCAATGGAAGCATATTCCAACTGATATAAATCCAGCTGATATTCCAACTAGACTACCAAAGATCTCAGACTTAGCTGATAATTCACTTTGGTGGAATGGGCCACGCTTCTTGTCTGATTCCATGACAAGTTGGCCTAAGCCATTTGTTCCACCAACTGAAGTGGACGATGAAGCAAAGAATGAGTTCAAAAAACTGTTCATTGGCAATATAGACATAGCTCAACTAGGTCTATTAGATCCATGCAGATACAGTGTAGGAAAAGTTTGGAATGGCTTTGATCAACTTATAAGTTTGGCATCAGAAATATTTAAGCTAGCAAACCCAAGGAGAGATTTTCCTAGGGCCAATAAGTTAGCATTACAATTTCTGATAAGGAGATCACAAGCTAATAGTTTGGATTTACAAGAAATTATGCATCAATTAAGGACTGAGAAACAGATTTCTAAACCGTATAGAAGTTTCTTGCCATTCATAGATAAAGCAGGTATTCTAAGGTCAAAAAGTAGGCTAGCAAATGTTGACTACTTAGACTACGAGGTTAGGTTTCCTGCAATCCTTGATAGACAAGATCCTTTTACTAGACTCATGATTCGCTCTTTTCATTTCAAGTTTGCACATACAGTAGGGAATGACTGTTGCAAAGCAGAAATAAGCAAAGGCTATGTCATGATAGGTTTAGAAAACTATCTTAAAACAGTAAAATCAAAATGTCTCGTCTGTCAGAGATATTTAGCAATTCCACTAAGACAACAAATGTCAGCGCTGCCTAGTTGGCGCTTTCAGAAGCCTTTACGGGCGTTTGCAAAGTGTGGCTTAGATTTTGCTGGTCCTTTTGAATTAAAAGCAATAGGTAGAGGTAAAGCTAGACCGAAAACTTACCTTTTACTATTTACTTGTCTGCAGACTCGAGCAGTACATTTGGAGTTGACTGAGGCAATGTCCATGTCAGCTACTCTTAATGCGATATCACGGTTTGTCGATATTAGGGGTATGCCAACATCCATTCTCTCAGACAATTTCTCTACTTTCGTTTCTAAGGATAAGGATTTAGAAAATTGGGTAAGAACAATACAGTTAGATGATCTAATCTCTACTACTAAAGCCAAAGTTCAATGGCACTTTATCCCTCCCAGGGGACCTCATCATGGGGGTGTGTATGAACGTATGGTAGGGGTAGCTAAAAGAGCTCTGGAAAGTCTGTGCCACTATTCAGACCTAACTGTGGATGAGTTTCGGACTATGGCTTATAAAGTGGCAAATTTAGTTAACAGTAGACCACTGAGTAGACTTTCACTTAGTGAGGGGGATCTCATCCTTACCCCAAATCACTTTCTTTTTGGAAATCTTGGTGGTAGCGTAACTGTTGAAAATATTACCTCACATTCCCAAAGGTGGCATAAGATTTGCGAACTTTTAGACCAATTTTGGAGTATCTTCTTGGAAAAGACTTTATTGGAACTTAGGAATACCAAAAAGTGGCAAGTAGAACAGACTCAATTGGCAGAAGGAGATCTAGTTGTAGAAATTGATTCTACCCAGCCAAGAGGTTGCTGGAAGCTAGCTGTTGTTGAGCAGGTCCATCCTTCTGATGACTCTAAAGTACGCAAAGTCACAATACGTAACAGTAAGGGTCAGTACATCAGACCCATTGTGAACTTAATACCACTTAAACAAAAAGTTATTTAGGGGCTCTGCTGAAGTAGCTAATTGTAACCCGCTAAATAGCGCTAGATAGAACATAAAGTTCCTAATTCTTGTTTTATCTAGATAAGCAAATTTCATCTTTGCATTTTTTAATTTACTTTAAATTACTGCAAAGCTAGAACTCAGGCGTTCGCGCCGTAGGCTGGGTTTTAGCTTGCTAAGCTTCTGTGTGATCATTTCAATTTTTTGTCTCTTGACAATAAACTGACATGACATAACAGAAGGAGATGAAACTTTGCATTTAGCCAAAAATCTGTGACATTAATTTAGAATAAGTTAGAGAAGTTGCCAAGCTACAATGGCAACTACGGGAAGCTTATTCTCAGAAATTAATTTTGGCTTTGTATTTGCAGATGTCGGATCAGCAGTCCTCTCCGCAAGAGGGGCCAGGATCAAGGCGAAAGCCGTGGACCTATGGGCGTCCATGGACCTACCACCCAGGTTACTGGGGTCCTACGGAACCCTGGAAGGCACCTTATTATGAGCCTTACGGCCCACAATGGGGACTTCCTCCCAGAGTTCCACCCCCTAATTACAATTACCAGCATTATCAGGGTAATCAAGCTCAGAGCGCTAATCATGGGAAGCCTCAAACACAGATCGCTCCTAAGAGCTCAGCTCAGTCTGGGCCTAAGAAGCGAAAAGTGGCTGAAGTTGCTTTGGTGTCACAGCCTAAAGCAGGTTCAGTAAAAACTTCCAGCCGTCCTATCAAGTCTGGCAAACAAAATCCTCCGCCACAGGCTGTACAAGTACAGGCTGCAAAGAGGATGGAGTCTTTTGCCAAACTTAATCGGAAGGCTCAACTTTACCAAGCAGCTATGGAACGCTTTCGGCGAAGTCTGGTTTACCATAACCGGCGCTTCTCTGAAAACATTCAAGAAACTGACTTGGTAAACTTGGATGATCAGTCAGAAGAGGTTGAGCTGAGCGTGGCTCTGAAGCGAAAGCAGAGGAACCGCGAGAGGCTCAATAAGCGTAAGGCAAAGAGCTTGGCCGAAAAGGGTTCCAAGCCTGCAGAAGAGCCAGAGGCAACTCTGGATCAGACTGCAGCTAGGAACTCCCAAAGCTCAACAGTGGTTGTCTCTACACCCGTATCCTTGGATACTGATGTGGAGATGACACCTGTTGTTGCCCTGCCTGAGGGAGAACTAAAAGAAGGCCAAATTTATCACCTTGTTAATGGTAAGCTTGTAGTTTACGATCAGGCTCACTTGAGCACTGATCAGGCCACTTCTGGTTCTCCTCCAGAGACAACTTCCGTACCTAATCTTGAACAGCCAAAATCGTACGCGGAGATCACTGGACAAGAGTTGTCAACCGGGCCAACCTCCACTGGTTTGGAGGAAAGCTTGGCCAAGTTGACAACGAGTTCCAGTGAGATATCACAGGGCCAGGCGGTTTCCGAGACCCGAAAGGAGACTGGGGGCCAATTGGCAGCTGGCACCTCTAGGCTGATCCCAGGACTTGTCCTGGATCCGCCTAAGGAAACGCCAGCAGAGAAGCGGAAGCGGAAGAGGTTGGCTGCCAAAGCAGCCAAAGCAGCCAAGCCCATCGAGGCTGCTGGAGCACCCACCTCCACCGAGGGTGCTAAGGTGGTCCTTACCATCTCAGGACCACCTAAGAATCTTGGGGCCACCCCCAAGAAAAAGTCCTCCGCCGCAGGGAGGCAGAAGACGCCACAGGTTGGGCAGGGGCCCAATCGAGAAGCGAAGGGACCTGGGGGCCGTAAAATCCCCTAGGGCGAAGACGTCGAAAACGTCTTTTGTACATTTGTATAGCGTCCACAGCTTGGTAGTTTCAAGGGGGGAATGTCGCTCACGCTAGTGACTTTTCTCTTTGAAACTTCCAAACTGTGGGCTTGTATTATTTATGCCTTAGAAGGCTTGGAGTGCCTAGGCCAGTATAGAGCCTTTGCAGGCTATAGGGACCAGTGAGAGCCCTAGCTGGCCTGCCTAGCACTAGGCTAGGCTGCCACGCATTGTATATATTGTATATATTTCATGTTCATTGTTTGTGGACTAATGTTTAGTCCTCGGGAACTAAGTTCCCCATTTCCTTTGTATATACTGTAAGATACCGTGTATTTTCCTCTTTTGTTGTAAATCCTTTTGTTGTTGTATTGGATTAATAAAAGAGGAAGCGTGGCAGCTGTGGACCAAGTTGACCTCAGAGAGAGACACAACATCTTCTCTCTCACTTGCCTTAATTCCACCTTGGCGACTGGATGGTCCACAGCTGGCGTAGCTGACTCCAATCTTACTAAAGTCTTTCTTTTAAAGTGTTGAAAGTGTTCCATACAAACCATCTGAATGGGTATTCATAAAGGTAACTAAGCTTATAAGCTTTCTCTAATCCATCGCTTATCTATTAGCTTTGTCTGTCTCTATCTAACTTCCTAGCTAGTCGTTAGATAGGACAGTAGGCCAGGGGGCTTACTATTAGGCTAGGTTAAGCTAGCTACTATTACTTCCGCTCGGTCATATGAGGTTAGTCCATAAGGGGGCTAGGTCTGGTTCTATTCTAGTCATAGCATTGACCATCCCTTTAGCCTTCAGACCCTCTACTGACTCTAGTTTGTGGCCTCGGCCATCTTGATGGAGTTGAACATCAGGTTGACAGTGTTGGTAGTAGAGACCGC
>Ga0209990_10004079_pt1 | contig 10467 bp, 10 predicted proteins | sample NOAtaG_6_FD_187304 | JGI IMG/M metagenome (GOLD analysis project Ga0209990, IMG submission 187304) | Freshwater lake microbial communities from Lake Erie, under a cyanobacterial bloom - NOAA_Erie_Diel5S_2200h metaG (SPAdes) (version 2) | ecosystem: Environmental > Aquatic > Freshwater > Lake ...
CGCACGCGCTCGAGCGCGGCGAGCCGCGCGAACGCCTCGCTGCGTGCGGCGCACTCCCCGCTTCGCGCAGCGCATTCCCCGCTTCGCGCAGCGCATTCCCCGCTTCGCGCAGCGCATTCCTCGATCGCCAGCACCACCTTCGGCGCATCGCTCGCAAGGAAGTACTCGCGCTTCGCCGCGAGATGCACGGCGTCGGCCTGCTCGCGCGCGAGCCGGCCGCGGTCGGTCGTGTAGAGGTCGGAGAGGCGCTCGACCGCCTTCGCGAGCGCGGCGTCGGGCATCGCGTTCGCGTCGGCCGCGAGCGACTCCTCGACGGCGACGATGCACTCGCGGGCAGCGGGGTGAAGCAAACGCGCGCGGAGGGATTCGAACCCCCAACCGTCGGTTCCGAAGACCGATGCTCTATCCAATTGAGCTACGCGCGCACGGCGTTCTGCCGCGCACAGCGTAGCGCGAACAGGCCTCGGCGGGAAGTGCTACTCTTTCGGCCGCTCGATCGAAACGAGGAACACCCATGGGAATCATGCAAGGCAAGCGCGGACTCGTCACCGGAGTCCTTCACGAGACCAGCATCGCGACCGCGATCACCCAGAGCCTGCTGCGCGAGGGCGCGGAATGCCTCTTCACCCATATGCCCGGCGAGAAGATGGAGCGCCGCACGCGCAAGATCGCCGAGGGCTTCGGCGTCGCGAACCCGTGGCTCCAGCCGATGGATGTCGGGCAGGACGCCGACATCGCCGCCTGCTTCGAGCGCGTGGGCAAGGACTTCGGGCAGATCGACTTCATCGTGCATTCGATCGCCTTTGCCGACAAGGACTGGCTGAAGCTCGGCAAGTTCGCTGCCACGCCGCGCGCCGTCTTCGCGAACGCGATGGACATCTCGGCCTTCAGCTACATGGCGATGGCGAACGCCGCGATACCCGTCCTCAAGGACGGCGGCTCGATGATCGGCCTCAGCTACTACGGCGCCGAGAAGGCCGTGCCCGGCTACAACGTGATGGGCGTCGCCAAGGCCGCGCTCGAGGCGACCAACCGCTACCTCGCGATGGAGCTCGGCCGCGTCAAGAACATCCGCTGCAATCTCGTGTCGGCGGGCCCGATCAAGACGCTTTCGGCGTCGGCGGTCGGCGGGTTCGACTCGATCCTCGACCGGATCCCGCAGGTCGCGCCCTTGCCGCGCAACATCGTGGCGGCGGAGGTCGCCGATGCAGCCGCGTTCCTGCTGTCCGACCTCTCGCGAGGGACGACCGGACAGGTGCTGTATGTCGACAGCGGCTATTCGATCATGGGTCTGTGAACCGGGGTCCGCGCGCGCCGAGGTGACGCAGCCGTTCAGCGTTCGCTGAAGGGGTGCGGGCACTCTTCGGCGTCGGTGCGCAGCGCCGGCTGCGAGGCCGGGACCGGCTTCGGCAGGAGCGACCGCTCGAACGCCCACGGGCGCTCGGAATCGCGGTCCGACTTCGGAACCAGGTGCTCGCGGATGATCTCGCGCAGCGCATCGAGGCCTTCGCCAGACTTGCCGCTCACGCAGAGGTCCGCGTTGGAGCGGACGGCGCAGTCGCTCGCCGAGGGGTCGTCGACCTTCGAGTAGACGAGGAGATCGGCCGCGCGCGGCAGGTCGATCCACGGCAGGCCCGGGGCCGCGAGCGAGATCACGAAGTCAGCGTCGCGGATGAGGCTCTGCGACAGCTCGATCGCGGTGCGCTCCTCCTCGTCGGTCGTCTCGCGGACGCCCGGCAGGTCGAACCACTCGACGACGAGACCCGCAAGGTCGATCCGTGCGCTGACGGCGTCGCGCGTCGTGCCCGGAAGCGGCGAGGTGAGCGCGTAGTCCATGCCGAGGAGCGCGTTCGAGAGCGTGCTCTTCCCGGTGTTCGGGAGGCCGATCAGCGCGACGCGCGGCGGATCGACGAGGTGCATCAGCCGCTTCGAGCGGGCGAAGTCCTCGGCGGTGAACGGAGCATCGCCGTGGGCGGCCCAGCGGCCGCTCTGCGCGAGGAGCAGTCGCACCGCGAGCGGACTCGCCGCGCGGGCGAGCGTCGCCAGCGCGAGAGCCTCGATGCGGTCGGCCGCCTCCGGAAACAGTTCGAGCGGGTCGAGCGATGCGCGTGCGGCGTTCGGATCGTCGATCCAGTTCGCTCCGTGCGCCGCGAACCACTCGGCGAGCCGTTCGACGATGCGCGTGCCGCCGTGCGGCATGATCTGGGCGCGCTCAGGCGCGAGCCGCGCGACGAGGCCGTCGTCGATGCGGTCGAATCGCCGAAGCGAGAGGCCACCGACGGCGACATCGCGTCCGCAGAGCGCCTGGAGGCACGCCGACACATCGCCGACCATCTCGATCATGGCGACTGCGCCGGCGCCATGCGGCGTCGCGCGGTAGCAGGCGACCTCGAGCGGCGACGAAGTGACATCGCCGGAGGTCTGGTGGTTGGGCTCATCGGAGCCTGGCATCGGAGGCAATGATCGGCGCAATACGGCCTTTAGGTCAGGGAAACCGCCTCTGAAGGCCGTTTCGGCACCGCTTTCGTAAGGCTTGTACCCCGAGTCCGAGTAACTCTCCGCCTGCGGAGTCAGTCGTGGTCGCAGTCGGGACCGCACTCGTGGTCGTGCGGGAGGGCCTCGCGCCGCAAAGTTCTCGGCCGCCCTGTACCACCGAGCGAAGTCGGTTCGATGTCTTCGGGCAGGATCGAGAAGTCGCCGCCTTCGCGAGAGCGTCCGGCGCGGTCCTCGCCGACGGCCTCCTCCGGATCGAGCGCCGCGCGTGCTGCGAGCGCGATGCCGCGCAGCACGAGATCGGGCACCACCTGGTTCACGAGCTCGTCGTCGGCGAACAGCGCCGCTGCGTCGCCGCCGGTCGCGATAACGAGGGGAAAGCCGCCGTACTGCTCGGCGTAGCGCTCGATGAGGCGCCACGCAAGCCCGCGGACGCCGTGGTACGCGCCCCGCAGCATGGCCTCGCGGGTATCGGCGCCCCACGCGGTGCCCTCCGGCACCTCGAAGTCGATCGCGGGCAACGCCGCGGTGTGCTCGTGCATCGCCTTCAGCTGCATGCGGATGCCGGGGGCGATCGCGCCGCCATGGAAGACGCCCTCGCCGTCGACGAAGTCGACCGTCACGCAGGTCCCCGCGTCGATCACGATGCAGGCCTGCTTGAGGCGAGCGAACGCGGCCGCGGCGTTGAGAAGGCGATCGACGCCAGGCGTGGCGCCCGGCGCAAGGCAAGTGCCGATCGGCACGGGCATGTCGGTCGGGACGCTGTAGATGTCGGTCGCGAGCTGGTCGCGCAGCATCGCGACGAGCGTGTCGGATACGGGCTTGTTCACGCTCGCGAGGACCACCGAGCAGTCGGGCTCGGCGCCGACCGTCTCGTAGAGCCGCGCAGCGGCCTCGACCGCGCCCGCGAGATCGTCGGTCTTGACGAACACGGTCTCCTCGGGTTCGTTCTGCACGAATGCTGCGAGCTTGATGCGCGTGTTGCCGACCTGGATGGCGAGGACGGGCGGCTGACGGGTGTCTTTCATGGGTTGGCTCGCATGGTATCGCTCGCTGGATGCCGATCGCTCGGTGTTGGTGGGCGCGTCAGGATCAGACCCGCGCGGGAATGGCTTGCGTTCGCGCCGCGATGGCGGACTCGATCTCGGCCTTCAGGGCGGCGAAGAGCGTCGCCGTGACGGGGCCTGCCTTGCCATCGCCGACCGCGCGGCCGTCGAGCCGCACGACCGCGCTCGCGAGCCGGCTGCTCGACGAGATCATCACCTCGTCGGCGCGGGCGAGTTCCTCGAGACGGATCGCGCGGACCTCGGTGCGCACCCCGGTCGCGCGCGCTGCGCGCAGCAGGTCGGCGCGCGCCGTGCCGTGCAGGATCGGAGGGTCCTCGTCGATCGGTGGCGTCGCGAGGACGCCGTCCGAGACGATCGCGACATTGGAGTACGCGCCCTCGCCGACGATGCCGCCGCGGTGGAGGATCGACTCGGCGGCGCCCGACTCGGCGGCCTCGAGGAGATGCAGGATGTTGCCCATCAGCGCGGTCGTCTTGATCTCGCAGCGGGTCCAGCGCGTGTCTTCGGCGATGACCGCGCCGATCTCCTGCGGCGCGACGAGGGTCGAGATCGGCGGCGCGGGCGTCGCCATCGCGAACACGGTCGGCGCGAGCGGTTCGGCCGGCACATGCGAGCGCGTGCGCCCCGCGCCGCGCGTCACCTGCAGGTACACGATCGCGTCCGCAAGCGCGTTCGCCTCGAGAAGCGACGCGCAGATCGCGCCCAGCGCCCGCGGGTCGAAGCCGTGGCGCACCGTGTCGATGCGTGCGAGCGACAGGCTGCGCGCGAGCCGCGTCGCGTGCGCCTCGAGGCCGACGCCGTGGTGCGCGAAGAACCGCACGACCTCGTAGACACCGTCGCCGAAGAGAAAGCCGCGGTCGAGCACGCTGATGTGCGCGTCGCGTTCGTCGATGAGGCGGCCGTTGAGGTGGACCTTCACAGGAGTCGTTTCGGGCTCGGGAATCCCGAGTCTATCAGCCCTTTGCGGCCCGCACGAACGCGTCGACGCGCGCGCGGTCGAGTTCGTTCGACCAGACGCCGCCGTGCTTGAGGTCGCTTCCCACGATCACCGCGTCGGCGACCGAAAGCGCCTCGCGCACGCTCGAGGCGGTGGCGCCGCTGCCGGCGAGCACGGGAATCCCGCAGGACTTCCGTGCCGCCGAGAGATCGGAGATCGGGGTCGCGATGCCGGTCGCCGTTCCGGTCACGATCACGCCGTCGGCTCCGAAGAACTGCGCGGCGTGCGCGTGGTCGGCGAGCGAGGTGTCCGAGGTGATCGCGTTCGCGGTGTGCTTCTTCTTGATGTCGCAGAAGACCGCGATCTTCTCCGCGGCCGGGCCGAGCGCTCGGCGGTAGCGGAGGAGCGGTCCCGCGGAGGCCTCGGCGAGCAGCCCCTCGTCGGCGACGGCGGCGAAGACGAAGCCCTCGGCGCGGATGAACGAGCAGTCGGCCGCGAGGGCGACCGCGAGCGCGGCCTCGTTGGCGCCGGCGAGCACCTGCACGCCGAGCGGCACGCCTACGGCGGCGCGGACCTCGCACGCGGCGCGCGTGAACGCGGCGACGACCTCCGGGCCGACGCTGCGCGCGAGGTACGGCGCATCGTGCATGTTCTCGAGGAGGATCGCGTCGAAGCCGGCGGCCGCCAGCACCTTGGCCTCCTCGACGGCGTGACGGGCGACCTCTTTCGGCGTGAGCGCGGCGCGCGGCGAACCGGGAAGCGGCTGGAGGTGCACCATGGCGACGATGGCGCGGTCGCGTCCGAGGACCGTGGAGACAGGGCGGGGCGGGTAGGGGGTCGGCATGGGCTGCTTCTCGCCGTTTCGCGGCGGCGCGCGAGTGTAACCGCGGAGGGAAGCCGCATTTGGCCGCACGCGCGGGGCCAGGTTGAAGACCCACGCGAAGCCATGTTGAAGACCCACGCGGAGCCATGTTGAAGACCCACGCGAAGCCATGTTGAAGACCCACGCGGAGCGGTCTATCCTCTGCCCCTTCCCCTACGGAGATCCACCATGGCAGTCCGCATCGCAATCAATGGTTTCGGCCGCATCGGCCGCCTCGTCACCCGCATCGCAACCGCGCGCGGCGGCTTCGAGGTCGTCGGCGTGAACGACCTCGTGCCTGCGGACAACCTTGCCTACCTTCTCAAGTACGACACCTCGCACGGCCGCTTCGACGCCGAGGTCAAGGCCGAGGTCAAGGCCGAGGTGAAGGCCGAGGTGAAGGCCGACGGCGACGCGATCGTCGTCAACGGCAGGCGGATCGCCTGCTCCGCGGTGAAGGATCCCGCGCAGCTTCCGTGGAAGGCGCAGGGGGTCGACTATGTGCTCGAGGCGACCGGCCTCTTCACCGCCGCCGAGGATGCGCGCAAGCACCTCGACGCCGGCGCGAAGCGCGTGCTGATCTCGGCGCCGACGAAGAGCGAGAAGGAGATCCCGACCTTCGTCCACGGCGTCAACTGCTCGAAGTACGACCCCGCGGTGCACACCGTGCTCTCGAACGCGAGCTGCACCACCAACTGCCTCGCGCCCGTCGTGAAGGTGCTCCTCGACCACTGCGGGATCGAGGAAGGCCTGATGACGACCGTGCATGCGGTCACGGCCACCCAGCCGACGCAGGACGGCCCGTCGAAGAAGGACTGGCGCGGCGGCCGCAACGCGTACATGAACATCATCCCGAGCTCGACCGGCGCCGCGAAGGCGTGCGCGCTCGTCCTCCCGGAGACGAAGGGCAAGCTCACCGGCATGAGCTTCCGCGTGCCGACGGCGAATGTCTCGTGCGTCGACCTCACCTTCCGGCCGTCGAAGGCCACCAGCATCGAGGCGATCAACGCCGCGATGAAGGCCGCGAGCGAAGGCCCGCTCAAGGGCATCCTCGGCTACACCGAGGAAGAGGTCGTCTCGAGCGACTTCATGAGCGATCCGCGCAGCTCGATCTTCGACGCGAAGGCGGGCATCCAGCTCTCCGACCGCTTCTTCAAGATCGTGAGCTGGTACGACAACGAGTTCGGCTACGCGACGCGCTGCGTCGACATGCTGGGCCTGATGGCGAAGAAGGACGGCAAGGCCTAAGCGCCCGAACGCAGGCGATTTCGATTGCGGTCGCACGATCGCGCGGTAGCATGGCGGCATGCTGCCCTCGTCGATCGCGTTGCTCGTGCTGTCCCTTGGTTCTGCAGCGGATCTCGAGCAGGGCTACACGCTCCGCGTCTACGACATCGGCCGTCCGCTCGACCGCATCGCGCGCGTGGCCGAGGACGCCACCCCGAACATCGACCGGCTCGAGGACCGCATCGACTTCAGCGACGAGTCGTCGCTTGTCGGCGCGGGCGGCCCGACCGACTTCTTCGCGGTCGAGGCGCTGGGCTTCCTCGAGATCGCCGAGGCGGGCGAGTATGTGTTCGAGCTCCGCTCCGACGACGGCGGGCGCCTCGAGATCGACGGCAAGCCCGTGATCGTGCACGACGGCGTCCATCCGCCGCACCCGAAGGAGGGAGCGGTCACGCTCGCCGCGGGGCTGCACGCGTTCCGCGTCGACATGTTCGAGAACCAGGGCGGCTGCGCGCTCATCCTCAACTGGAAGAAGCCGGGCAGCGGACGCTTCACCGTGGTACCGCCGGAGGCCTTCCGCACCGAGAAGGGCGTCACGCGCGTCGTCTCCGCGGGCACCAAGGTCTACAAGGACGGCCGCGAGAACGCGCGGCCCGGCGACGGACTTCCCATCGAGACCGCGCACCCGATGTTTGCGGTCGAGCCGCTGCGGCCTGCGGGCTTCGAGCCGCGGATCGGCGGCATGGCGTTCCTCCCCGACGGGCGCCTCGTCGTCAGCGACTTCGAGCCGATGAACAACGGCGAACTGCGCGAGAAGCCCAACGGCACGGTGTTCATCCTCTCGAATGTGGTCGGAGGGACACCCGAGACGGTGAAGTTCGAACAGCTGCCGGGCGAGTACCACGATCCGTGCGGCATCGTGGCGGTGGATGGCGACATCTACATCTCGCATCGCCCCGGCATCGACCGTCTCCGCGACCTCGACAAGGACGGTGCGTTCGAGACGCACGAGGAGTGGGCGCGTCCGTGGGTCGGCGACAACTACCACCACTTCTCCTTCGGCCTGAAGGAGAAGGACGGCTGGATCTACGGCACGCTGTCGACCTCGATCTACTTCGGGAACACCATCGAGCGGGAGGGCGTGATCGGCGGCACGCCCGGGCTCAACGGTCCGAACCCGCCGCACCGTGGAACGCTCTACCGGATCAACATCAAGACGAAGGAAGTCGAGTGGATCTCCGGCGGGTTCCGCACGCCGAACGGCGTCGAGGTGACGCCGTCGGGCGATGTCTTCGTGAGCGACAACCAAGGCGCATGGCTGCCCGCGAGCAAGCTGGTGCACGCGAACCAGGGGCGCTTCTACGGCCACTACAACGGCCGCCAGAAGTCGCGCGTGTATCCGGAGGGCGGCCACGCGAGCCTCTACAGCGAGAACCCGCCGTCGCCACCCGCCGTGTGGCTGCCGCAGAACGAGATCGCGAACTCGCCGACCACGCCGCTCGTGATCCGCGATGGCCGCTACAAGGGCGACCTGTGGCTGTCCGAGATCACGCTCGGCGGCATCAACCGCGTGTCGCTCGAGGTCGTCGCGGGTGAACTGCAGGGCTGCGCGTACCGCGTCGGCAACGGCCTCGAGGGCGGCGCGCAGCGCATCGTGTACGGACCCGACGGCGCGCTCTACGCGGGCTCGATCGGCTCGGGCGGCAACTGGAATTGGCGCGACAAGCGCTTCGGCCTCGAGCGCCTGCGTTTCACGGGGACCGAGGCGTTCGAGATCGCGCGCGTGAGCGCGGAACCGGACGGGCTGACGGTCTCGTTCACGAAGCCGGTCGATCCGTCGTGGCTGCGCGATGCGGGCAACTTCCGCCTGCGCCAGTGGCGCTACGAGCCGACCGAGCAGTACGGCGGTCCGAAGATCGACGACGAGGCGGTCGAGGTCGCGGAGGCGGTTCCGTCGGCCGCGGGCGACACGGTGTACCTGCGCGTGCCCGGCATCAAGGCGGGGCGCGTCGTGCATCTCCACGCGAGCCCAGTGTCGAGCGACGGCGAGAAGATCTGGTCGGCCGAAGCGTGGTACACCATGAACGCGAAGCCGACCGCCGAGTCGCCCGCCGTACGCGCCGACCTGCTGACGCCGAAGCCGAGGCCCTGAGAGATCGAAGGACACGAGCGATGGACACGCTGATCTTCCTCCTGATCGTGCTCACCTTCGTGGCCATGTGGCGCGGCAAGCACCGCGCCGCGGGGGTGCTGTTCGTGCTTGCGCTCATCGCGATGCTCTTCCTCTTCCGCCACCACGCGACGGACACGCTTCCGATCTCGCTCTGAGCGCCGCATGACCGCCTTCCGCGCCATCCTCGCCATGTTCTGCATCCTCGCCGTGTGCGGCGTGCTGCTCGGCGCGTTCGGCGCGCAGCTGAAGGGCGACATGCCGTGCCCGCTCTGCATCCTGCAGCGGATGGCGATGCTCCTCTGCGTGGCGGGCCCGGCGTGGCTCCTCGCGCGGTCGTGGAAGCGCGAGGTCGATGCGATCGACTACGCGCAGTGCTACGGCGCAAGCATCATCGCCGCGCTCGCGGGCGCCACGATGTCGGGCCGCCAGGTGCTCATCCACATCGCGCCGGGCGACCCCGGCTACGGCGAGCCGATGCTCGGCATGCATCTCTACTCGTGGGCGTTCGTGGTGTTCGCGACGGTGATCCTCGTGAGCGGTCTACACATGCTCGCGCTGCCGCGGCGCACCGAGCGCCTGCCGTTTGCGGGCGCGTCGCGCGTGGTCGTCGGCCTCGCGGTCGCGATCGCGGCGCTCAACATGGTCGCCGTGTTCTTCGAGGAAGGCTTCCACGCGGTGCTGCCTGACAACCCGACCGAGTATCGTCTGCTTGACGACCTCGGGATCCACCGCGAGGCTGCGCCTCCGGCCGAAAGCGAGACTCCGACGCCATGAACGCGACAGCGACATCGATCGATACCCGCAAGGCCCAGCGACGCGAACTCGCCTTTCATTGCACCGGCTGCCTGAAGAGCGACCTCGCGCAGATCGAGGCCGCCGACCGCGCCGGCACGCTGCGCGTCACCGGAAACTGGACGGCGGGTGAGATCCTCGACCATGTCGCGAAGACGATCGAGTTCTCGATCGACGGGTTTCCGCCGGAGATCCGGGTCGCGTGGCCCGTGCGCATCGTCGCGCGGCTGATGAAGGGGCGCATGACGAGCGGCAAGACGCTACCCGCCGGCTTCAAGCTGCCGAGGGAGTCGGCTGCGTTCCTTCCGAAGTCGGGCACATCGACCGCCGATGGACTCGCGCGCCTGCGCCGGGTCGTTGAGCGACTCGACGCAGGCGCGCGGTGTGTCCATCCGAGTCCTGCATTCGGTGCGATGTCGCACGACGAATGGATGCGCCTCCATCTCGCGCACGCGCAGCTTCACTTCGGCTTCATGCAGCTGTGAATCAGCCGCGACGCCGCGAGCGCGCGAGTCCGGCCAGCCCGAGCAGCGCGATCGCGCCCGGCGTCGGCACGACGAACGAAGAGCCCGCCTGGATCCAGAAGCGCGGGCGCTCGTCGTTGCCGCCGCCTGCGGTGAATGTGAGGCTTCCGGTCGCGAGGATGTCCGAGCTGCCGCCGGTGTAGGCGAAGAGCTGCGTCGTCGCGGTGCCGTTCGCACTGGAGAAGGAGCCGAAGTTGGTTCCGTTGAGCGTGAAGTCGATGACCGAGACGCCCGCAAGCGGCGAGTCGTTGCCCTGCAGGAACAGGCTGACCTCGTTGAAGCCTCGGTTCGCGAGGGTTGGCGACAGGGAAGTCACGCTCTCCTGGGAATCGAAGAAGTCGCCGTCGCGGTTGAAGTCGATCGACCAGCTCGCGGTGCCCGTCGCCGCGTCG
>Ga0209990_10004103_pt1 | contig 10432 bp, 20 predicted proteins | sample NOAtaG_6_FD_187304 | JGI IMG/M metagenome (GOLD analysis project Ga0209990, IMG submission 187304) | Freshwater lake microbial communities from Lake Erie, under a cyanobacterial bloom - NOAA_Erie_Diel5S_2200h metaG (SPAdes) (version 2) | ecosystem: Environmental > Aquatic > Freshwater > Lake ...
CAATGTCAAGTATAACTTTGCATCCGTTACGATGGCAACGCTTAACAACCTCAGCACTTGCACGTGTCATGGATATAGCACGAAGGAAAATCACTATCTGCTGATCCTTCAGCTTTGCATCCGTGTAAGTATCGAAGTTGCTTGTTGATGTTACATTGATTGAATTTCCACCGGTTATCTCATCAAGTACAATGTGCGGACTTATCTGCCTGTGATACTGAAGTCCTGTGTTATCTGTTATTACTAAAAGTATATTCATTTAATCTTTTTCAAAAGTTCGTTTTTAAATTCTTGTAATGTTTCAGCCACGTTCCGAAGTGGAATCTTTGTTGACTTTGCAACTGCTCGATAATTGCCTTCCTCCAAATATATTTTAAACAGCTTCTTTTTATAGTCATCTCTAAACGTGTCCTTCTCATGTGGTTCAAGTAGTACGTATAGTTTATCACTTGGCAGGAGTTCATATTTAAACGTAACAGTTGCAGTTGCAGTAAACTCATTAAACTTGCCACCATCGATTCGATTGAAGTTGTAACCGTATTTTTTGCTAATTTTATATTCATTAATTGTCCTGTGAGCAAATGCAAAGAAGTAGTGAAACAAGTCATTAATATTTGCAAGGTCATCTCCTTTTTCAATTATTCGTATTACTATTTCGGTGTGCAAGTCATCAGCGTATTCTCTACCGTACTTTGTGCAGATGCTTTTCGTAAGGTTACGATACTTCTTTTCTGCATAAAGCTTGGTTATTATCGCTTCGTTCACCGCATTCAGTTAAGTGGCTTATTTTTTTTCCAGCGTTCAATCGTTCTTAACTCATGTGTTAAGTGACTTCGGATATTTTGAATTCGTGCCTTTGTCATTCTTGGGCATGCGCCATCTTGAACTATTGTTTTGATGTGCTTATCTTCCGGCATATTCAAAAGCTTAATTAAGTTCTTCTGATAACATTCCATTGATTTCAATTGTTGTGGTGTTGCTTGTTGTTTCATTTAATCGTTTGTTGTCGCTTATCCGTTTGTTGTCGGCTCTTTTTTATTGGTGTCAGTTTCGCATTGTTTTTTGCAAATATATTACAAATATCTATAAATCCAAATTTTGTAAATTGTAAATTGTAAATGCTGTTTTGAAACCTTTAGAATCAGTTTTAGTAAAAAAAGATTTTATGAGTTTTTTCCATTTACACGATTTACAATTTACAAATACTATAATATATATATATAATATATTAATAATTAAATAGTTATATATATATATATAGTGTAAAAGACTTTGTAAATCTCTTGTAAATCTCTTTGTCATTTAGAATGGATATACATCATCAATTTTATTAACTATTTGACTATCAAGTTTTTGTACATTTCTTATAAATTTATAAGGTGTACCGATTTGCTTATTTAACTCATTTTCTCCAAATTTGTTATAACGCTGATTTTTTTCTGGTTGAAGCTTCATTTCTTCACGTAACACTTTGGAAATGTATGATATAGATATATTTGAGTTTTTGCTAAACCAAACATCCTTAATATCCTTTGGTGTGGCTAGAAACTCATTTAGGTCATTATTATTGTAAAAAACATCATCAATTAGGTACTCAATATCCTTCCGAATGCTTGATTTTGATTCTTCTTTGACTGATTGTAGGCTGTTTGTTTTGATTTGATCGGCAGTAAAAACCATGCGAGAACGTGAAAAGTCAACATCATTCATTGATTCAAGGTACTTAAGGAACTTAGGTATTTCATTATATAGGTCAGATTCAATATTTGTGTTTTTTTGTCCTGTGATTGGTTTTATCTTACGAATCCAAAAACGTATTTCCTCTTCATCAATCTTCATGAAGTCTTTTTCTTTGTTGGTGCATATTATTACTTTGCCATAAAAAGGAATTGAGTAGCTACTCACGAACTTTTGTTGAACGGATATTGACTTAGCTGTTGCAAGTGATTTAAGTTTTTCAACTGAAGTGGATTTTTCGATTATTGTTTCATCAACCATAATAATGTTTTTTGTGGCATAGCTTGAATTAAATGAATGTGTAAGTTCATCGGGTGATATTAGTACCGAGTTGTTTCCAAATATCATTGAAATCCAATTTAAGAAGGTAGTTTTACCGGTTTCTCGTTCGGTTGATACGAGTACCAGTACCGGAAGTATTTGCTTTGGATATTCAAAAAGAACTTTAAGATATTGAAGTCCAAGAATCATTTGTTCACCAAAGATGTGATTTAAAACTTCCATTGTATTTGAAATGTCATTAATCTTTACATCAGATTGAAAAGGTTCGTGCATAAACTTTGAATAAAGATTATAGCAGTTATTATTTACAGGTTGGTAATTAGTGTTGTCAGGTATTAGGCAAAAGTCATCAAACTTAAATATGTAGGATAATAATTGCTTTGAGTGATCTTGTTTAATTTCATCTTTCTTCCAAGCTTTAAGGATCTCAGCTTCAGAACCATAACGGTCTTTCTTTTTAATGACTTTGAAATAATCAACACCAACACGAATATAAGGTATATCGTTTTTTTGAAGTTGGTAAGATACATAAGACATTGCAGAAAAATAATCACCTTTAAACTTCACAGCACTAAGCAACATAAATTTGGACAATTTTTGTCCTTTTGGAATGTCATAGTCATTTATCTTTTTGCATTCAACTAATCCGTTTTTCAAAACGAATGTAGGTTCGTTTAAGTCCTTTGAATCCGGATTCTTTGGATTGTACATGCAAACTTCAATTTCTGATTTAATGTTGCAGTCTTTGATGTTTTCAAATATGCTAACGAATGAACCGTAGAAATTGAACCAATCAACTGGATTAAGTAGTGAGTTGGTTTCTTCTTTTTCAAATTTATTTTTCATAGTTTTCTAAATATGTTGGTTGATATTGTCCTTGTTTAATCATTGTTTCGGCAGTCTTTTTATAGATTGATGCTTTTTGAGATAGGTAATGGTTTGATTCAATCATTCGGTAAAGCATGGTAATGGCATAATCCTGACCTATATATCTTGCACCAACGAATCCACCAAGTAGATATGCTGCTGCTCTAAGTTGCGGATGTCCATTGTCAATGATTACGTTTATCTTATTGAATATTATTTTCTCCACAATATTGGTTTTATCGTTTATAATGTACTGCTTCACCTGTGGCTTTGTGATTGTATTATGTTTCCGATTAAATTCAAGGGCATCAAATCTATAAAGAATTTTATAATCCATTGAATAAAATAATGGAAGCACACAGTTTTGAGGTGCTGTGTCGAATCCTTTATACTTAAAAAGTTTATGCTTAATTCCTAAAAAATAGCTTTTAAACTCATCGGTTGATGAGCATACAGGTATTTTTACAAATGCTCTTACTCCATGCTTTGAAGCTGAAAGCCATGCAGCTACAATAAACTTATACTCATTAAATAAATATTCTTTAAACTCTTCTGCATATTCCGGTGAATCTAAATGATCAAAGTCAAGGACCATTAAACCAGTCCATGAAATAATGTTTTCGTAATTACGTTTCTTATCAATGAGTACACATGGTGTAAATGAAACAAGCTTAGACTTTAAAGCCATCTTAGTTGCCTGATCTTTGTTTTGTTCAGCTTCACGTATTTGATTAAATATATCAATTATGTGAGGCTTTGGATTCTTTACCGCATTAATAAAATAATCAAGCGTAATTACTCCAAGTGGTTCGGCTTTCTTGATGTCAGCCGGATAATAGTTAAATTCAATCATTTGTAATTAATTTTAATGTTTTATAATAATTTTCTAAATGAACTCCATAAGAGTATGATTCATTATGATAATTTTTTTTATTACCAACAAATAAAACTCTATTACTAAATACAAAGTAATAACTGTTATTTCTTTTTCTTACTTCACCAATATTAAAAACACCAAGAAATCCATTAAATGAATGATGTTTATCATCTTCATTGTGTCTGTCTTTATGCCATTTATTATTTTCAATAATTGTTTCTTTTTCATTCAAAATAAAATATTTGTAAGATAAAGGTGGACAAAGTAAAATTGGAATTTTTTTAAATTCACCATTACATTCCCATTCTAATTGACTGTAATTAAAAGATTGTTTTACGTAATTTCCAATTTCTTCTCCTCTTTTTCTGTCAGGTATTTTACATTCAATACCAAATGCAATATCTTTTAAAACTGGATGAGTTAAAACAATATCAATTCTTTTTGTTTTGCATTTACTCCATACTTCAATCATTACATTAAAATGATTTTTAAAGATTGAAATAAGTTTTAATCTAAATTGTTGTTCAGACATAAGATAAAAAAACCCCATGCTGTCGGTGTCCTTCCTAATTAAATTAATAATTAGCACCAACAAACATGAGGCATTTAATGTTTTTTGTTTACTTATAGAAGGCATATAAGTTTAAAATAATTTTAAGAACTTTTACAAATGTATTAAATATTTATTTATATTTGCAAATAATTTTATTAACAATGCAAAATCTACTAACAATTACACAGTACTCAAAAATTAAATCAGTATCTGTTGGCACAGTCCATTATTGGATAAAAAAGAAATATCTGCAATATACTCAAATAGCGGGTAAGAAATTTATTGAATCAAGTTCACAACCAGTAAAAATGATAAGATGAAATATTATAAAGTAACATCACCATCCGGTAAAGTATTTAGTATCTATGCAGAAAGTATATACCATGCAGTAAGTAAGGTAGTAAACATGGAAGGATGGAAGTATAGTAACATTGATTATTTAAACTTAAGCAAATGATTCCCAAAAAACATCTAATCGAATTGTGGCGAAATAGTTTGCCCGAAAGATTCAAAGACATGAAGCCTAAAGCTTATGATCCAAAAAAAGCCAATGGATTGACTAAGATGATATGCGACTGGATTAATTATAATGGTGGGCAAGCTGAACGTATAAGCACCACAGGAAGATATATCGTAGCACAAAGGAAATGGATTAAGGGCAGCGGAACTAAAGGTAGCGCGGATATTTCAGCGACTATCAATGGTAAGTCCATAAAGATTGAAGTAAAGATAGGTAAGGATAGGCAGTCAGATAATCAGAAAAGGTATCAAGAAATGATTGAACGTGCCGGAGGCATCTACTACATCGCCAAAGACTTCGATTCGTTTTATGAATGGTATAATGCTACGTTTATATGAAAAATCTAATGGTAACAATATCAGGTGGTCGAAGTTCAGCTATGATGGCTCGGCACATTCAAACATCTGAAAAATATAAAGACTACAATAAAGTTTATGTATTTGCAAACACAGGAATGGAAAGGTATGAAACCATTGAATTTCTTAAAAACATTGAAAAGCATTGGCAGATACCATTGATTAAAGTTGAAGGAGTTTATTCGGATGTTATGGGAGTTGGCATAAAATATAAAAGAGTTGAATGGGATGAATTGGATATGACTGCGAATGTATTTAGTCAAATGATTAAACATATAAATAAAGGTAGTTTTAATGGATTGCCTTATGACCAAGCACCATACTGCTCTGAAAAATTAAAGAATGAGCCATGTAAAAAACTTTGTGATGAAATATTTGGAGTAAATAATTATATTAAGGCAATAGGATTTCGCAAAGAGGATATGCCAAAACGGATAACATTTGCCGAAATTAAAGAAGATAAAAAAAGAATATTTCCACTACTTACTGATTTCGAAAGTCCAATAGGTCAACATGAATTAAATAAGTGGTGGGATGAGCAACCATTTAAATTAGGCATTCATGGTAAATTTGGGAACTGTGAACTTTGTTGGAAAAAGTCTGATTCTAATTTAGTTGATGTTATTCGATATGGAACTCGATTTATTGAGTGGTGGGATAATCATGAGAAACAATATGGCAATACCTCTTTCAGAGGAAAAAAGTCAATCAATGATTTAGTGAAAATGGCATCAAGTAACTTTACACCAGAGATAAACTTTGGATATGATGATTACAATTGCGTATGTAACTTTTAAAACAACAACACAATGAAACTAACAAAAGAAAAATGGAAACCACAAGCGCAGACTTATGACAGGAAGTTTATTCTGCAAGAGATAAAAGCAATGGATAACACCAACCTAAACGAACTGGCTAAGATATTTAAAAACGATAAGGATATCTCTGAGGCCATTGTCAAGGAATATAATATAAGAATAATTGCATAATTTTATTCCTACTGATTATCAAAGAGTTATAAATTATTTTAAAAAATAATGTAACTTGATGTTGTAATTAGTGTATAAAAGTGTAATTTAGCGTAATAATTAAACAATTAAAAAAAACAACATGACAACACAAATGCAAAAAATATTCGCAATAGTGAATAAAGAAAGTAAAGAAATCGTAGAATGGGGTTTAACTGCTTCTTCAGTAATGGCGGAATGGGAATCATATTATATTGGTACTGAAGAAGAAGAAAAACATGAATTGCAACAAACTTTTATGTCGCAAAATGAAATAAAAAAACAAATGGGTTTATAATAAAAAAACACACAACAATATGCAAACAGACATCAGAGATGAAATTATGGAACTAAGAATCCGTAAAGCTTTATGCGAACATTGGAATCCGAAAAAAGCGGAGATCTTTGAAGCAGCAATTCAAGAACTAACCAACATATATGAAAACAAAACAAAAACGCCACGAGGTCAGGGTCAGCGACATTCCCGAAACCGTATTTGCCAAATTGAAAGCGGATGCGAAGAAAAATGTCCGGAGTCAAACGAAACAAATAATTTACATTCTTAAAGAATATTACAATGAGTGAATTATTCGTAAATCTAATGACACTTGATAGTTATGGAAATTATAACCTATCAGATGACTATGAGGAATCAACTGAATGTGATGATCTTTATAAGTGCGATACATGTGGTATTTACACATATCAAGAGATGGGCGCATTTATAATACCTACACATTGGGAATGTAATGAATGTACTAAAACAATTAATCAAAATCCAAAACCATGAGCAACACACAACTCACAACAAAACAATTCTTCCAAAGGGATGATGTAAAATCCAAGTTTAATGAACTACTTGGAACACGTACTAACCAATTTATGACATCGTTACTTTCGATAGTCAATAACAACAGTTATTTGCGTAACGCATCACCTGATAGCATTTATACAAGTGCTATGATGGCAGCAGCGTTAGACCTACCAATTAATCCGAATCTTGGTTTTGCCTACATCATACCTTATGGCAACCAAGCACAATTTCAGATAGGGTACAAAGGTCTAATCCAGTTAGCACTTCGTTCTGGTCAATTTAAGACTATCTCAGTTACTCCGGTATATGAAGGTCAGTTGCTTGAAAACAATCCGTTAACTGGCTTTAAATTCGATTTTAATAACAAGCAAAGTGACAAGGCAATAGGTTACGCTGCTTATTTCAGTTTAATCAACGGATATGAGAAAACAATGTACATGTCGGTAGCTGAAGTTGAAGCACATGGTAAGAAGTATAGCAAGACATTTAACAACGGAGTTTGGAAAAATGACTTTAATGCTATGGCACAAAAGACTTGCCTTAAGCTATTACTCAGCAAGTATGCGCCTTTAAGCATTGAAATGCAGAAAGCAGTAATGGCTGACCAAGCAGTAATTAAAAACGTAGAAGATATGGAAGTGGAATACGTTGATAATGGCACAGACCATACCGAAGCCAAAGAACAAGCTGCTCAGACAGTAACAGCACGTATTGACAAACTTAAAGCGAAAACCAATGACTGAACCATATATATACCCTGAAGGTGAGTGGATGCAAAAGAGAGCTGGTAGTTTTACCAGTTCTCAAATTGGGAAGCTATTTACTGCGCCTAAAACAAAGTTTGCCAAAGAAAACGGTGAACTATCTGAAACCGCTAAAAGTTACATCATGGACAAAGCTGCGGAGTTGCTTACAGGAACTATCCGCAATACTTACAAAACTCCTGAAATGCAATGGGGAATAGACAATGAGCCTTACGCAGCTAACTTACTAAAAGAGCAATACAAAGACTTAGAGTATTTCGGTGGTGAGAATCCTAAGTTTTTTCAATACTCTGACTTTAGTGGTGGCAGTCCTGATGCTGTATACGGAAATATTGTGTTTGAAATCAAATGCCCTAATCCACGCACACACATTGAATACATGCTTGAAAAAGAATTAAAGTCAATGAATAGTGATTACTATTATCAGCTTCAAATGAATATGGCTTGTGTAGCAAAAGAACGTGGAATCAATGTAATAGACATGCGAGGAATGTTTGTAAGCTATTGCCCATTAATGATTGAGCATAAGTTAAGGCTGTTTAAATTAGAAGTTGAACCTGATGCAGCTTTACAAGAGTTACTACCCTACACGATTAAATCAGCGGAATTATTTTTAAGAAACATTATAGACAAATTTGAACTATGAAAGCAATAATTGAATTTAACCTAGATGATCCGGATGACAGACAATCATACGAGATGGTAAATAAGTCTAAAGACATGGCATTTGTACTATGGCAACTTGTTACCAATAAAAAGAAAGAACTTGAGTACAAGCTAGAATCTTACAAGACATTTGGCAAATATGAAACTTTAGACATGGTATTTGAGCAAATTGCAATGATGTTACAAGAAGAGAATATTGATGTAGATAAACTAATATCATGAGAAAGAAGTTTGAATACACAGCCATACATTTGGCTTGGGGAGTAATTTTATTAATTTTATTAATATTAATACTAACATGAAAGCACATATAGCAATGTCATACAATCAATTTTGGGATAATTTTGATTGGGATTTATACCAAAGAATAATTTTAATAAAACTTAAATATCATGAATGAAATAATTGGATTAATGACTACAATAGGATTTGTGGTTGGTTATTGTGTTTGTTTAATAATTTTAAACTTTACTGAAAAATGAACTTACAAAGAGGATCAAGAGGCGAAGCAGTCAAAACTCTGCAAACCTTTTTAGGCTTAAAACCCGATGGAATATTCGGTTCAATAACTGAGGAAGCAGTTAAGGAATATCAAACTAATCATGCGCTTGTACCGGATGGCATAGTAGGTAAACGTACATGGGCATCAATGGGACTTGCAGCTACGGATAATGCTGAACGACCTGATATAGTTAACGAAGCTGGTCAAGAGAAACCACTTGACATTAAAACAAGTTACTTGCCTAAAGGTCAGTATGTAGATGCTAATGTCAATAAATCTTGGATATTCTTGCACCATACAGCAGGATGGGAGAATCCTTATAACACAATTAATGGATGGGCAAGAGATGATAGAGGAATGGTCGCTACTGAGTTTGTTATTGGAGGACAATCTATTTACAACACAAATAATAAATTTGATGGCGAAATAGTTCAAGCATTTCCAACTGGTGGTTATGGATGGCATTTGGGAATTGGCAGAACTAAGATGCACATGGAATCAGTAGGTATAGAAGTATGCAACTTTGGAAACTTGACTAATGGCAAGACTTGGGCAGGTGGAATAGTTCATGAGGCTCAGATTGTTAAGCTAAAGCAAAAGTTTAAAGGTGCTGAATATTACCATCGTTATTCTGATAAGCAAATAGAAAAATTAAAGCAATTGATTTTGTTTATTGCTAATCGTGACAACATTGATCCACGAAAGGGAATAAAAGAATTGATTCAAGCAAAAGGAGTATTCCCTGCATTTGAAATGACCGATGCCAAATACTGCTCAATGAATCCGGGAATGTATACTCACGTTAATGTATTCTCAGGTAAATGCGATATGTTTCCGCAGGATGAAGTAGTTGATATGATAATGAGTTTGTAGGTTATTGCTTATAACGTTTTCGGGCTTTGTGTCCGTTGGCGATTTAAACCACAAATGATAAATTGAAAGACAAATATTGATATGAGCAAAAAAGTTGAATTGAAAAACGAAACCGCCAATGGCACAAAACCCGTGTTAGCTGCCGTTAAAGTTGGAGATTTACCAGAACACACAAACTTACAATCTGTAAAGGTTAAGTTACCACAACACATTTACAAGGCTTCAAGTTTGCCAATGTACGGTATTAAAAATAAACCTGTTTATCTGCAAGGTTGGGTAATGGGCGATTTCTTTGTAAAAACCGATTTGAAAAGTAGTCATATATACCCAATGTTTTGGTCGTCTGTACCATCAGATATTAAAGAATGGGAAGTTGTCAGTTAATGGTAGCTAACTTATATATAGGCGCACCTTTTATTCAGCCTTACATATACGTTCCTCGATACCATCACCAAGATAGATGCAGCAGCGGATAATTAGCTTTACGATTGGATTCTTGACCATGTCATGTGCCAGTTGTAAGGCTACTTTTCCGCTTTGCCAATAATCACAAAAAAAGTCTTTTGCTTTACCTTTTTTCTCTTCAGTTGTTGATTCAGCTTCAAGATTTATGC
>Ga0209990_10004110_pt1 | contig 10420 bp, 20 predicted proteins | sample NOAtaG_6_FD_187304 | JGI IMG/M metagenome (GOLD analysis project Ga0209990, IMG submission 187304) | Freshwater lake microbial communities from Lake Erie, under a cyanobacterial bloom - NOAA_Erie_Diel5S_2200h metaG (SPAdes) (version 2) | ecosystem: Environmental > Aquatic > Freshwater > Lake ...
CTAACACCACACTAGCAGTTTCATTCACAGCCATAACTGGCGCAGTATTTACTTTCAATGTCTTGCCAATCTTCCCAACAGCAGGCGGCGCAGCACCAGGAGCGCTAACTGATACTTGGACGATGACAGTCGTTGGAACACCATCAGAGAACTTTGCCTAATAGATCGGAGCATCGGGAGCTATGAAATTATCAATTACAATTGAATACAACGGAGGCGAAGTTGCCACCTATGTTGCTCAACCGCCAGAGTGGGCCAAGTGGGAAAAGACCACAGGCCACACAATCACAAAGGCGCAAGACAATATAGGAATCTGGGACTTGATGTTCTTGGCATATAACGCTCATAAGCGCGAAAGTGCTGGAAAGCCAGTCAAGTCCTTTGATGTCTGGATGGAAACTGTTGCCGATGTAAGGACTGGCAACGATGACCCAAAAGCCATCAGCCCGACAGCATAAGGCGGCTATTAGTAATAGTTGCTATTAAGACTGGTATCCCAATGCAATACTGGGATGATTGGGACGATGTAGCAACAGCAGTCGAGCTGATAAAGGAGAGAAATAGCAATGGCTGAAGAAATCGCAGCATTTGATAGCACTGAGCTTCGTCAAGTGTATAAAGCCTTCTCCTTGCTAGGCGATGAAGCCAAAGCCGAGGCTCGGGGAGTTTCAAATAATTTAGCAGAATATTTACGCGGCCAAATAATTAGAGCAGCTGAAACGCGCACAAAAGGTGGGGCAGCTGCTCGGCGTATTGCAACTGGTTCAAAAGTTAAAATGTCTAGCACTACAGGCGAATTGACTTATGGTTTTGCAAGTCAAAGATTTAGTGGCGGTGGCACTACAAAAGATTTATGGGCTGGTTACGAATTTGGATCAAATAAGTTTAAGCAGTTTCCCAGTTATTCTGGAAGATTCGGTCGCGGTTCTCGCGGTTGGTTTATTTATCCAACCTTGCGAAAAGAACAAAAGTATATAGTTGCCGAATGGACTAAAGCCTTCAATAAGATATTAGATAAGTGGGGCATAAGTGGCATCTGATTCAAGAGCATTAACGCTTAAGCTCCTAGCCGATACAGCTGACTTTCAAAAGAAGCTGGCAGCAGGATCTAAAGATATTGATTCGATTGGCGAAAGAGCTAAAGAATTTGGAGTAAAAGCTGCCGCTGCATTTGCAGCAGTTACAGCTGCGGCTGGTGCTTTTGCAATTAGTGCAATAAAAAATGCTGCGGAAGATGAGGCTGCTCAAAGAAAATTAGCCCTTACTATTGAAAATAGCACTAGTGCAAAACGCGAACAAATTGCAGCTGTTGAAGATTATATTACTAAGACTTCTTTGGCTGTTGGAGTTACCGATGATCAATTGCGCCCAGCATTTGCAAGACTAGTAAGAAGCACTAAAGATGTTGAGGAAGCAACAGAATTATTAAATTTAGCGTTAGACATAAGCGCAGCAACGGGAAAGCCTCTTGAAACTGTTTCAATGGCTTTGGGTAAAGCATACGATGGAAACGCAGCATCACTTGGTCGGTTAGGACTTGGCGTAGATGCAAATATATTAAAAAGCAAAGATTTCAATTTAATTTTCAAAGAGCTAACTGAAACCTTTGGCAATTTTGCTGAGAATGAGGCTTTAAGCACAGAAAAACAAATGGAGCGCGTCAAGATAGCTCTTGATGAAGCCAAGGAATCTATTGGCGCTGCCTTGCTGCCAGTAGTTCAAGAACTTACGGCTTGGATTTTAGAAAACTTTATTCCAGCCTTAGAAGCGTTTATAGCTGGCCTTACTGGCCAAGATGGTTTAGATGAATCCTTGACCGAGACCCAGAAAACAGCTGTTGAATGGGGTAAGAAGGTTAGAGGATTTATAGAGACAGTTATTCGCCTAAAAGATGAATTGCTTATTCTAGCTGGAGTTCTTGCTGCCGTATTTACAGTAAATAAAATAGCTGCTGGGGTTACAGCAACAATACTTTTAGTTAATAGTCTTATTCGCGCCTATAACGCTTTGAAAGCAAGCGCAATCGTTGCAGGTGTTGCTTCAACCTTCGCCCTAAATCCTTTGCTTGGCGCTGGCGCAGCTGCATTAGGTCTTGGAGCTTTAGCCGCAATTAGCGCAGCGCAAAGAAATTTTGACACTCAAGAAGTGGGCGTTCCAAGAAGTGATCTATTCTTTCCAAGCGGTGGGACTGGTGCCTCAATCGGTGTCTCTACTGGATTAGGCGGTTTAGGCGGTGGCGGCGGTGGTGGCAGCAGCTTTGGCGGCGGCGGAAGTTCAACTACAACTGGAACTAGTAAAAAAACAACTCAGACACTTATTGAGCAAGTAAGCGAAGCAAATTTTATTAAGAGAACAGCAGGCACTGGATCATTTAATGTAGCAGGCGTTAGACAAGCTGATGAACGCGGCAATGTTGTTATCAATGTTAATGCTCCAAGTGTTATAGATGAAGAAGGATTTAGCAGAGCAGTTCAATCAGCTTTAAATAACAGCAGCCGCAGACTTGGCGGCGGTGGAGACCAACTCATCCTATGACCATCTGGAGTCCCACCTATCGAGTTAAGGTCAATGGCTCTACAGTTACAGGGGTAACACTTAGCGGCCTAACTATCACCTCTGGTCGCACCAGTATTTATGAACAGCCTCTGGCTGGCTATTGCAATCTAACCCTTCTCGAAACTAATGGCTCGCAAGTCTCTTATGAAATCAACGATGCAGTAACAGTTGAAGTGCTAAACGCCAGCTCGACATATGTCTTTCTATTTGGCGGCTTTATTACCGACCTAACCATCGCAGTAGCCAATTCAGGATCTACAGCAACCAGCCAAAGAATCAACATAGTAGCCGTTGGAGCTTTAGCCAGACTTGCTAGACATATCTTTGATGGCAACCTAGCCCATCAATTTGATGGCGATAGAATCCTTGACTTATTGGAAGAAGTATTGCTGGGCAGTTGGAATGAAGTCCCAGCGGCATTAACTTGGAATACTTATGAACCGACCACTCGATGGCTTGATGCTGAAAATACTGGACTAGGAGAGATAGATACTCCAGGCGATTTTGAGCTTCACAGCCAGACAGGTATCACTGCAACGATTTACGACCTAGTATCTCAAGCGGCTACTTCTGGACTTGGTTATATTTATGAGGATGCCCAAGGTCGGATAGGTTATGCAGATTCGACCCACCGCAGCCAAGAACTAGCTCTCAATGGATATATTGACTTAGACGGCAATCACGCCATTGGTCCTGGCCTACAGATTACCAAGCGCGCTAGTGATGTCCGCAATTCTTTGACTATTACCTATGGTGCTACCAGCGAACAGGCCATTACCGATGAGGATGCAACTTCAATAAGCCTTTATGGGGAACTTGCTGCCGAGGTTACAACGACCCTTCGCAACCAAGTAGATGCTGAGGATCAAGCAGCCTTTTATCTTCTTATTCGCGCCTATCCTCAATTTGAGATGCGACAGATTACTTTCGCCCTTGGCAACCCAGAAATTGACAACACAGACCGCAATTCCCTATTAGGCGTATTTATGGGGATGCCGCTCAACATTGTCAATCTGCCAGCCAATATGACTCTAGGCGAGTTTCAAGGCTTTGTAGAGGGCTGGACTTGGACGGCTAACCTAAACTCATTAACCCTAACTTTGAATGTCTCACCTGTGGCTTATAGTCTCCAAGCAATGGCTTGGCAGGATGTACCAGCTAATGAGACCTTTAATACGATATTGCCCGATTTGACTTGGCTCAACGCTACAATAGTTGCATAGGAGATTAAATGGCAACCACAACGAATTACTCTTGGACTACGCCCGATGATACGGATTTAGTCAAGGATGGCGCAGCCGCTATCCGCACACTTGGATCATCAATTGATACAACAGTTTTTGCCAATGCCGGCAACGCAATCAACAAAACTATTGTCGATGCTAAAGGTGATTTGATAGCTGCAACGGCAGCCGACACAGTAGCAAGGTTGGCGGTTGGAACTAATGGTCAATATTTAGCCGCGAACTCAGCAACAGCTACAGGTTTAGAATGGCAAACAGTTTCGGCCGGAGGTATGACTTCAATTGCTTCTGGAACACTTTCTGGAGCATCCGTTTCAATAACTTCTATTCCTGGAACCTATAATGAAATTTGGTTATATGTTAATGCAGTTGATTTAAGTGATGACGATACTTGGACTTATGTTCAATTTAATAGCGTTACCTCAGGATCTAAATATTTTGAGTGGGCTTCTGGAACTGCAACTGCAACAGGCGGCGGTAATGCTGATTCTTTGGGTTTAATTAGAGCCAGCGATAACGCAGTAACTACCTCATCAGCCCTTCTAAGACTTGTTAATTACAATACTACGAACAGTCATAAATTGGGTCAATCAATTAGCGTTGGAATTGATAAAACAACTACAACGACTTTATTGCCAAATTCGATGAATCATTTATTTAATAGCCCATCTGCGGCAATAACGTCAATTCAAATTTTTCCACAAGCGGGAACGTTCCAAGGTGGAACCTACGCTCTATATGGAGTTAAATAATGTCAATTATAAAAATTCATAACGCGGAAACCAATGAAGTCATTGAAAGAGAAATGACAGAAGCAGAAATAACCGAGTGGGACATAAAAAAAGCCGCTGCCGGAAAACAGGCAGAGGCAGCAGCTAAGGCCGCCGCAGCTAAAGCCGCACTATTAGAAAAACTCGGGATAACCGAGGATGAAGCTAAACTGCTGCTGAGCTAATGGCCCGACTATGCGCAGCAGGTGTTCAGTTACGGGAGCAGATAGATGACGATTATCCTGATAGGGATCGTAAGTCTGATGGTTGGATTGCTGACGCTCGCCACCGCGCTAAGGGGACTTCTGACCATATACCAGACGCTAAATCAGGAATCGTTAGAGCTTTAGATATTGATGCTGACTTATCAGCTCACAAAGAAGAGGCTTACGCGCTAGTTGAGAAGATTCGCAAATTAGCCAAGAAAGGCGACAAGCGAATTGCTTACATTATTTTTGATGGAAAGATTATGAGTCCGATACTGGGATGGAAACGCAGAACTTATAAAGGCGCTAACCCTCACCGATCGCATTTCCATATTTCATTTACAACTTTGGGAGACAAAGATGGCAGTTATTTCAACCTCGAAGGAGAAGTTAATGAGCGACTTAAAGAAGATGGCAGAAAGCTGGGCCAAGACATTCCTAGCAACGGCACTAGCGACTTATCTAGCAGTCGGCCTAGATGTCGATGCAATTGCCAATGCAGCTCTCGTATCAGTCTTGCCTAGCATCATCAATTGGCTAAACCCTAACTACGAGCGCTACGGCAGAGTCAAGTAATGCCAGCACCTGAGCTTGCAACCTTAGTTGCCTCAGTATTGGGATCTATTGCTCTACTGATTGCTGGCCTTCGCTACATAATCAAACTTGAAAATATCCCCATTGTGTCGCGCCTTGATAAGATGGAGTCTCAGCTAGAATTGGCCCTAGCGAAAGGGGTCAGAAATGGCAACGCGAAAGCGCGTAAGTAAGAAGCCAGTAAAGCGGAAACGCACTACTAAAGAAACACCGCTTACAAAGCTTGATTTTTGGGCCATTGCTGCCAATGAAGTTTATAAAGCCTGTCGCAGAGCTGGGATGGATGAAGGCACTTCTTTGGCCTTTGCTATGGATCGTAGCTCTTATCCCGATTGGATAGTGCCCGCCGATGACCCAATAAAGAAAATAGGTTGGGAAGATGGCGAGGAAGATAACTAATCTACTTTCGAGAGGTTGAGCTCTTTGAGGCTCTCAAGTCGCTTTATCCAGACTTGACGCCTCTTTCAGCGACCGACCGAGCAGATGGCATTACCAGCGATTCCTATATTGAGCTCAAATGCCGCAGGACCCACTATGAAACCCTAATAATTGAGAAGAAGAAGTGGGATTATTTGGCCGATATAAGGGCTAGGACGGGCGCTAAGACCCTTTATATCAATGCCACACCTAAAGGGATATACCAGTTCGATTTAGGGGCTGTAATGGAGCCTGAATGGGTTATGAAGCGCCTTCCAATAACGACTGATTTTGCCAATAAAGCTACAAATGAACGACTGGCTGGCTTCTTAGATATTCGCCACGCCGAGCTGCTACTTGTCTAAATAGATTTAAGCAAATACATTTATCCCGTAAATCCATTTAGGATTACAGAACGGGAGCATAAATGATAAATAAAGTAGCTCTTATTCGATTTGATTCTCAGGCTGGAGCTTGGACTGATGAGACAAATTGGGTTAAGGGATCAATAATCAGACGATTCGCCAAAGAGCGGATGGGTAAACAGCAGCTAAGAGGCCGATTATCTAAGGCCGAAATCTCTGCATATTGGCTTGATAAATATGGGGTTGATGCAGATGTTGCCTAATTTATCTGATGAAGCAGTAGTAGGAATAATTATTGGAGTTCCATTTATCGGCCTTTATATCTGGAGTCTTTGGAACTCATCTAAAGCCAAAGCCTTTAATGAAGGTTATAAGAGAGGAAGGTCAAGTGTCCGATTCACAGAGATCGTTAAGTGATTGGCTCGAAGATGCTGGTAACACCCTGCTTGACAGGGGGATTGAATATGGCGACCCGAGGCACAATCTATTACGCATTTTCAAAATCAGTAAAGCACTCGGTATTCAGCTCCGAGACCCATCTGACTTGGCGCTTATTGCTATCGCGACCAAACTCTCAAGAATGGTGGAAAGTCCAGAGCGCGAGGATTCGTATCTCGATCTCATTGGATACGCCGCTATCTTGGGTCGATTACGATTTTCAACACCAGAAGATTGGGACGACATTGAGTTTGACTCGCAATCATAATACGAATCAATACTGCGATTACTGCAAGTATCGCTGGGGACAAAATAAGAATGGCTGGGATTTAAGAGCTATGACGCCAGCAGTTTGGAAAGTCCAAAGCGAGACACCGCTTCGCAAAGCACAGGTCAGGTTCTATTGCCAGCCTTGCGCAGATGAAGTTCAGAATTGGCCAGATGGCACATTTTATTCATTGAAAGAACAGTTAGACGATGCGATAAATGATTTCGCAGGGAGAGAGAAATTAGATGTCGAATTACCTTGATGATTATGTTTCAGTTCAAGACCGATTAAAGGAGTTTATAAATGCTTATCCAGATTATCGAATCAAGACTCATATCTTGGCGGAGTCGCTTGTCGCTAATTGTGATGTCTATATCATTAAAACTGAGCTATATCGCACTGAAGCTGACGCACATCCTTGGACTACAGGTTTATCCAGTGAGTCTAAATCCAAGCAATATGCACTGGAGCTTGCGGAAACTGGATCGCTGGGACGCGCACTTAACCTCGCTGGATACTTCGCTAAGACTAAACCGAGCCCAAAGAAGGCAATTGAAACGACTAAGCCAGCTCTTGCGCAATTCATAAAAGAGCAACGCCCTAATGATCCTGAGCCAATTGTCTGGGATGTAAGTGCAATCGCAAATCAATTAGGTGCTGAGATAATTGATGAGATTCCTCTTTGCTCTGGTGGCGATGGACCAATGGTGCTAAAGACTGGCACTAAAGAAGGCAAAGAATATAGGGGCTGGGTATGTCCAACTCCTAAGTCTGGTCATTCTGCTAAATGGATGCGTATCGGTTCAGATGGGCATTGGGTGTTTCAGAAATGAGTTGGACGGATGATCAATATATTCACCTGTATGAAATGGGTAATGCTTTATCCGAGCAAGAAACAGTAAGGCAAAAAAATCTAAAACATTGGTTTAAGGGCTATACGATGGGTCTTGCAATTCTAACTTCTTTGTTTTCTTATGATGAAGTTGTTAAAAGATGGGAAGAACTTAATGCGCAGTGATGCTCATCCATTTATCTGCTCAAATTGCAAGCTAGTTACTCCGCATATTGAGTTGCATAAATACGATTCAACAGATATTGCAGAAGCACCTGAAGAAGTTTGGCTAGTTGAGTGCCAAAGATGCTTTATGCAAAGAATCATTTATCCATCAGATCGCGTAACTGCCAAAGAGGACGATATTGTCAGATGCGACCAATGTGGTAAATGGAAGATGAAAGCAGCAAAGTGTCGAATATGCCGATTAGCTGCTGGATTGGAAGAAATATCAGAACGCTATTGGACTGGTAATGAGACAAAAGAAAGACCTTACAATGCCGCTTTATGAATATCGCTGCGATAAATGCGATGCGACAAAAGAGCAATATCAGCCTATAACCCTAAGAAATCTAGTAATCTGCGATAATTGTAGCGTTGCAATGTGGAGAGTCTGGAGACCCAATCCAATCCACTTTAAAGGCGAAGGCTGGGCAGGGAAGGACAAATGAGCAAACCCCATTCTATTAGATATATCCGTCAGCTGATGGAATGGGGATTTGATAAAGAGTTTATTGCTAAAGATTGTGGTATCAACCTGGAATCGCTTGAAACTAGGTTAAGAAGAGCTAAAGAGAGGGAGCGCAAGAATGGGAATCAAGGAACTGAGTCTGGAACTAGCAGCAGTGAGTCTGATAGCAGATGAGGCTAAGAAAGCTAAAGATAGGCTGAGAGCAGCATTACAGGCCGAAATGGACGCTATTGGGGCAGATAGGGTCAAAGCCGAGTATGGCGATGATGTTATAGCTTATGTAACTATTACTAAGCCCAAATTTAAGTGGGTTATCAAGTCAGATAAGCGATTCGTTGATTGGGTTAAAGCTAATATCCCAAGCGAAATAGTTGAATCGGTCAGAGAATCATCAGTTGATGCGATATTAGATAAATTTAATTATCTGGACGATATGGTTATTGATCCAAATGGTGAAGTAATAGATTGGTTAGAAGGCAGTCAGTCAGAGCCTTATTTAATGACCAAGTTCCATAGTGATGGCAGGGAAAGACTGAAAGACGCCTTTCAATCAGGCCAGTTAGAGTTTAAGAAGATATGGGAGTTAGAAGGATGATTGTCTATGACTTCTTCGCTGGTACAGGATCAGCAACTAAAGCATTTGAGGATAGAGGCCATAAGGTAGTCAAGGTCGAGTTACAGCCTAAATTTGAGGCAGATGAAAGAAATGTGCTAGAGCTACAAGCTGCTGAAATGATAGCTAAATATGGTCATCCAGACTTCATTTGGGCTTCTCCACCTTGCACTACTTTCAGCGTAGCTAGTTGCCCTATCTATTGGCATTATGTAGATGGAGTATTAACAGTTAAAGATGACAGAGTTTATGATGGTATAGCAATGGTTAAAAAAGCTATTAGTTTAATAGATGAGATAAAACCGAAGTTAGGCTGGCTAATTGAGAATCCTAGAGGGATGCTAAGGAAGCTAGAGTTTATGCAAGAACTTCCTAGAAGAACTATAACTTATTGCCAATATGGTGATTTCCGAATGAAGCCAACTGATTTATGGGGAGTAGTGCCAGGATGGGAATCGCGGCCTATGTGCAAAGCTGGCTCACCTTGCCACGAGCAGTCTCCTCGGGGTACTACGACAGGCAATCAAAGATTAGGCAAGCAAGCTAGGTCGATGATTCCGTATGCATTGGGTGAAGAAATATGTATCCAGTTAGAGATAAATCTAAATGAAAGATGACATATACCCAATATGGAGAGATATAGATGACCATATGGATATGCCTGATGGGGTTGATTTCTAGTAAATACTAATAAAACTTGTCCATATAGTGAGATAAGGAGTAAGTCAATGCGTAAGATATTTGACAGAGGCATTACCATAACGCCAAAGCGCGGGCGCATAGCTGGCCCTTCAGCGAAGGTTAGGACAGCCTATTGCCTTTCGCTGATGCTACTGGCCTTACAGGCTATATCTATACAATCATCAAAAGCAGATATGAATCTCAAGCTTTATGCTTACAATAAAATGGATTGGTCAGAGTTTCAATGTTATAACTGGTTGATTATTAAGGAGAGTAGATGGAATCCAAAGGCTCGTAATGGATCACACTATGGCCTTGGTCAGATGCGTTCTACTTGGTATAGAGACCTTAGCCCTAAGAAGCAAATAGATGCGCATATTAAATACATAAGACATAGATACTCTGATGCTTGCATTGCACTTCATCACTTAGAGACTAAGGGCTGGCATTGAGCAGACGCTATAACTCTAGCTACTATCAAAAGACAAGACTTCAAGTATTGCAACGCGATTACAATACCTGCCATTATTGCGGCCTTGAAGCCAATACAGTTGATCACCTAATACCTATTAGCAAGGGTGGAACTGATGAAGCTTCTAATATGGTTGCTTGCTGCTCTCAATGCAATAGTTCTAAGCGCGATCGTATGACCCCTACCTTTTTTGAGCGCGTTTCCAGACCCACGACCCCCATTGGGAAGATTTTCCCTGAAAATGGCTCGGCTAGGCATTACCAAGAATGAAAG
>Ga0209990_10004113_pt1 | contig 10410 bp, 8 predicted proteins | sample NOAtaG_6_FD_187304 | JGI IMG/M metagenome (GOLD analysis project Ga0209990, IMG submission 187304) | Freshwater lake microbial communities from Lake Erie, under a cyanobacterial bloom - NOAA_Erie_Diel5S_2200h metaG (SPAdes) (version 2) | ecosystem: Environmental > Aquatic > Freshwater > Lake ...
AGCAATTGGTTGTTCCGGTTTCTTCCAAAAAACGGTGTTCAACCGGGTCGGTCCACAATACCTGATCGTAGCCTTCATCCTGCGCTTCTTTGGTTGGCAGCATGGCCGCACCGTAGTTGCCGGCGCATTTGGTGAAGCCTACACCGCCGGGTGCTGCGCGCGAATACTTGTCTTCCACTTTCACCTTAAGCGGATGGCTGTAATAGGCCACCACCGGGCAGCAATACGCCACAAACATGTAGCGGGTGGAGGGGCGGACGCCCAGAAAATCGTCGGTTGCAAACATGAACGGACGCAGGTAAAGACTGGCTCCGGGTTTGGTGGGAATCCAATCGCGGTCAACCCAAACCAAACGTTCCAGCGCTTCCACAAACAAATCCTCAGGAAATTCAGCCATACACATCCTGCGGGCTGAGATGTTCAGTCGCCTGGCATTGTCGTACGGACGGAACAGCAGCGGATTACCGGCTTCATCTTTGAAAGCCTTCATCCCTTCAAAAATCGATTGCCCGTAATGCAGGGCCGATGTTGCCGGGCTCAAAGGCAACGGACCGTAAGGCACGATGCGGCAGTCGCCCCATTGCTGGCCATCGTATTCTGCTATGAACATGTGGTCGGTAAAAACCCGGCCAAACTGCACATTGTCGAAATCTACTGAACCGATATTGGAATCGCCCCGCAATTCGTATTTAACTTCGAACCCCATTCTCCTGTTCCTTGTTTACTAGCGTTCAAAGAAAAACGCTGGCACCGGAACCGCAAACTATTATGGATAACTACAACGGGAACCCTGAAGAAGAAATTTCTGCCCTCAGCCTTGAACTCCTGTTCAGTCCCGGCCTTTTTGTGATTCCTTCCCGCGAAGGAAATTCCAAGGGCGAGGCCGAACCAAAAGCTGAAAAGGTCTTACCTGCCCAATTCAGCATGGAACGCTTTCCTGCCGAAACCCAACTTTCAGAACCTGCCGCTACCATGTTTGCGCGTATGGGGCAGTTCATCTCAGGCACGCTCTTGCCGACAGTGCCTATGGCCAACCCGGGAACTCCCGCGAAGTACCGCGTGGTCTTTACCGCTGGTAAGGAAGCATTTTCTCAGTTGCAGACCGAAGACGGTATTGTGGTTTTTCTTCCCGATACCGAAGCCTTGGCTGTTTCTCCCGATGGCAAGATGAAGACGGTAGAAGCACTGAAGCGCTGGGCAGTTGCCTGTTTGCAGGATATGGAAAGGAAATCAGGTACATGAAGTTAGTTTTTGCCACAGGCAATGCGCATAAAGTAAAAGAGGTCGCAGCAGTACTAGGTGCGGATTATGCGATCAGTACGCCTGGCGAACATGGCCATACCTTTGATCCGGAGGAAACGGCCGGCACGCTGGAAGGAAACGCCTATATAAAGGCATTGGAAGCCCATCGTTTGTGTGGTATTCCTGCTTTTGCAGACGATACCGGCCTGTTCTGCGATGGCTTAGATGGTTTGCCTGGTGTGCATGCGGCGCGTTTTGGCGCACTGTACGGACCTCCTGGCGACAATACAGACCTGCTACTGGCGAAATTGCAGGGCTCAGCAAATCGGACGGCGCATTTTCGTTCGGTTTTTTGCCTGGTTGGATTCGGCGAGCCTTTGTTCTTTGAAGGCATCTTGCGCGGCTCGATTGCAGCGGGGCCATCAGGCGAGGGCGGATTCGGTTATGATCCGGTCTTCGTTCCGCAAGGTTTCAACCGCAGCCTGGCAGCCATGCCGGCGCAGTTCAAGTACAAGCTCAGCCACCGCACCCGGGCGCTGGAGTCGATGCTGGCCTGGCTCGATGTCCACCTGCAAGCCTGAAAACCCGAATCGTTGTTATATAAAAGGAATGAAGGAGCTGAAGAAATTCGACACGCCCGATCTGGAAGTTAGTCGCTTCCACTACACGTTACCGGAAGAACGCATTGCACAGTTTCCCCTGGAACAGCGCGATGCGTCCAATCTCCTGGTTTACCGGCCCGGGGGGATTACGCACCATGTATTCCGCGAACTGCCGGAGGTATTGCCACCTGAGGCCACCCTGGTGTTCAACGATACCCGTGTCATTCCCGCGCGGCTGCATTTCACCACAGATGGCGGCAAACAAATAGAAGTCTTCCTCCTAAGTCCGCTGCCCGGCGCCGATGGAAACGTTTGGGAATGCCTGGTGGGCAACCGCCGTCATTTTCTTCCCGGTATGGTGTTGCGGGCGGATGTGGATGGCGGGAAGTCGCTCCTTGCAACCTGGCACGACCGCGACAGCAATACGGTGCGTTTCGATGTGGGGGGCGGTGGCGATTTTCATTCCATGCTTGAGCAGGTAGGGAAGATTCCGCTGCCTCCATATATCAAGCGGGAGGCAGACGCGAGCGACCGGGAGCGGTACCAGACCGTTTTTGCGGCGAACAAAGGCGCAGTAGCTGCACCGACGGCAGCTTTGCATTTCACTGATGCGGTTTTGGATCGGCTGGATGCGGCGGGCATTGGCAAGGCTTTTCTCACTTTGCATGTCGGAGCAGGCACTTTTCGTCCGGTAACAGCTTCTACAACCTCAGGTCACGAGATGCACCGGGAGGTTTTCCAGTTGCCCTTGGCTGCGGTTGTTCGTTTGCTTGCGTCCGGACAGGTGGTTGCGGTAGGCACCACGGCTTTGCGGCTGCTCGAGTCTTTGCCTTATATATATGAGTGGGTAGAGAAGCATGGGCATACATCGATACGCATAGACCAGGAGATGCCATATAAGAGCAAGGCCTCGGGTTATTTGCGTCGGGATGTGCTGGAAGGATTGCGCGCTTATATGGAAGCACACAGGTTGGATCACTTGCAGGGCGAGACGGGCATTTTCATTTTACCCGGATTTCCGTGGAAGATGACGGATGGATTGGTCACCAATTTCCACCAACCGGGCAGTACCTTGTTGATGTTGATAGAGAGTTGGATAGGTGAAGGGTGGAAGGAAGTGTATACAGAGGCCTTGGAGCGCGGCTATCGCTTCCTCAGTTACGGCGACAGCAGCTTATTGCTGCGATCTTAAAGCGTTGAAAATCAATGAAAAGAGATATTGAAGGATATTTTTTCCATGCATTGCTTGAATCAGAAGAATATCGTCTTACCTTTGCACTCCCGTTCTGAAACAGTCGACAGTCTTCTCCAGGTGTGAAAAAAATATTATTTTTCTACTTGACAGGAACGAAAGATTGCTTACCTTTGCACTCCCGTTCTGAGACAGACAAAAGCGAGAGAAAACAGTTGAAAATACTTGACTTTTTCGCTTGACAAGTTCAAAAGAGGTTGTACATTTGCAGCCCCTTAGAGATGAAGGGAAACAAAAAAGAGTAACCACCGGCAACGGGAAGTTATAAGTTCTTTGAGGAAATGGGAATAGCGAGCCTCCGGAATACTTTGTATTTCGGAAATTTAAAAAAGATCCAGGAAATCAAACAAACTTTTACAATGAAGAGTTTGATCCTGGCTCAGGATGAACGCTAGCGGCAGGCCTAATACATGCAAGTCGAGGGGTAAATATGGTAGCAATATCGTATGAGACCGGCGCACGGGTGCGTAACACGTATACAATCTGCCCGTAACTGGGGCATAGCCCGGAGAAATCCGGATTAATACCCCATATTATAAGGACATGGCATCATGATCTTATCAAAGCTCCGGCGGTTACGGATGAGTATGCGCAACATTAGCTAGTTGGTGAGGTAATGGCTCACCAAGGCTACGATGTTTAGGGGGTCTGAGAGGATGATCCCCCACACTGGTACTGAGACACGGACCAGACTCCTACGGGAGGCAGCAGTAGGGAATATTGGTCAATGGACGCAAGTCTGAACCAGCCATGCCGCGTGCAGGAAGAAGGTCCTATGGATTGTAAACTGCTTTTCTACGGGAAGAAACCCCTGGATGCGTCCGGGGCTGACGGTACTGTAGGAATAAGGATCGGCTAACTCCGTGCCAGCAGCCGCGGTAAGACGGAGGATCCAAGCGTTGTCCGGATTTACTGGGTTTAAAGGGTGCGTAGGCGGACGATTAAGTCAGTGGTGAAAGCCTGTAGCTTAACTACAGAAGTGCCACTGAAACTGGTTGTCTTGAGTACGGTTGAGGTTGTTGGAATGCATCATGTAGCGGTGAAATGCTTAGATATGATACAGAACACCAATTGCGAAGGCAGACAACTAAGCCGTAACTGACGCTGAGGCACGAAAGCGTGGGGAGCAAACAGGATTAGATACCCTGGTAGTCCACGCTGTAAACGTTGATTACTCGCTGCTGGCGATACACAGTCAGCGGCTAAGCGAAAGCGTTAAGTAATCCACCTGGGAAGTACGATCGCAAGATTGAAACTCAAAGGAATTGACGGGGGCCCGCACAAGCGGAGGAGCATGTGGTTTAATTCGATGATACGCGAGGAACCTTACCTGGGCTTAAATGGGACTGGACCGCTGCCGAAAGGTGGCTTTTCTTCGGAACCAGTTTCAAGGTGCTGCATGGCTGTCGTCAGCTCGTGCCGTGAGGTGTTGGGTTAAGTCCCGCAACGAGCGCAACCCCTATCTTTAGTTGCCATCAGGTCAAGCTGGGGACTCTAGAGAGACTGCCTACGTAAGTAGTGAGGAAGGCGGGGACGACGTCAAGTCATCATGGCCCTTACGTCCAGGGCTACACACGTGCTACAATGGTTGGTACAATGAGCAGCTACATGGCAACATGATGCTAATCTCAAAAAGCCAATCTCAGTTCGGATTGAGGTCTGCAACTCGACCTCATGAAGCTGGATTCGCTAGTAATCGGATATCAGCAATGATCCGGTGAATACGTTCCCGGGCCTTGTACACACCGCCCGTCAAGCCATGGGAGTTGGGGGAACCTGAAGTCGATAACCGCAAGGAGTCGCCTAGGGTTAAACCGATGACTGGGGCTAAGTCGTAACAAGGTAACCGTACCGGAAGGTGTGGTTGGACCACCTCCTTTCTAGAGATTTCTAGAAAATGGATCAAGGCTCGCTATTCCCAATTTTCTCAAATTCGTTCTGTGAAGGAATTAACCCAAAGACGAGCTGTCAGGAAGCTCCTGAGTTCGGAATTAGTCCCGTAGCTCAGTTGGTCAGAGCACTACACTGATAATGTAGGGGTCAGCAGTTCAAATCTGCTCGGGACTACCTATAAGAGTAGTGTGAAACTGCTCTCGTTTAGGGGGAATTAGCTCAGCTGGCTAGAGCACCTGCCTTGCACGCAGGGGGTCAACGGTTCGAATCCGTTATTCTCCACCAGTTCTGTGAAAACAGAACCGTTCTTTAAAGTGATGTAAGCTCGTGGCGAGCGCCGGGTTTAGAAGCCTGGAGGAAAGGGTTCGAATCCCTTGGATCAGCTATCCTGCAATTGCAGGATAAGTTCTTTGACATGTTGGAAGTGAATGTTCCTTAGTAGGATAAGTTACTAAGGGCGCACGAAGGATGCCTTGGCTCTCAGAGGCGATGAAGGACGCGTTAAGCTGCGATAAGCTCCGGGGAACTGCCTAAAAAGTTTTGATCCGGAGATTTCCGAATGGGACAACCTGCCTGTTTTAACGGGCTTAGAGCAAACCCGCTGAACTGAAACATCTAAGTAAGCGGAGGAAAAGAAAACAATAGTGATTTCCCAAGTAGTGGCGAGCGAACGGGAAATAGCCCAAACCCATATGGTTACGGCCATATGGGGGTTGTAGGACTGCAACGTGGATGCAAAAACAAATTGGAAGCTATCTGGAATGATACGCCAAAGGAGGTGAAAGCCCCGTACAAGTAAAGTTTTGCATGCTAGCAGTATCCTGAGTACCGCGGGGTCGGAGACGCCTTGCGGGAATCTGCCAGCACCATCTGGTAAGGCTAAATACTCCTGAGAGACCGATAGTGAACCAGTACTGTGAAGGAAAGGTGAAAAGTATCCCGAAAAGGGAGGTGAAAAGAACCTGAAATCGTGCGCCTACAAGCGGTCGGAGTTCCTTTATGGAATGACGGCGTGCCTTTTGCATAATGAGCCTACGAGTTACTCCTCACTGGCAAGGTTAATCTGCTAGAGCAGAGCAGCCGAAGCGAAAGCGAGTCTTAACAGGGCGTATAGTCAGTGGGGGTAGACGCGAAACTTTGTGATCTACCCTTGAGCAGGATGAAGTTACGGTAACACGTAATGGAGGTCCGAACCGGTAAACGTTGAAAAGTTTTCGGATGACTTGAGGGTAGGGGTGAAAGGCTAATCAAACTGAGAGATAGCTCGTACTCTCCGAAATGTTTTTAGGAACAGCCTCAGAGTAAGTGTAACAGAGGTAGAGCTACTAATTGGGTAAGGGGGTGTCAAAGCCTACCGAACTCAAATAAACTCCGAATGCTGTTACATATATCTGGGAGTGAGGGCATGGGTGCTAAGGTCCTTGCCCGAGAGGGAAACAACCCAGACCAACAGCTAAGGTCCCCAAATGTGTACTAAGTTGATCAAATGTGGTCCAGTTGCATAGACAGCCAGGATGTTTGCTTGGAAGCAGCAATTCATTTAAAGAGTGCGTAACAGCTCACTGGTCGAGCGACAGGGCACAGATAATAAACGGGCATTAAGTACACTACCGAAGCTTTGGATTTCCAGCAATGGAAGTGGTAGGAGAGCATTCCAGTCGCGTTGAAGGTGATTCGTAAGGATTGCTGGAGCAGCTGGAAAAGCAAATGTAGGCATAAGTAACGATAATGAGAGTGAAAAACTCTCACTCCGATAGTCTAAGGTTTCCTGATCAACGATAATCGGATCAGGGTTAGTCGGGACCTAAGGCGAACCGTAACAGGGTAGTCGATGGACAACAGGTTAATATTCCTGTACTGGCTGAGAGGGACGGAGAAATGTAGTGGCTGCGTGCTGACGGAATAGCACGCTGAGCATAGCTTTCGGGCGAAGCGAAGTCATGAATTTTCTTCCAAGAAAAGCTCCAGCATAAACCCGTACCGTAAACCGACACAGGTAGACAAGATGAGTATTCTAAGGAGCTCGAGTGAATCATGGTTAAGGAACTAGGCAAATTGACCCTGTAACTTCGGGATAAGGGGTGCCTCGCGCAAGCGAGGCCGCAGTGAAAAGGTCCAGGCGACTGTTTATCAAAAACACAAGGCTCTGCTAAATCGAAAGATGATGTATAGGGTCTGACACCTGCCCGGTGCCGGAAGGTTAAGAGGGGGGCTCAGCAGCAATGCGAAGGTCTGAATCGAAGCCCCGGTAAACGGCGGCCGTAACTATAACGGTCCTAAGGTAGCGAAATTCCTTGTCGGGTAAGTTCCGACCTGCACGAATGGTGTAACGATCTGGACGCTGTCTCAACCATGAGCTCGGTGAAATTGTAGTCTCGGTGAAGATGCCGAGTACCCGCAACGGGACGGAAAGACCCCGTGCACCTTTACTATAGCTTTGCATTGAGTTTGGGTTATTGATGTGTAGGATAGGTGGGAGACTTTGAAGCTGTCACGCTAGTGGCGGTGGAGTCAATGGTGAAATACCACCCTTCAATCATCTGAATTCTAACTCCACTAAGTGGAGGACAGTGCATGGTGGGTAGTTTGACTGGGGTGGTCGCCTCCAAAAAAGTATCGGAGGCTTCTAAAGGTACCCTCAGCACGCTTGGTAACCGTGCGTAGAGTGCAATAGCATAAGGGTGCTTGACTGTGAGGCCAACAAGCCGAGCAGGGACGAAAGTCGAGTATAGTGATCCGGTGGTTCTGTATGGAAGGGCCATCGCTCAAAGGATAAAAGGTACGCCGGGGATAACAGGCTGATCTCCCCCAAGAGCTCACATCGACGGGGAGGTTTGGCACCTCGATGTCGGCTCGTCACATCCTGGGGCTGGAGAAGGTCCCAAGGGTTGGGCTGTTCGCCCATTAAAGTGGCACGCGAGCTGGGTTCAGAACGTCGTGAGACAGTTCGGTCCCTATCTGTTGTGGGCGTTGGAAACTTGAAGGGTCCTGATCTTAGTACGAGAGGACCGGATTGGACGCACCTCTGGTGTATCTGTTGTCGCGCCAGCGGCACCGCAGAGTAGCTAAGTGCGGATAGGATAAGCGCTGAAAGCATCTAAGCGCGAAACCTGCCCTGAGATGAGGTTTCCTTTTAAGGGTCGTAGTAGACGACTACGTTGATAGGCTACAGGTGTAAAGTCAGCAATGGCATAGCCGAGTAGTACTAATTACCCGAAAACTTACCATTTTTACAAGGACATTCACTTCCAGCTTTTGTCAAATCGACTTAAAGATCTTATGGTGGCTATTGCGAGGGTGTCCACCTCTTCCCATTCCGAACAGAGAAGTTAAGCCCCTCAGCGCAGATGATACTTGGGTAACTCCTGGGAAAGTATGTCGCCGCCGACTTTGTAAGCGCTTAAGCCCCTCCTCGAGGGGCTTTTCGCGTTATATACCTCCTCCTCGTTCACAGACGCTGCAAGCATCCGTTTCCTCTGAAGGATGCTATTCACCCAGACGTTCGATTGCCAAAGAACAGCGTCTTTATTGACCCGCATCAGTACGCACATTACCCATTCTTGCGAATTTCGGTCTCGCTATGCGTACCGGAGTTCTCACTTTCCTGTTGTGCTGTGCCATCTGTGCCGTTCCGGCTTGCGGTCGAAAGATCCTTGTCTACGGAAGTGGCGGCGGGAGCACCTTCACCCAAACCAGAGAAGCATGCATTCCTGTAACCGGCACAAAGGGGGAGCAGGCCAGTTTGAAACCCATGGTTCCCTCAGTACAAGCACCAAAACCAGGTGCTACAACATCCGTACCCCCTCGGCGGAAAGCAGTGCTTCATCTTTCTTCGGATTCATTGAATGCGTATGCTTACAGCCCTGATGCGCGGCCAAAGGTGGAAAAGGCCCGTCAGCTGCTGAAAAAGGCTGAATCGCTGGAACAGGCTGAATCGCTGGAACAGGATGCGAATAACAAGAGGGATGTTTGGGGATACCTGGCTTTAGGAGGGCTTATAGGCTTTTTGATGATGCCGCTCTATTACGCTTTTAATGCAGACGATAGTAACCTGATAAACACTTTGGGACTGCTGACTTTCTTTTTAACTCCTGTTAGCTTCATGGTCTACTTGTCCAAGACCTTTCAGCGTCCTGTTCGTTTTCGAAAGCGTGCATCGAGGCTTATTGGCATGGCGCCTATATCTTCCAATGACGGTGACTTTTTCGCGGATAGCGTGCATTCGCTTTTTACATTACGCGACTATTTGCCAGCGAGAAAACTGAAGCGCAGGCTAAAGCGCGCGAAACGCTTCCAAATGTTCAATGTATACAGTTCAAGTACCTCACTAGAAACCCGGCAGGAAGTTTTGAATAAGCTGGCCATACTGGAGGTTCATTGCGCGAATAGATTAAAAAACGAAAAGGGGAGGATGACTTTCCGCACACTGAAGTATGTTGGTGTATGCTTGCTTTTGATTGGCATATTGGTGGGTATTGCCATCGGCACGATGGAGTTGGGTATAGGTTTCGCGCTGTAGCAGCCTTCGCAAGCATCAGCCACTATTGCCGCGTATCCAGCAAACCCGGCTGCTTGCGTGAAAACAAATCGTATACCGATTCCTGTATGCGCTCATAAGTGGGCTCAACAGCCCCTAAACGCCCTAAGGTATTCTTTGCGCGGTCGAGGTGTTCTGTCAAGGCTTTTCGTTCCTCTCCATAAGTCTTGAGGAACTCTGCGCGCTGCGATTGATAGGTTCCTGCTGTCACGCTCTTCTCCAAGGTTTTGATGCGGAAGAAAATCTCCTCCGTTTGAATGACAATCTCTTTATATGCCGGTGCCATCGGCTTGTAAACACGGTAGATGCCGTTGTACTGATCCAATAAACTCTTTTCATCATCGCTCAATTGATCAGCTTTAAAAAAACGCGCGAGCTGCAAGAAACTATCCATCTCCTGTTTTCTCGCTGATATGGTCGTCATATCGTAGCGAAGGAGCTCTTTCACTTCCTTAAACATGCCCCACAACGAATCAACACGCAACTGCTGTTGCTCCATTTCTCCGGTTTTCTTTGTGCCACTTTGCCCGCAAGCCGCTAAACCTGCAGCCAGCATCACCATCAATCCACGGATTTGCATAATATTGTCTTTCGTATTGCTTCAAAACTAATGGTAAGCAGGCATTGGTCCTTTCTAAAAGATGTCATGTTTCTGGGAGCTGCCGCTTTCGGTGGCCCTCAGTCGCACCTGGCACTCTTTCAGAAACGACTCGTGAAAGAGAAAAATTACCTGAGCTTTGAAGAGCTCATGGAAATCCATTCCTTCTGCCATGTGCTTCCAGGGCCGAGTTCCACTCAATTGCTCACAGTTGTTGGTTTGCGGAGGGGTGGGCCGCCACTCGCTATTCTTACTTTGCTGGCCTGGGCTTTGCCTGGTGCCATTA
>Ga0209990_10004114_pt1 | contig 10409 bp, 21 predicted proteins | sample NOAtaG_6_FD_187304 | JGI IMG/M metagenome (GOLD analysis project Ga0209990, IMG submission 187304) | Freshwater lake microbial communities from Lake Erie, under a cyanobacterial bloom - NOAA_Erie_Diel5S_2200h metaG (SPAdes) (version 2) | ecosystem: Environmental > Aquatic > Freshwater > Lake ...
GTGCCCTCGGCATGTCGGATGGTGGCCAGCATTGCAAGCACGTTCGGGTTTTTCAAAGCTCGTTCGAGTTCGACCAGGCGGCCGGGGGCGGCTGGTGCGTCGGGGGCGCGTTGTGCGTCCATGTCGGTGGAGACTGCCCGGAGGATCGGTTGCCGCTGCCAAAAGAGCAGCAGCCCCGCCGCAGCGGCACCGGCGCCTACGGCCAGCGCTGCCTTCAACGGCAGGCCTTTTCTCTGCTCATTTCTTGCCTTTTTGTTTTTCTCCGACACCGAGTTTTCCTTTCAGCTCTGGAGGAGCGTTTTCGATGTCTTCCGTCATTTCGTCCGCTTGTTTTTTTGCGTCTTCAAGGTTTGTGAAAAGCCACTGAGTTTGTGGTTTCGTTTTTGTCCCTTCGTATCGGCGGATGCGGCCTTCTTCTTCATCGAGTGGCATTTTCTATCTCTTCTTACAGGAGATTGTACAGGCACGAACGCCGCGCGATGTTATCGGCGTTGGTCGCGAAGAACCACAGTCCCATGCCCACTGGAATGAAAATCGGCATAGTGAGCGCGGCCGCTTCCGCCGCGTTCGACCCGTTGTTGTACGCATTCTGCGCACTCATTAAACAGGCCCCATCGGTGAACAGGGTCGGGGCGGCGCCAGATTTCGCGATCAACGCCAGTCCCGGCCATCCGCTGGCGGCCTGGGCAAACATGGAGGCATTCCAGACAATCGCTCCGGCCACGTTTGAAGCTGGCGCGAATACCTGCACGGATCCATTGGCGGCCAAATTTGCGACGGAGGCAAACGACGCGCCGTACCGAATGAGTGGATTTGCGTTCGCTTTTATGACGACTGACATATTTATCTCCGCGAGATCGCTCGGCGCAGCAGTTGTCCCGCTGCGCTCGAGATGGCAGACCAGGATGCCTTGCTGCCTCGGTCGATCATGACTGTGTCGCCGGGGTCCAGTCGGATCGGTGCGCCTGCGGCGGTGCCCGTGCCAGACGTGAGAAATATGGGGGCTGTGTTTGACGTGTCAGACTGGAAGATAACTTCTTGCGTTGCTGCGTTCGCAGCCACTGCCGATACTAGAGTCGTTCCTACCGTCACAACGGTTTGTTGCTCGACCACGTTACCGTCAGCTGGTGTTGAGGTCACGTCGCCTTGCGAGCGGTCGTATCCGCCCCGGCCGTCGCTGACAAAAAACCTCACGGTCTGTGCCGTGTCACTGTCGATTTCGATGGCAGCGAATCCGCGCTCGGGCATGCTGTAGTAGCCCGCGTCCACGTTGCGCGCTTCGTATGTGCCACCACGATCCTGATACAGTCGAACGTTGACACCGGTTCCTACCATGAGGCGGAAATACGCTGCCGGTATCTCGAATCGTGCGACCACGCCCGCCGCGAGCGGCGCATTAATGTTTCTCATCCGTTATTTCCTCCGCACTAGCAGCGCTGCTAGCACCGCGCCACCGCCGATGATTAACAGTGTCATGGTTCTTTCCGTAATCTGTCCTGCCGCTTGCGCCTGGGTCCGCGTGACGGTCTGTTCCGCCGCGGTCAGTACGCGATCCAGGCTTTCTCCCGCGAGCGCGTCTCTTCTGGCTGCGTAGTCGAATGCAGCCCGCACTACGTCATCGGATAGGCTCTCGATCACGTTTCCGCTTCCTTGCACCGCGAGCTTGTCCCCGGTCACCAGGTCAGCCCCGGCGCGAATGACGGTTGCGCCCTCGCCAGCCGCGATTCGATTGTCTGTGGTGCTGTAACTTGTAGTCGTCGCGGATGATGAACTGGAGCGGCCGCCGAACCAACAGAGAGCCCACTCCCACGGCGCGACGATTGCCCACAAGATGCGGATCACTGGGTCGCCTTCACGAACTTGCGCAGGATCACGCCATGCACGCCCCAGCCGGCGCGCGTCAATTTTCGCACCAGGCCGCCTCGGCGGGTATGGCACGAGATGAGGTCCGCGCCCAGCAAGTGGGCGCGGTGCTCAAGGTCGGCATTGATGGCCGCGGTCATATCACCACCGCGCACATCGCCTGCGGCCGCCCACACGTGCAGGTCTCGGCGGGTCGCGTTCCATGTCACCACGTAGGCGCCAACCAGCTCGCCCGCCTCGTCGCGCGCCGCCAGCAGGGGCAGGCCGGCCGCCATTATGTGTTGCACGGTTTCGCTGCCAGCCGTGGTGTCGTGCGCTTCAGCGCGCTTGAGCAGTTGCGCCGCTTCCGCTGTCCAGGGTTCGGGACAGAAAGCGATCACTTTCGGCGCCACAGGAATACCACCGCCACAACGCCGAGCACGATCCATGGGACCATTGAGGTCGAGGTCCGCCCGCCGCCGAAGTTCACCGTGAAATCGCTGGAAAAGCCGCTCGTGCCGCCCGCACTTGCCATTGACGGCCCGCCGCCCCCGCTGGACAAACCTCCGCCACCGCTCACCAAAGGGCCACCCATGTCGCTACTTCCTCAGGGCCAGGAAGAGGACCAATCCCGCGCCGCCTATCAGCATCAGGCCCATAGGTGAGCTTAGCAGACCCATTGCGCCCACCGGACGCGCGCTCACCGATTGGCTCGGGGTCATGGCGGGAGAGGTCACGGCGGTATCGGTAGCGGGCACCGGCGCGGCAGTACTGATTCGGCTCATGCCGTATGCCAGCGTGAGAGATTGTGCCAGATCGTTCCAGCCGCCCCGCAGCAGACCCCCGGTCTGGTCGGCAGGGTTTGACGGTGCCGCACCGCCGGCCGCGGCCGTCGGCGCCTTCGTGAATGCGTTGTTACCACCCATGATGCGATTCTCCCAGCAGGCGGCCTTGCACCAGGCCGCCTACCGTTGTTGTTACGTTACAGGTTGAGCAGGCTGTCGAGGTATTCGACCACCATGAACCCGGACGATGCGCCGGAGAAGGTGGCCCGCCATTCGATAGACCGCGCGTCCCTGGTGTCGAGCGCCTCGCCAATGTGGCCCGGTCCTACGAAATCAACGTGGAATACGTTTGTCTGTGGCGTGCGCCCGTACCGCGTGGCTTGCTCGTTGGCGTCCGCCAAAGTCTGATCGTAAACGTCTACGCCGTCCTGCTTGACAACCACTCGCGTGACCGCGGATGAGAATAGGTGCGCCCGCTTGATGATGGCCCCACTCACCGGTCCGAACGGCACCGCAATAACCAGATCGCCGCCCGCCGACACGTTGAAGGGGTACCTGAGGATTTTGCTGATTAGGCCAGCATATGGAGTGGGCTGGCCCGCCGCGTCGCGCTGCACGGCCGATTCCGTGAGCACCGATCGCAGGGTCGGCGCGGTTGCGGCGCCGATGTCGACTTCTACGGTCAGATTCTCGACGCCGATTGAGGTGTCGAAGCCGCCCACCTCCTGCGCGAATTCGCCTTCCATCCGATAGTCCGCGAAGGGGAGCGCGAGAGTGTTGGCACCGACCACGCCGCCGCGGTAGGCCATGATGGCGTCCAGCTGCGCGCCTGATCCCTCGATGACCGTTTTGCCGTTTGCGCGCACGCGCACGGCGCTAATGTGGGTTGCCTTGGTAAACGTCGTGCCGCCGAGCTGCAACGTGATCTCTTCAATGGTGCGGCCCGGGGTTACCGCTTGGGACGTCGTGACGTTCGCGGCAACGCCGAAAAACGGCAGGCCCTGACGGCGAAGTTTTCCGACTGACATGTGTGCTCCTTAAACGTAGTCTTTGACCACGGGAATTTGTTTGGCCGCGGCTATCGCGCCGATCGAGATGGCGGCCGTCTTCAGGGTGGCATTGGGCGCCCACTTGTAGGCGGCCCACACGGCCGCGCCCACGATGCCGAGTCGGACGAGGGGGTTGGAAAGCATGGTTTCAGGCTCCTGTTGAGAGAAAAAGGGCGCGGCCCTTTCGAGTCGCGCCCCGAAAATCCCCCGGGAGGCACGGGGGCACAAGAGGCGCAATCCGTTACGGAAGGGCGCCGCGTTCCAGGCGGCCCGTGAGCAGGTCGCGTTCGATCCATTGTCCTGGGGTCAGGCGCATCAGCTCATCGTCCGGCACGCCCAGGAGCGCCGCCATCACTCGCACGTCCGTGGCCCAATTGAGTCTGAAGCAGCGCACCCGCGAGGCGTTGCCCAGAAAGCTTTTGTCGACCGTGGCCGGCCGCTGCGTGGCCGCCAGGACGGTTAAGCCCTTGTGCCGGCCGCTGCGTGAGATCCGCGCCCAGGCGGCCGGGGCATGGCTCGCCGTGGTCACGTCGGCTAGCTCCTCCACGATCACCCACAGGTCACCGGTTTTCCCGCCCACGGCATACGCGCCGCCGCAAAAGGCCTCGAACAGCTTCCCCCACTGTCCCGGCCCGCCTGGGGGCACGTAGCGGGCCCGGTACCCGCGGGCCGACGCCTCAAACGTCGCCGCCAGCGTGGCCATGCGCGGCGCGAGGTCTCCGTATTCGTCCATGGGGTCCCAGATCACCAGCCGGCGCGGCCGGCCCTTCTCTACGGCCGCTCGGATGGATCGGGACTTGCCCGAGCCGGACGCGCCGATGAAGGCGAGAATAGCCGCCTGCCGCTTGACTCCCGGCCCGGCGGCGGCGGCCTTTCGGGGTTTCGCTGGTGCTGCTGGCGGTCCAGGTACAAGCCCCAGATTTTCACCGTGACCGCCAGCAGCAACGCGAGACCGATCCAGACCCACAGGGTCACTTCCCACGCCAGAACGGCGCGGCCTCACAGGACGCCCGGCGGCCGTAGCACGTCCGCCTCGGTTGCCTGCGCCTGGATCGGCGCGGGTTTCTCGGCTTCTATGGCGGCCGGCGACGCGGCGTGCTCGCGGTCCTTCGCCTTCCGCTGCTCGGCTTCGGCTGCGCGGCGCATGCGCTCGAGGTCGCGCCGCACGGCCTCGCGCGTTTCCCACGCCAGCGTCATCACGGCCGCTGCCGCGGGCAGGTACACGCCGGCAGACCCGGTTGGCAGGCGGATTCCGAGGCGTTCCAGCGCCGGTGCCACCGCCGCCGCTGTCGCCGTGCACCGGACTTCGGTGTAGATGGCTGCTAGGCTCGGAAACACGATGGATGCGCCCTGCCCGGCCACGATCAGGATGGACGCCAGCTCGTCCGCCTGGGACGGCGGCGGCGGCGGCAGCGGTCCGACTGCGCCCTCTGGGATCGGTTGGCCGATGGCGGCGGCCTCGCGGTCCGCCGCCGCCAGCTCCGCGGCAACGCTTGCCGGTATCGCCCCGGCGGATTGGTTCGGATCCATCAGCTTTCCTCCAGCAGCGTGCCCACGCGCTTGGGCCGCGCGGGTTCGGGTTTCGGCTCGGGTGCGGGCCCCGGCGCCGGTGGTTTCGCGGCGGGTGCGGGCCCGGCCACGGGGCGCATGCGGGCGCGGATCCGAGCGTCCTGTTCTGCGGTTCGCGCGAACATTTGACAGCCGCAGTCGGGGCACCACCAGTAGGCGCGGCTGTTGCGGTCCTCCCGCACTTCGGCATCCGCGAAACCGCACTCGCCGCAGGCAATCAGCCCTTGCAAGGGTTTTCGAGGCATCAGTTTCTGCCCTCCAGCTCATCGACCATACGGCGCAGCAGCAGCAGCAGGCCCGGCACCAGGCGGCCCAAGGGCAGCGCCGTTGAGGTCAGGTATCCCGGTGCTTCCGCCCAGGCCCTTTCCAGTTCTACCAGCATGTCGCTGGGGCTGGACTCCCCCTGTTTTAGGTTTGGCACTGTGCGCCCTCCGCTCGATCCGGGGGGCCCCCGGGCGGCCCTCCGGGGTCTGGTCGACACCGCGCCCAGGTCGCGGCCGTACAGTTATTTCCACGGGTCCAAGGAACCCCAAAACCCCCGCGCGGCTGGCGCCGTCGCAGCTCCCACCGATGCGGCCGCGTGACCGTGACGCGCTCGAACACCGACACGCCCACCACCCGGGGTGCCGATTCCTCGCCGTACGCATTCAGCCGCCCCGCTTCCCTAACGGAATGCGGCCGCACCGGCCGGTCACGCCGGCGCGCGCAGGGTCCGCCCTGGGCCCACACGTAGGCCCGCCACACGCCGGAATCTGCGGCCTCCCAGGCCCGGAACAGCGCAGGTTCGGCCGGCGCCTCGCGCAGCCGGCGCAGCTCGCGCCATACGCCCACCGGCGGCCCGCCTACCTGCTGGAATTGCCGGATGCCCCACGTGCTCGCCCATGCCCGCACCCGCTGCGCCGTGCTGTCGGCCGGGGCGGCCGCTTCCTGGTCCTCGCCCACCCGGTGCCCGTCCACGTTTTTGGCCAGGTACTTGGCCATGTAGCCGGTGGCCGTGCCCATCGATGGGTCCGCCCTCTTGACGGTGCACCGGTGCAGCTCGGCGCCCGCCTCGTCGCCGTCCACGGACAGCGCCAGCAGGCGTAGCCGCGCCTCGATCCGGTCCGCATCCTCCGGGGCGCAGAACAGCAGAAGGTGCCAATGCGGGCACCCATCGTGGTGCGGCTCGGCCACGCGCAACCCGTACACTGGGGCGCGCGCGCGCCCGCTCCACGCCCGGAAACGGGCCCACAGGGCGCGGAGGTGCGCTTGTGCCTGTCGGGGGTCGGTGCCGTTCCATCGAGGGTTCTCCGTGCCGTCCTGGTGCCGCGCGTGCATCCTCGATGGGCACGTCCAGGTCACAAACAACGACACGTGGCCCAGGTCCGTGGCGACTTCCTCGAAGCCCCGGGTTCTCGTCATCAGCTCGCCGCGGCGGATGGACGGCTCGGCCACGGTGCCGGCCACCGCCTCGTCCAGCGGAACCACTTCGCCGGTGTCCAGGTTCACGGCCTCCATGGCCGCCAGGAATCCCTCCGCTCGCCGCTGCCGCTGGTCCCACCTCGCGTATGCATCGTCGGACAGGTACACGCCGGCCCGCCGATGCACCGCGCCCAGCTCGCGGGCCCAGGCTTCCAGGTACCGCGCCACGTGGGCCCGGAGCTGGCGCCGCCACCAGCTCGCCGAGGTGGCCCGCGCGCACAGGCCCGCCAGGGTCATGGCCGGCGGCGCCGGGATGCGCCAGCGCGCGAACAGCTCGACCAGCTGCCCGCGCACGTGCTCCGCCGTGCACAGGGTTGCGCGAGAGAGCATGCGCGCCGTCTCGTCCGCCCTTGCCTGGGCCGTTTCCCGGAGCGATTCCTCGGATTCCATCGCCTGCGCCTGTCCGGTGGCGAGCAGGTCTCGCACGTCCTGGGCCCACAGGTTGGCATCCCGCCGCGAACGGGTGGCCCAGAGGGATTCATAGCGGGCCCGGATCAGGTGGCGCAGTCGCGCCGGCACGGCCCGGAAGCAGCTCCGCACCATCGGCGCATCGTATGGGTCCGCAAGCGTGATGCCGTAGGGGCCCGGGGTGGGCTGGTAAAGGTAGCTGGCCGGCGCGGTTACGTGCATGGCGCCTGCCTCGGAAGCTCCGCCGTCCGAACAGAAATGTCCAGCGCCTTCACTTTGATCGAGCTTGTGGCACCAGCTGGATGCGGCCGGCGCGTTCTAGCGCCACGAGGGAATCGAAGCCGCGCGCGATCACCCGGATTTCCTCGCGCAGCTCCGGCGGCAGATCCGACCATTGCCCCTGTGCGTAGCTGCGCCGGTTACCGGCAGGCACGCCCGCGAAGTACAGGAGGTTGTCCCGGTCCTGGGCCGTCACTTCGTTTCGCCACTTCCAATGCCAGGGATCGGGTACCGTGGCGCCCAGGATGCGGCGAATCTCGGCCAAGGCGGATGCGGCCGGGGTCATGCTCCGTCTTCCATCACCATTACGGCGGCGGCCATGTCCAGCCGGTAGCCGAGGCCGCGCACGTCCTCAAGCTGCTTGCGCTGCTCTTCGGCCAGCGCGGGCCGGAAACCGTCGTAGATATCGGCGAGCTCTTCGGCGTCGTCGGCCAGCCGGCGCAGCCCTTCAACGATCAGGGCGCGTTCCTTCGTGGTGAGTCTCTTCATGGGTTGCCTCCACATGTTGGCGCCCGGCGCAACCCGGGGTGGAGGCAACCACCCCAGGGGCCGGGCACGCAAAATCTACCACCTGGGGCCTTGTAGTTCAAGCGGATTCTCGTCGGCGCGGCGGCGCCCGTGATCGTGCCCCGCCCGCGCGGTCTCGTGATCGCTCAGTCGATCATGCGCGCGCCGTATCTCTGACCACATCCAGCGCATTTCCATTCGCATCGCGGCCCACGTGGCGGCGGCAGAAACTACACCGGTCCCCACAATCTCTGGCAATACGTCGACCGGCATCATTGCTCCCGGGCCCGCTCCGGCAGGAAAATTGCCGCCAGACCTGCCAGCCCTGCGCCAATCTGCACCACCGCTTCTCCGATGCCCACCGGCACGCCGAAGACCGCCAGCAGTGCCGCTAGCGCCGCGTACGTGGATGGTTCTCTGAACCGCTTCAGTATCTTCATTTTCACAGTCCCCATGCAAAGGTAAACCTATCTCCCGTTTCCAATTTCCGCCACGTCGCTGGGCCGATAATCCCGTCCGCTGCCAGCCCGTTGCGCGTTTGAAAAATTTTGACGGCGCGGCTGGTAATCTCACCGAAAACGCCATCGGCCGTTATCCCGAGGCGGCGCTGCACTTCGGTTACCAGCGGCCCTCTGTCGCCTTGTCGTAGGGTTGGCCTCACGGCTGCCGCGCCCACGGTGCGGGTATTGCTCGCCGCGGGCCCGCCCTGGGTCTTTCCGCTGCCTGCTACTCGGTTTGCGCTCCACTTCAAGAAATCCGTGGCCGGACAGTACAGGCTTGCATCCCACGTGTTTCCGGCTGCCTTCGCGGCTTCGCAACGGGTGGCATTCGTGGCTGGGATTCCCACCACCGCGCCAGCGCCCACCACCGCGCCGGTGGCCACGCCGCCGGCAGCGCTCGCCGCTGCCTGCCCGACGCCCTGGCCAATGATCTCGGCCACGCCGCGCGGGTCTCCCGCGGCTTTGCGCGTCATGGCGTAGCCGATTGCTACCACGGCCGCGCCCAGGCCCGCCCACGTCACCCATCCCCCCGGCAGAGTCGGTAACTTCATCTCGTCATTCCTCCGTTGCTGCGATACACGGCCAGCAGCTCGGCCGCGCTCTTTTCAGGTTGTCCGTAGCCCGCGCCTGGCAACGACGCCCATTCTCGGCGGATCAGCTCTACCGCCTGTGCGAATGCGCCGCGCTCCACCGCCGGCAGCGCGCCGCGCCGTCGGATCAGCTCCACCGCTGCGATGTCCTGGGAGCGTGCCCCGAAATCGCGTAGTCCCAAAGAGCGTAGGCTGTCCCATGTCCGCGCGAGTATTTGATACGCACCGGCCGCCGTGGAGGTCAACGGCCGCCCGCGCGATAGCCGCGTAACCCACTGCCGCGGATGATCGGCTAGATCCTCGAACAACCCGCCGCCGAACAACATTCGGTATCCGCTTTGGCCGCTTGTGCCCTCGGCATGTCGGATGGTGGCCAGCATTGCAAGCACGTTCGGGTTTTTCAAAGCTCGTTCGAGTTCGACCAGGCGGCCGGGGGCGGCTGGTGCGTCGGGGGCGCGTTGTGCGTCCATGTCCGTGGAGACTGCCCGGAGGATCGGTTGCCGCTGAAAAAAGAGCAGCAGCCCCGCCGCAGCCGCACCGGCCCCTACGGCGAGCGCTGCTTTCAACGGCGGATGACCTTTCGGCGGATGCGGCCTTCTTTTTCAGTGAGTTGCATGTACGTGAGTGGCATGTACCTGTTCTTATAGCAACGTATACAGGCAGGATCGGCGTGCACTGCCCGTGTTTTCTGCGTTTGCCGCGAAAAACCATAGCCCCTGCCCTGGGGGTACAAATACCGGCATCTGTAGCGAAGCTGATTCTCCAGTTGATGAGCCGTTGTTGAACTGCGAATCCGCCGACAGCAGAACTGACCCATCCGCAAAAGACGCGGGAGCAGATCCCGATTTTGCGATCAGCGCTATCCCTGGCCACCCGGAAAGGGTTTGGCTCGCCATTCTGGCGGCCCACACGATTGCGCCCGCGGTGTTTGACGCCGGCGCGAATACTTGCACTGACCCGTTTGCTGCTAGCGTTGTCTGAGACGCGAAGCTCGCGCCGTAGCGAATGAGTGCAGTTGGGTTGGCTTTTATGACAACTGACATATTTATCTCCGCGAGATCGCTCGGCGCAGCAGTTGCCCCGCTGCGCTCGAGATGGCAGACCAGGATGCCTGGCTTCCTCGGTCTATCATTACTGTGTCGCCGGGGTCCAGTCGTATCGGTGCGCCTGCGGCGGTGCCCGTGCCAGACGTGAGAAATATTGGGGCTGTGTTTGACGTGTCAGACTGGAAGATAACTTCTCGCGTTGCTGCGTTTGCAGCCACTGCCGATACTAGAGTGGTTCCTACCGTGACAACGGTTTGTTGCTCGACCACGTTACCGTCAGCTGGTGTTGAGGTCACGTCGCCTTGCGAGCGGTCGTATCCGCCCCGGCCGTCGCTGACAAAAAACCTCACGGTCTGTGCCGTGTCACTGTCGA
>Ga0209990_10004116_pt1 | contig 10402 bp, 13 predicted proteins | sample NOAtaG_6_FD_187304 | JGI IMG/M metagenome (GOLD analysis project Ga0209990, IMG submission 187304) | Freshwater lake microbial communities from Lake Erie, under a cyanobacterial bloom - NOAA_Erie_Diel5S_2200h metaG (SPAdes) (version 2) | ecosystem: Environmental > Aquatic > Freshwater > Lake ...
GAGTTGAAAAGAAAGACCGAACAGGTACAGGAACCAAAAGTATTTTTGGTTATACCATTCGTCATAACATGCAAGATGGATTTCCAGTTCTTACAACCAAGAAAATGGCTTGGAAAACTATGGTAACCGAGTTGTTATGGTTCCTTCGTGGTGATACAAACATTAAGTTCCTTGTTGATAATGGTTGTCACATTTGGGATGGTGATGCTTATATGAATTATTTAAACAATAGTCAACCTAATGAGAATGATAAAGATTTTCACGAAACTCGAATTTTAATTTCTAAAGAAGAATTCATCAACAAAATCAAAACAGATGATGAGTTTGCTAAAAAGTGGGGTGAACTCGGTCCAGTATATGGTAAGCAATGGAGAAGATGGGAAAATTTCTTCTATGATTGTCCAGACCCTGATGGTGATGGTTTTAGACATTCTGAAGTAGACCAAATCACAAACCTAATCAACGACCTTAAAACAAATCCAGACTCAAGACGATTGATGGTTAATGCTTGGAATGTAGGTGAATTAGACCAAATGGTTCTTCCACCTTGTCATTATGGGTTTCAAGTTTATACAAGAGAGTTGAGTTTAGATGAACGAATTGAATACTTCAATAAATCTAAAGACCCACTTAGTCGTTCTTTAGATTATTTTCACGAACATATGGATAGTTTAAGAGTCCCAAAACGAGCAATCTCTTTAATGTGGAATCAACGTTCAGTAGATACATTCTTAGGTTTACCATTCAACATCGCTTCTTATGGTTTATTACTTACAATCTTGGCAAAAGAAGTTAATATGGTTCCCGACCAATTGATTGGAAACTTGGGTGATACTCACTTATACTTAAATCATATTGAACAAGCAAAAGAACAGATTGGTAGAGAATCATTTGAATTACCGAAACTAAATCAGTTCCCGACTTATGAAGGGTCAAGACCAAGTATTGAATCGTATGTTGTTGGTGATTTCACATTAAAAGATTATCAATCACATCCATCCATTAAAGCACCATTATCAAATTAAAATTATGAGACCACAACCAATCAAAGAAGGAAGAACAAAGAGTAATAGTAAACCATTTACTGGTCAAGGAAGACAAGCTCCTCCACCACCTAAACCACCAAAACGAGCGACTAACATTGAAATAACAATTAAATAATATGAAGACAAAAGTATATTCAGCGTTTCCCGGTGTAGGGAAGACAACCTACTTCAACACTACAGATAAAAATGTGTTGGATAGTGATAGTTCAAAGTTTGATAAGAAAAATTTCCCGGCAAATTACATTGAACACATTGAAAGAAATATTGAGGACCCTAAAGTGGATAAGATTTTAGTATCATCACATAAAGATGTGAGAGACGCACTTCTTAAAAAAGGTATTCCATTTGTATTGGTTTATCCTGATAGAAACATCAAAGACGAATACATCCAAAGATATAAAGACAGAGGAAACAACGATGCGTTTGTTGACTTATTGGAAAAAAATTGGGATAATTGGATGGACGAGATGGACCAAATGGCGGCACCACAAGGTCAAACATTATACAAAGTTAAATTAGGTCCAGGTCAGTACTTGGCGGATGTAATTAATTAAATTATGAGAACAATTAAAATCAGATTTGTAAAAAATCAAAGAGGTAATTACAACCTCCAAAGAAAAGGATGGTTTGGTAGATGGAAAGATATTGGTTATAGTGTTGATATGGGATATGGTGGTTTCTATATGATATACACTGGTGAAACAAAAGAAGCGTTACTTGATGAGGTTTTAGATAAACATTATCAAGTGTGTAGAAAACACGTTAACATTATAGAATACCCAATGATAAAACTTTATTAAAAAATATGGAAAACACAAAATTTAAAGTAGGAGACAAAGCAATCAAAGTGAAAGGGTATAAGTTTCCATGTACAATCGTATCAGTATTTCAAACAGTAGAAGGACATGTACGAGTTGTTGGTGAGATGGATGAATACGGATTACTTCACATTTTTAACGAAGACCAATTAGAAAAAGCAAATTAAGATGAATTACGGAAAAGAGTTTAGAAGTTTCGCAAAGAGCGAAGGAATTAGTTCACTAGTATTAGACCAGTTTGAAGCATCACTAACTCCATACATTTTGGAGGAAAGAGAATTAAGAGCAACACAAATTGATATTTTCTCCCGATTGATGCGTGACCGTATCTTATGGTTATCAGGACCTGTTGACCAAAGAATGTCTGACATTGTACAAGCACAATTATTGTTCTTGGATTCAGTTGAGAAGAAAGATATTACACTTTACATCAATAGTCCTGGTGGTTCAGTAATGTGTGGACTTGGTATTGTGGACTTGATGAACTATGTGAGTTCTGATATCGTGACCACAAACTTGGGAATGTGTGCATCTATGGGTTCAGTTTTATTATCATCAGGAACAAAAGGTAAACGCTCATCACTTATACATTCAAAAGTAATGACTCACCAAGTAAGTCACGGAACACGAGGAAACATCCAAGACACTCGTATTGACCAAATGGAAGGCGAGAAGTATAACTACATCTTATTTAAAATCTTGGCTGAGAATTGCGGTAAGACATTCCAAGAAGTATTAGACTTTTCAGAAAGAGATAGATGGTATAACTCAGAAGAAGCAAAAGAGTTCGGTCTTATTGATGAAGTAATTGGAACAAACAAAAATAAATCAATCACAAACTACCTGGATGGGTTTGATGATTATTACAAGAAAGAAGTGTTAAACTTAAAGAAATGAAATTTCTAAAATATCTTTTACTTTGGATATCAGGGAATCTTTCAATACCATTTTGGATGGTAGGTCATATTCATCTAACAATGAATGTTTATGAAGATGTGTATGAAATATTGGCTTCATTTGGTATGAATATAATTGTGGCAATTGGATTTTGGATAAGTTGGAAAGATTATAAAAAAGAAATTAAAAGTGAATAGTTTACATTCACCACAAATAAATTATATTGAAAATAAAAAAATGAAAGAAACTGAAATATTAAAAGAGACACATAGAAGTGCAAAACCAAAACCAGAGGTTAAAAAAAGAACATACAAACCAAGAAAGAAAAAAGAACCTAAGTATGACTTAAATGAAGAATTTGTTATGAGGTCTGAAGAAGTTCCACATATCAAAGGATTACAAAAACAAGTTGGATACTATAAAATTGGAAAAAGTTTTCATATTTTTTTTGAACAAAAACCAAAATCAATTCATAGGTTCTTTACCAAACTATTTTTAGGTTGGGAATGGAAAGACCAAAAATAATATTTTAAACCCCTTCTTTACGGATGGGGTTTTTTGTTTATAAGTAATATTTTTTTATTCAGTTTGAGGTTAAGGATATATTTATCAATATCAACTAAACCTAAACTAAAAAAAACATGTCTTATCTAAAAAGGGTACTAGTATTTCTAGTATTTTTAATACCGTTCATCGGTAAAGCTCAAGTTCCACAAGCACCATCTGCAGGTATTTGGGGTATCATCGATACTCAATATCAAGTAGGTACAACTTCGCAAGGAACGACAAATGCTAAAATCACATTACAGAACACCACATTGACAAAGTATGCTGGTACTCAGTTCAGAGTGTTCTATGATAACACCGCGTTTACAAACGCAACTGTATCATTGATTGGTTCTACAACAAACTTGGACCTTCAATATACAACAAACACTGCAAATGGTTTTATTACTATCACTTTAGTATATACAGGACCATCAGCGTCTTACACGTTAGCAAATGGTGAAAGATTTTTAATCACCTTTACTCACGCGGCACCTGCAGTATTTAACAACCTTTCATCCATCACACCTTTGACATGGACGGGTTCACAAACATTCCCTAAGTTTGCAGCAAAACAAGATGGAATGGACACCACTATAAATGTTCACAACTACGGTGGTAATTTCATTTTCCAAAACTTCCAATTTGCAGGAACATTCACAAACGTAACTGGAACACCGGCTAAATTCTTAAGTTTGGCACTACAAAGAAGACCACAAACAGGAGGTTCTTGGGTTCAACACTCAACTTATACAACTGACTTAAGTGGTAACTTCTCAATCTCAGTTCCATTAGATACTACATATTGGGATGTAAGATTGGCAATCCAAGGAGATACTATGGGTGTGGGTAACATTATCTCATCAACAGATGCACAACAAATCAACCAATGGGTTCTTGGTAACGGTACTATGTCAGGATTTGATTACTACACTGCTGACGTAAACAACTCAGGAAACATTACAATCTCAGACGCTTGGGGTGTATTCGGTAGAGTATCAGGTAGATTCACATCATGGCCTAACAGTGTACAAGATGTTAAATTCTTTACAGCATCAGAATATGGTACAATCAACGGTTCATCATCTAACCTTACATCATCAATACCTGGTGTGACTAACTTCACATTTGAAATCTTACCTGGTACTACTTCCGTTACTTATTACGTGATGGTTCCTGGTGATGCTAACGGTACAGGTTATAACATGGCACGTGTAACACCGATTGAAATATTGGTTGGACCACTACCAGGTTTACAATCACAAATTTATAACGTAATTGATACAAAAGTTGAATACGACTTTCCTACTTCTACAATTGAGGTGAACGTACCAAACATTTCAGTAAATGCTGGAAACTTGGTAGAATTACCTGTAAAAGTTTTCACAAACGGAGAAGAGTTATCATCACTTCAGTTCGGATTAAAATACGATACTACACTTTTAACATTCAAAGGTGTAGTATCTTCATCAAACGCAATGGAATGGATTACATATGTAAACGCAAATGACGGTCAAATTGATTGGGGTGGTTTTGATAAAACAAACAACGAACAAACACTTAAAGATGGTGATGATGTAGTAACATTACAATTCATTGCAAGACAACCACAAAATCTTTGGGAAGAAAGTCCATTATACACTTCATTAAAGTTCGCAGGTAATTCACAATCAGAAGATTTAACAATCACACCTACAAATGGTATCTTACAAGTATTAAAAAGTACAATGGGAGATGTAAACGGAAATACGATTGAAGTTTTCCCTAACCCAACTACATCTAATATCACAGTAACTTTTAGAGTTGATGAAACTACAAACGCCAATCTTTCAATATACGATGTGGTTGGTAGAAAAGTAATCACAATCTTGGACGGTCAATTACCAAACGGAGAATACACTTATAACGAAAACCTAGGTCACTTAGAACAAGGTATCTATATGGTTACTTTAAGTTTAGATAATGGTGGAGTTAAAGTAAGTAAAGTTGTAAAACAATAAACCCAAAATAAATAAAAACAAAATGTCAGAAGAAACACAAGAAACAAACGACGGAACATGGTCAGGATTAAGAAAGACTATCGTTGGTACACTATCAACAGTAATTGCTGGTGGTGGAACTTGGTTGGGTGTTATGTTATATGGTGGAGGTGACGAAGAACCAAAAGAAGAAACAAAAACAGAACAATCTGGAGGGTCATCACCTGTAATCGTTAATGTTCAACAAAACCAAGAAAATAAACAAAAAGTTGAAAATGGTGGTGGAACTGTTATTCGTGAAAGAGTAATTGAAAAACCTGCAACATCAACACAACAACCGGCACAACCTCAACCTAAAAAAGAGGAAGAGTCTTGGTAATAAACAAATAAATTGAAACAAAAAATGTCATTTTTTAAAAACCTATTAGGAAGCGGTTCTCAAGAATTTACAAAAGTTGAGAACGACCAAAAATTTAACTTCATGTTGCAACAAATGCAAGGAAACAGATGGAAGATTACTCTTATCATCTTATTAACTTTCTTCTTTATCATTTTCGGTATTGTAATGTCGGTAATGTTTAAAGCAGAAATCCAAGAGTCTTGGAAAGAGTTATTACTTTTATTATTAGGTGCATTTGTTGGTAACTTAAACAAAGTTATTGACTTCTGGTTCTCTAATGAAGATAGAGATAAAATGTTAGTTCAAAAGATGGATGAGGAAGATAATACAGCAAAACCGGCTTTAGAATCTTACGAAGAACCAACATCTGAAATAGAAGGATAATGAAAAACCTATTTTACATATTACCATTCTTTTTGATTGGATGTAAATCATCACAAGCCCAGCCCCCTCAAAACGGAGGGGGTATTGGCTCTGTTAAGACAGAACAATATCAAGCTGAGTTTGAAAAGAAACAATCAATAGACGCGGTAGCAGATTACGACGGGTCAGTTCAAGTTCCAATCCAATTATTAAAGATTGGTATTAACGAGGAACTATATGAAATGTATCCTGAGTTAAAAGACAAAAGAGTAGGTCTTGGTGTAACAAATATTGTAATTGAATATTTGGAATACACCAACAGATTTATTTTCACCGAAGAAAAAGAGGAGATTAAACAAAGAATGATTGCTCAAGACAAAGCGTCAGACAAAGGTGTATCCTCAAACAAAATAGAAGTGAAAGGTAATGTTGTATTGGCGAAGTACTTTGTTTATATTGAGGTATATGATTTTAGTGTATCCGAAGACGAAGTTGTAAAAGTTAACGGACAACAAACCGTAAATCAAACCACAAGATTAGGTCTTCAAATCAAATTTGTGGATGCTGAAACAAGCCAAGTAATTGTAGGTTCTGGTCTTGGTGAAGCAATAACAATTAAAACAACATCAATCTTAGGTGATATCTCAGATGATGTTAAGTTCAATCAATCAACAATAGGTATTTCAACAAAGAAAGCTTTAGAGACGGCATCCTCAAGAGTTGTCTCTAGACTTATCTCTAAAGGCATATTTCCAAGGTGAGAGTAAGTGGTATCATATTCTTTTTATTTGCGTTGTTTAATTTCTTTAATATAAACGCGCAAACTTACAATTACTCATACACCGACCCTTGTACAGGAAATTTACAAACTATCATAGTACCCATCAATGGCTCTGTCACTGTTGGGTATTATGGTTTTATAGGGAGCTTTACACAGCAAGATTTTTCAAACGGAACTTTTGAAACGTGGGCTAATAATATATTCACACAATTTGATGGTTCACCATGTTCTGAAATAGTTGGATTAACAGGTTCAATAAACATAGCACAAGATGTAGTATTGAACACTGTTGGTCTAATAAATTCACTATCATCCCTTATGGATATGGCGGGTGGTAGTACTGACTTTTTAACGGGGTCAATTAATTCGGCATCAAACTCTTCTAACTCTGAAACAAAAGGAGGTGGGAAGAAAAATAATAATGGAAGTGGAAATAACACGGCAAATAATAACAACGGTACGACAACAAACAATAATAACTCCACGACCAATAACAATCAAAATCAACAAAATGGGACAAGTAACACTAATGAAGGAAGTACAACCACTTCTGGAACAAATGAAACAAGTTCAAACAACGGAGGAAATGGAACCCCTAATACAAATGTTGGAAATGAAACTTCAACACAAACAGGAGGAACTACAACTGAAGGTGGAACAAATGAAAATGGAAATCAACAGACTATCACGTCTATAAACCAAAACCAAAATACAAATGAAAATAGTAGCAATAATAATGTCAGTGGGAATACTGGGGGGTCTAGTGGGAATGGGAATAGTGGAAATGGTGAGAACACTAACCAACAAGAACAAGAAGGAAATCAAGTAGGTGGTAATAATGGAAATGAAAATCCAGACCAATCACCAGAACAAATAGAAGAACCTGAAGAAAATGGGGGGACAAATATCACACAAGGAGCAACAAAAACAGTAAACCAAAATAAAGAAGGAGGAAAACCTACAGTGATTGCATCAAGTGATTTTGTTGGGTTTAACTTTCAAAACTCTGAAGTCAGAACAGGATTAAAATTAACTGGTGGCTATCACAATCTTAGATGGGATGGGGCAACTGCTCGTGGAGGTTTAGTTGATTACGTGTCAGCACAAAAAGGACCAAACATGACAGGTTATCATGCTTGGGTAAAGAAAAAATCAATGGCTTTGTTGTCAGGAACTTTATCTGTTGGTTTTGAAGGTAGAGGTTCACTTTATGGAACTATCGCAGGTGGTCAACTTTTAATGTTTCCTAAAGTACCAGGATTGAAGGCTGTTTATATGGGGACCGTATCTTATGGACAAGTTTATAAAACACCTTTTATTGGAACCGCATTAATTGCGGGTGGTATGTATGATTTAAAGGCTGGAAAAAGATTTGATATAAAACTTATGGGTTTATTTGTTTACGCCCCTTATGTTAGTTATTATAATGATTTAGTATTAAAATCACCATACGTTGTTTTACCAAGTATTGGTACTAATATTGGAATTACAAAAAGATTTAAATTTAATATAAACGCCGGAGGTGCTTGGGCGATTAAAGAAAATGCACTTAATTATACAATAACATGTGGAACAAGATTATTAGTTGGGCAATAGCCCTTTTTATTACATTTATTGGATATTCTCAATCACCATTGTGTACTAGTTACCCTACTTCGTTTTGTTGTGAGTATGTTGCAAGTGTGACTATTAACGGACAGACATATACGGGTAGTAATGGGTATGCTGCTAGTTCAGGTGGTAACCCACCAGGATATTATGATTATACTAACGGAATACCTGTACCCACGATAAACGCGGGACAAAATATTTCCATATCCTACGTAGCACAAACAAACAGTAATTACATGGAGTATTTCAAGTTGTGGGTTGACTTCAATGGGAATGGTGTGTTAAGTGATGCTGGTGAGCAAGTATATGCCTATAATGTGTCTTGGTCAGGAACAAAAACAGTAACCGCCACATTTCAAGTACCAACAACCGTTTTTAATGGACAAGTTTATATGCGTTTCATGATGGTGTATGCAAATGTACCTGCGTTATGTGGAACATATGCTTATGGAAATACATTTGACTTTAAAACAAACATTACAGGTGCTATTGACCCATATAATCATTCAGGGTTTGTTTATGGGTCAGAAGGAGTAGGAATACCGAATATACCTGTTAAATTATTTAAAAAACTAACAAGTGAAACTAATTATACTCTTCACGGAACTTACAACACAAATACAAACGGGCAGTATAACATTACTACAAATTTAAACGCAACATCATATAATTTCCAAATCGTTATTGATAATCTAAGTGTGGCAAATCCAAACATAACTGACGCACAATTCTTTAATCAAAAAATATTAACACAAGGGTTCACATCAAAAGATTATTATAGACTTAACACTAACGGAAATAACTTATTAACAATATCTGATATATATGAGGTGTATCAAAAAACATTTAACGTGCCTTGGGAAAGTGGTGTCCCGACCTATAGATTATTTAACCAAATACAATGGAACTTAATCAACTCATCTTATGGTGACTTGAGGTCAACATATCCAGGAACTCAAAGCATAACAATACAAAGTCCCCAAAATAGTGGGACATCAAACATTTATTTAATAAGAACAGGCTATGCGAATTAAACTATTATTTTTATTTCTATTTCCATTATTTGTTTTCGCTCAGAAAACATTAAGAGACTCAATCTACATCAAAACAAATATGTTTGAGATTGTTTACTCAGAAAAATTACAACAACCAAAATTCATCAGGTATACAGTACAATGTCCTAACGGTACCGCATCAAGAAAGGGTATGGATTTTTATACTTGTGATTCAATCCTAACATCAGATAACTTGGATTACGTAAACAACCCTTATGACAAGGGTCACTTGGCACCTGCCGCTAGTTTTAGTTGTGATAGAGAAACTCTATATAAAACATTCACATACCTAAATTGTTCTTTACAACAAGAAAACTTAAACAGAACAACTTGGAGATTACTTGAAGAAAGGGAAAGAGAGTTGGCGAAAAAACACAAAGTGGTTATTGTTGAAATACGTTGTGTATTCTCACCTAAATCAGTTGTATTACCTTCAGGTGCAACAATTCCTGATGGATATTACAAAACAATTAAATATGGTAAAACCATTGAGAAGTATTACTTTAAGAATGAAAAACCATTATCAACGGATTACACTAAATACATAATAAAATGAAAAATTTAATCTTACTTCTTGGTATGTTACTACTTGGTAACGTCGCAACAGCACAGCAATGTGTATATGTTGATTCAGTCTACAACACCGCAAAATTAAGAGAGATGGGAAACAGAGACATCCGTTTTGGTATAAGACAGATTGTTGAAGAAGAACTATCGGAAAAGTTTTGTTTGTCTGATGACGGAAAAGACATTGACGTTGAGGTATTTTATTTTGGATTGCCAAAGACAACCATAAGAGTTGTTGGTATTGAGAAGACAGAAGCGATGACACAAGTTGGTGTTAGACTATACTACGACGGAAAATGCTACGAAGGTATAGGTGAATCTTCAACCGAAGTTAGGGCG
>Ga0209990_10004119_pt1 | contig 10401 bp, 10 predicted proteins | sample NOAtaG_6_FD_187304 | JGI IMG/M metagenome (GOLD analysis project Ga0209990, IMG submission 187304) | Freshwater lake microbial communities from Lake Erie, under a cyanobacterial bloom - NOAA_Erie_Diel5S_2200h metaG (SPAdes) (version 2) | ecosystem: Environmental > Aquatic > Freshwater > Lake ...
AGGGAAGCGATGGAGGAGGGCGATCGTAAAGCTGTCGTCTTGGAGGCCGTCTCGACCTAGGGCTCGGAGTGCGCGAGGGCAAGTCTTGGCGAGTGCGGCGAGTGCGGCGAGGCGCTGAGCCGGCTCTTGTGTCGAGCGCAGTATCGATTCTCCTCCTAATCGCATGGATTGCATTAATGTTGACATTAGGAAAGCGATTGAGGAGGGCGATCGGACAGCCTCGGACTTGGAGGCCGTCTCGACCGCGATAGAAGCGCCCCAGCGCGAGCAGCTGGGCGAGTCGGCGAGGCGCTGAGGCGGCTCAGGCATCGCGTGCAGTAAGATTTTTTCGCTTAATCTCATTAATTGTACTAATATTCACTTTACGGAAGCGACGAAGATGGGCAACTACCGATCTAACGCAACGGAGGCCGTCTCGACCTCGTGCGCAGTGACCCAGCCCGAGAAGCCGGGCGAGTGCGCGAGGGACAGTGTCGGCGCTGGCATCGAGTGCACCGTCTTTTTCTTTCCGAATCCTGTTTGAAAGACTAATTCTGTTATTAAGAATGCGATTTGGAGGGGCGGAGAGGAACGTATTGACCTGGTGGCCGTCTCGACCTTGGGCTCGGCGCCCGTGGGAAAGGCCGACAACGCCGCAGCTGCTGCGCCTCAACGCCAATTCAAGCGGAAGATCATGATCGAAGAGAACCTCATCTTTTCTAAGAATTGTTGTAATTTATTGTATTTCAATGTCTTTCTTGAAGAATCCCTTCGACTCCTCTTCGTCTTCGAAGCCTTGGCTTTTTTAGCTCTGCTGAGGTCGCAGTTTGCCCAGGAATCCTCCTAATACACTCCGAGTACAAAACTATTACCATAAATTTATATATTATTGCGTATTCTATTTCCCTATAATCTCAAATCGATGCTAAGCGCGGCAGAATTGGAAAAAGATTGGATTTTCCCGTCGAGCCGTCTCTTCAAGGGACCCCATTTGGGGAGGGGGTCACCGATAGCTTTATAACTTTCTCTCAAAGCACATTCCTCCAACTCTAGCGACTTCATCTTGAAGAATGCTTCGTATCTTATTGATTTGATAAATAAAAAGTGTAATACTAATGGTGACTTTTGCCACTTTTTGCGCAATCATGGTCGACCTCGAGTACGTCAAGGAGACCACCTAGTAGGTGGCGCTATAACTTGTTCTCAATGCACATGCGCCCTTTTCAAGCCACCTGATCTTTAAGACTACTTCATATTTTATTGATTGAATAAATAAGAAGTGTCATACTAATGGTGATATTTGCCACTTTTTGCCCAATCTTTCTTGACCTCGTCTTCGAACTACGGCCAGAAACCGTCACGGTCGAAACTCATCGCTTCCAACCCCTCCCCCTCCCGAGATCCGAAATGCCTCACTTACCCCGAACCCCCATAAGCTGCACAGATTCTTGCGCCATTTTTCCTCCAGAATCTCCCTGTTCCATTCATATCTGATTTGGGTCAAAGAGGACAAAGACGGGCTCTGGCGTACGTGAGACGACGAAGAGGTGAAGGAAAGGAAGGGAAGATCGTTTCTGGCGGCTTCCTGGTGAGGGATACGGCGCAATTAAAGCACGCATAATAATAAATAAAGCATATTCTGATAATTAAATGTGAAAATAAGCTTCCAGGGGGCCGATGATTGAGGCGAAGTGTCGGAGACGACCAAGCTGGTCCTTCGATGGGGTGGCCTCATTCCCACCCACGCCACTCGGTCCAAGACAGATCTACAACGCGCTTTACGCAGCAGCTACATAAATAACATATAAGAAGTAGAAACAAAGGAATGATATCGGTAGGCATTGAAGTGCGTCAATGGTAAGTCGCTCGCTCACTCTCAACATCGACGGAAGGCCTCGACGGAAGGGGTACTTTTGCGACCTCTCCAGCACGACCTATGTGCAATATGAAGAGCAGAGAGTGGGATAAACTGTACAATTTGCATATGAGGATTCTAAAAAACGATGAATTGAAGTGGTACCTCATGATGGCTAAGTCCAGGAAGCTCGACGATCTCGACGAAACTCCTCCACGGCGAAAACTTGAGTTGAACCATTATCCGATGACCACGCACTCCAGTATCGACCGCTTCCTGAGAAAATCCATATTTGAGATCGAGAATGGATATAGAAACTATTTTGGGGGATAATCGGGGTACAACTGGAAACTTGACTCCCGGAAGAGTCAAGTGTAGTCGATTACCGACGAAACGACCGAAAGTGAGAGCGACTCTACTTCAACACCAACGCATAGTTGAAAGCAGGCTGTAAGCCGATTTATAGCCTAAATCGCTTCAAAAATAAGTTGATATTAAGAAAATATGAAAAAAACGGGAAGGAGAGGGGATTTACCGCGGCAAAGTCCGGGTGAAGTCGCCTGACCAAATCTATCGACGAAATGCGGGTGCGTCAGATCAATTAGATGGCCCGCCACCAAGTCCTGTATGGACCTTTAGCAGCCGCTGCTTGTTCAAAGATTAATTTAAATATGCTGAATCGAATGAAATGAACAAAATAAGGATTTACCACCTATAAGTCCGGTTCGAGGTCGCTCGACCACAAGTCTCGACGACTGCGCGAGTTCACAAGCTCGATTGGGTCGCCCACCACCACGTCCCATATAGATCTTTTGCAGCCGCTGCTTGTTCAAAGATTAATTTAAATATGCTAAATCGAATATTATGCATAAAATTAAAATATACCGCAGCAAAGTCCGACTCGAGGTCGCTCAACTAAATCTCTCGACGAGCAGGGAGTGGGCGAAGATCGATTGCGTCGCCCACCACCAATTTCCATATGCAGAAATAGCAGCCGCTGCTTGTTCATAGATTAATTTAAATATGCTGAATATGATAGAATGAAAGAATTATTATAATATGAGGTACATTGCGCTGAAAAGGGTTTCTAGATTGCGACCACCGTCCTCCTCGAAAAATTCGCTAAGTGCCGAGCAAAGACCGGCACCTGACCAAGGAATCATCGCAACTAAACCAACCAATAAGTCAAAATAACCAAATATAAGAAATAATAATGGTGGTAAAGGGAGCAGCGGCGCCAGAAAGGGGCTAAGTAAGGAGAAAAGAGGCATCAGAACCGCCGACTGAGCCAGTCGAGGTACAAAGACACTCAAACTCGAAGAAAATGACCTTAAATGACACATTATAATTGAAATTGATACACTGAATCCGAATTTGGAATCAACAATGAGTAGTAACGAGAAAGAGGGAATGCCTTCAACTAAGGAACAAGGTCCTCCGGAGGTGAGTCTCACCCACGAGGCAGTGATAGTCTTTCGAGACCCGATTCAGTGACAAAAGTAACGAAGGGCATTAAGAAGTATAATGTTGAGACGGATCCTATGGTCGAAGAGGGATAAAGAGAGTGTAAAAAGAAGCGGCTGAGGTAAGACACAAGGTGAGAGTCCTTAAAGTGGGAGTGAGGGTCTTGACGAGGTTGGAGTGAGCATCTTTCTAGCGGAAATGACCTTAAAGGACCCAATGTTGGTTGTCAGAAGCCCTGCGAGGCCGCTTTAAAAGAATATATAGGCGAGAGATGGCGAGGAAGACGAGAGGGAACCGCAGAAAGGACAAGTATCTGACCTACAAGCGGATGATGATAAGATACGAAGGGGGAAACGAAGGGGAAAGAGAAAACGAGGGGTAACGAGAGAAAATCATGGCGTAGGAGGGATGAGGGAGGAGAAGGAGGGAGGAGGGAGGGGTGGAGGGGTGGAGGGTCGGATTGAGGACACAGCTCAAGATGGGGACAACAATAGCCGGATAACTGGCCTCGGGCAGGCCTCCGACCCGATAAAAGGATGCAAAGATATAAAAATATAAACAGTTAAGAGGATACAAAAGGGAAAAGTGATGGGGGCGAGGGTGGCTGGGGAGGAAAGGAGGAAGGAAGGAGGAGCCGAGCCGGCCACTGAAACCGTCCAAGTTGAAGCTTTCATGTACACTAAAACGAGGCCGTCGCGCGAAAATCAGACCAAACCTGGTCATTCTCAGGGGGTTTGCCACGGCTCTGGGTCGATCGTCTCAAGCTTGCCCTAATCCACGCCCCTATTGGCCTTCGTAAATCGAAGGTCCAATCGGCGGGAATGGCGATGGGGGGAACCGCCCAGAACGAGACTAGAGGGTCCCAAGGTAGGCAAGATCAATCGGAACTTTATCGGCAACATAGACGCAAACACATGGGATGAAACAAATCATCGGAAGAGCCATAAGGAACTGCGTCGGGAAGGAAAATAGAGGGAGTTCACAAAGGGAGAGCCAGGTAAGGACCTCGAGGTAAGGAGCGGCGTTACGGGGACGTTGTCAGACGTAAAGTAGACTAAATAAGATAAAGGATACATGGGAGGAGGGGGAGGGCGGCTAACGGCATTAGAAGGGAGTAAGAGGTGACGTCTCTGCTCTCAGCTTGGTCCCAGAGTCAGTGTTCACACTTCGTCACCCCTTCAGCCTGTCTCCCTAAAGACGACCTTCTCATGGCAGATTTCAGTCATCAAATTGAACAATTTTTCGATGAAAGCGTCCCTTCATAACGAAGAAGAAGCGGGTTAGGAGCAGTTCGTTGAGGTTTGTTGAGGGGGACGAGTTCCCGCCTCGTCAGTATGCTCCCTTACCGCCTTCCGTACTCAAGTTAGTAGTTGGGTTATATCATACGCAATACAATGACATAGACAGACAGCCATCATATATTGACAATCAAACACGCGGTCATCTCCTCGACCTTCAGTGGAATCTCGCCAACAAAAGCGCGAGCAAGGCTGCGTCTCGCTCTTTCTAAAAGAAAAATCGATGAGCAGTGGTAATTTTAAACAAATAGATATGTGATGAAGAGGGAATCGTACATATCGGCTAGCTGTTTTGGTCTCCTTTCCGTCGACTGAGACGAAAGCATCAAAAGGCGAGCGCGGTGTCGGAGCTGGCATCAATATTAGTGACGCTGGTAATTTAAAATAGATTAAAATGTCCTCATAGAGCTTAAGGGAAGCAGTTGAGAAGCGCTATCGGGAGCGCACCGCCCTCCGCGACGTCTCATCTTATTTAAGAGCCGACCGGCCTCAGTGGCAACGATGGCTGCGCCTCTCGCCCTTTCTAAAACGTAAAATCAATAATTAATGGTTAATACAATCAAATAATCGAGGGCGGAATCGCACAGCTTGGCTCGCAGGGCCGCTCTCCTTTCTCGTACTCGAAGCGGTGAGCGCTATGCAAGAGTGGACGTCGACGAAGGCGATGACGGCACAACGTACGAGGAAAGATAAAGAGGCCGAACTTCATCTGAATCATTACCTACAAAAGAATCTCACGCGAGGATCCTCGATTTGCGAAGAGGTAACAGAAGATGGAAGGGGAGAAGGAAGGAAGAAAGAAATCCATCCCGAGTGGACCTGGCAAGCACGAAAGATGGGATGCATAGAATATATACAACACTAATAGAAAGGGAAACGAAGATTAAAGTACAAAAGACGGCGCGTCGAGGCGTGGGCAGGGGAGGAGCGAGACGGTCACATTTCGATTTCAGCCGTAGTCGAAGCCTTGCGTCCGCAAGGGCCTTTGCGCTCAAAAAATCAATAATATTTTACCTTTCAAATCTAAAAAAGAATAAGATATTGAAGATGAAGGAGGCTTTCGAAGGGTAAAGCGCACGAATGACGAAGGAGCCTCATAAAAGTGGACAATCAGGTGCCAGCACCGAGCTGGAATCATTTATAAATTAAAATGAAACAAATAAACTCACGTATATAAGAGAGTGGCCTCAGGGGGAGGGGTGGACGCGCCGCACAGAAGGGGCGTTTTTGCCGACAAGAAGCGAAGGCCTGAAGCCTCGAGTGAGTGTCTTTGCCAAATCCTACCAAGGGACACGCGAGACCGAGAGCAAGCTCTAACAGCAGTATTCTTCGTATTTCAGGTAGAAAAGTTCATAAAACAACATATTTCATACTTTATAAGACGATTTTCTCGGGTGGAGGTCTTGACAAGCGTGATAAGCCCACGAACGGGTAGAAGGGAACGCCGCGCCTTTCCTGCGCCGTTTTCTGGGCTTGGCTGGGCTTGAGAGGGGAGATGAAGACCTTTTGTCGAATTAAAACGATGGACTGGAATTCATTGTAATAAAATAAGCGACAAAAAGGACACGTGACAGCCTTAGGGCCCAGAACTCGCCAGTTCTCGAAGTGTGCGTTTGCCTAAGGAAGGCCGTTGATGAAGGAATCCGCAGGGAGGAGGCGCGGGTGCTCGCCCGAAGGTCTAGCGGCATCAAAATGCGAATGAAGAGGGGACAGAAGCCGCGGAAGCCGCTGCACAACGTGACTTGTCCTGGTGGCGCGGTTTGGGGAAAGTGGAGGCAGGGCCCGCTTCAAACAGAAGAATCGTCCTTTCTGGACCAGAATAAGCCGAAGCCCGCTGTTACTACTCGCAAAAGTAAAAATACATTCATATCTAGCAAAGGAAAAGAGAGAAAGTACCGAAATCGGACATAATGCCCATAATGCGGAGAAAATCGAGGGAGGGCCTGCGGGACGACCACGAGATGCTTCCAGGGGAGAATCCTCCACTGACCAGGACGAGCCCACGCTAGCGAACTATCATGATAAAAGTAAGAAAATATGCATAATCATCTCATAAGAGGGAAAGGAGGACGAAAATCGAACATCTTGTGGAGGACGACGAGGAGAGAGGGTAGAGCCAATGCCGTCGCCCTCTACCAAAGTGTTCCGAGCGCGCTCAGGGTACCGATTCGAAGCAGCGGATCTACAAAAAGCTATATTAATACCTCAATACGATATTCTGAAAGAATAATGGATACCCTAAAAGGGCGATGTAAGTGCTGGGGCCACATCTGCAGAAGGGCGATGGTGTACTTCGAGGAGCCGAGGCGACCCTGATGCGTTTGACGGACTTGCGATCGATCGGCGGCGTTCCAGAGGCCGGCGTGGGCGGAGATGTGGCCGTAGAAGGAGCCGTGGTGTCGGAGACGCTCGCAGAGGAGCTCAAAGTGGCGCGCCTCGTCACTTGCGATCGATATCTGATCGAAAAGGTAATTATTGATCTATTAGAAGTGATAACAGGAGGGGAAAGGGACGAAATCGAGGAGGAACTCGTCGGAGAGGCCTTTGTGGTGGAAGCGCAGGATTGTGTCCCATGTGAGCTCAATCGCGTTCATCTCAATATCTTTTACAAGAGCGATCAGTATTGGAGCGAAAACCATAAAATAAAGAAAAGAAATGAGGAGCAGGCAGAAACGTACGAGCTATAGAGTGAATTAGCCAGACCGCAGTGGAGACGCCGCTCTCCTTCGCCGTCGGATTCTGATTTGGGGGCACCAGGCGGATCTTAATCGACCGTTTGGGCTCTTCTGGAATTACATCCACACCGCTTTCCTACATGAAGATTCAGGGGGTGAGAAGAAGTCCATTAGTTCACTAGAAAAGGATAAATACCTCGAAAGAGAGAAAGGAAGGCGAGACGAGGCCGCCGAATTCGACGGACAGGCGCGCTTTGAGGGCGGGATCTTCCGTGTTTAATATATTCTGAGCTACTTTATATACGTTTATCCTAAAAGAAAAGAAAATGAGCGCCCTACGTCGGAAAGAATGGGAAAGAGAAGGCGAACCTCGACGCCGATGTTGAAGGGACTCCAGAGCGTTCTCGAAAAATGGGACTGCAGCGGAACTGCAACGTCGTGCACCCTCGATAAAGTTCTTCCCACGGGGCCTCATAGCTTGTTTTTTTGACTGGAGGCGAATCACTTTTTTACATTTTATCATTGGTCGTGGGCGGCTTCGCCGGAAGCAGCGCGTTGACGAGAACGGCACGCTTGGAGTGCGAACCCTTTTTTCTGTCAAATGCGGTTCCGTCGATCACGCCAACAAGCCTGCACCCCGCAGCAATCGCCTCTCCTCCTTTCTACTATTGTTTTAATATGTAATTGGGGGCCACTCCGTGAGATTCCATGAGCGCAATGCAAGCTGTTGGCCTTCTCGCCTGTGTGCACACCTTCTTCGCTTTCTCTCCGCCTCGACCCTGACCCTCGCATTCTTTCCTCCCTCTCCCCCGTTTTTGTCCTATTATTTATTCGGTTTTTAGATTGGTCACGTGGAATGAGGAGAAAGCTGACGTACTTCTGCTGCTTCTGCCGAAAGCGGTACACAAATTCAAATTGGATAAACGTCGAGCGCTCGAGGCACGCGAACGAACTGAGAGGACTATCTCGTGTTACCAAAGACGCTCAATAGGAAAAGAATAGAATAATACATTAAATTAATAGGGTACCGCCATTGAAGCGCCAGGACCGCGGCCTCTAGGTGCTGTAAAAATGATAAGAGGGGCGAAAGGGCAAATCGCGAATTCGTGACGTGCGAGGGCACAAAATAAGAAAGATAATGACTTCTTTCTCCACGGAATAGGGATCAGGTACGATCGAGACGAATGGCACAGTGGGAAACAAGCGATTCAAAGTCCATTACGGTCGACCGTACATTCTCCTTCGCTCCGGCCACATTGCCCACAAAGCCCTTGAAGGTCCCTCGCTCTTCATGATTTAGTTTTAAAAAGTTGTCATTGATATCTTTCCCCTGAAAGTAGGGGAGGAGAAGGCCCTTCTTTTTCTTTGTGTGAATTCATTCAATCCTTCGTCTTCGTTCCTTGCCCTCACCCAGGACAAAACACGAGCGCTCTTCCTCCAATATATTAATTCTTAATATTTATTGATTATTATTCATACTCTCATGCAGGTAAGTCGACCCTTACCTTCCCGAGGATCGTCCAAGGCTCCATGCCCCGTTTGCGCTCGAAGTGCAAGCTCTGCGACGAGAAGTTCGTTAATAAGCAGGCCAAGTTTCAGCATGTGGCAGAAGCTCATGAATTTGTCAAGCCCTTCAAATGCCCCGTGCAGAACTGCCACGCGTCGTTCAAGAAGAGACAGCATCTCGATGATCATGCCAAGACGCACCTACACTGCGTTCTCTGCGAGGGATTTTACTATCCTTTACTGGGAACAACAGAGTCGATGCTCTCAGAAGAAATGAATCATCTTTTGGAGCGGCACGAAAAGGATGCCAAAGACTTTGAGGACCCGATTTTCGACTTCGAATCTGATTCGATCGGAGCAGCACTTCTCCCGACGCGGTTCTCCTCTTTCATCTTTTAAGTCATAATAATCCACTAAATCCCTTTGTTCAGCGATTTTGCACTTCGTTTGGAGTTGGTTTATCGCGCAAGTGGGAGAAAGGCCGACAACTTGAGCGCCAAGACCAAGACGACGGGCAGCGACACCTTCGGCGAAATCTACCCGGCTCCATTCACTTTTCTGATTCAAACTCTTCAAAGTCTTCGCTTTAAGCTCGAATATTTCTTCGACATTGGTTGCGGTTGCGGAAATATCGTCTTTCAAGCCGCCACCCTCTTCGGAGCCAAGGCCTTTGGGATCGAGATAGAGAAGCGGAGAATCGACTTTGCGCGTTGGATGTCAGGTCGGCTCCTCTCAATTTATCCCAATTGTTTCGTTCAACTCTATTATGTACGCTGTTTCTTTGTATTTACGTGTTCTTTTTCACTCTCTCACGAAATTGATGAGTAGGGCGACGCCACAAATCATGTAGGGTGGACCAATCAATTACAGGCGAGTCCTGGAGGGGGAACTCTTGTCTTCATTAACAACAAAGTTTTCGATGATGAGACCAACAAAAGTATAGCCAACCTACTTTCCCGAGTGCTCAAGAGCGGCGCAACCATCGTTTGCATCAAGGTACTTCTCTTCGTCTCCTCTATTTCTTTCTCCCTTTCTACGTACCGACGGCACTTCGAAATTTCCGCGGTTTTATTTGTCACTTATCAATTTCCAATTTCGCAGAATATTGCTCCATTCTCGCTCGATCTTGACGCGAGAGTGGTCAAATCATTCAAAATCGAGGTAGAGACCACCTTTGCCGTCTCGTGGTGTTCGAATCCTCTCGTCGAGTTTTGTGTCCTCATCGTCGGCAAGTAGCAAAGTTCTGCAAGCTCGACCCCAAGCTCGAACCCCCCTATCCAATCCCAACTCCAACTGCAAGACCAACAGCAACACCACGCCAACTCCAGCTCCAGATTCAGCGCCCTCGACTTCAATTTCAACATGGTATTCAAATGCGATTAACGATCAAAGTGCAATTGCGACTCTCAAGGAACAACGCTCCACCCGACGGCACGGCTTCAATTCTTGTCGCCCGCTCGCTCTTTCTCTTAAGGTACTCGTTGATTGTAATCTTCAACATTTTTGCTCTGTATTTCCTCACAATATCAGTAGATTTGATAAAGGTAGTCGTTGGGAAGAAGGAGAGAAAGTGAACGCTGGCTCTGTAGATACTGAAATTAAAAAGCGCTCGAGGACTCATCCC
>Ga0209990_10004121_pt1 | contig 10398 bp, 8 predicted proteins | sample NOAtaG_6_FD_187304 | JGI IMG/M metagenome (GOLD analysis project Ga0209990, IMG submission 187304) | Freshwater lake microbial communities from Lake Erie, under a cyanobacterial bloom - NOAA_Erie_Diel5S_2200h metaG (SPAdes) (version 2) | ecosystem: Environmental > Aquatic > Freshwater > Lake ...
CTAGGCTCTGTCTGACGGATCCCCGGGACCAAAGATCCGCGCGGCGCCCGGATGGCAAGGAGGTGAAACGAAGCTGTATCCGCAGCGATACAGCGAGTTGAAGCCGACGCGGCCAGCCGGGATGCCGCGTGGATCGACGTCCTGGGGATCCGTCAGACAGAGCCTAGAAGTCACGCCGCTTGAAGTACCAGGCGCCGATACCCAGCGTGAAGCCCACGAAGCCGAGGCTGGTGCCCACGACCCACCACACGCTGCGCGAGGCGTACTCCTCCTCGACCGCGGCGTCGAACTTGCGCCGGGTGACGAACTCCGAGCGGAACGCGCCTCGGCGACGGCGCTCTTCTTCGTCGGCGGGGTCGTCGGCCACGAAGGTCGTCGTCATCGTCAGCGCGCGCGTCGTGAGCTGCGCCGTCTCTGTCGTCTTCGGAAGCACCGTCTTCACGGCGAGGAACAGGTTGCTCGCGAGTTCCCAGTTCGGCAGGGTCGCCAGCCGCTCGTCGCGGAGCTCGACGAAGGGCCTCTTGCGCTCCTCGTCGTCGACCTTGGCGATGCGGGCCTCGATGCCCTCGACCTCGAGCCTGCTCGAGATCGCGCCTAAGGTCGAGATTTGCTCGCCGGCGTGCACGAGGAACAGGAAGATCCAGAAGAGAAGCGTCGCGATCACCGACGCGATCGCGGAGCGGGTGATCATGCCGACCACCGCCTGCACGCAGAAGAGGTAGCTGAAGAAGAGCACCATCAGTGGCACGACGACGAAGAGCCCCCACTCCCACTCGCCGCCGCGGACGCCGATCACGATGAACGAAAACAGCGCGAAGACCGTCACCTGCAGCGCCGAGAAGAGGAGGCCGCTGACGAACTTGGTGATGAAGAGGCGCATGCGCCCGATCGGCTTCGAAAGCATGGTGTCGACGCCGCCCGACGCGAGGTCGGGGAAGATCGACGCGGTCGAGAGGAGTGCGAGGATCGTCGACAGCCAGCCGAGCCAGAGCCCGACGCCGAGGTACATGAAGGTGTAGGTGTAGAGCGACGCACCCGGGAAGGTCTTGGTGTTGACCGCCGAGATCGGGAGGCTGATCCCGAGCACCGAGACGCCGTCCTCGTCGATGCCGATCGCGGCCATCGCCGCGATCACGAGCGCGTTGAGCGCGAGCGCCACCCAGAACAGCTTGCGCGCGTTGAGGTCGCGGTAGGCGGCGACGAGCACGCCCCAGGTCTGCACGCCGTAGTCGCCCGCCGAAAGCCGCGGCAAAGGCTGTCCGTCCGCACCGTTCATCGCGCACCTCGCATCGCCGTGTTCACATTGCCGGCGCCGACCGCGGCCACGCGGCCATCGACATCGCGCACGAGGCGCATGAAGAGATCCTCGAGGCTCTCGCGCGGCTCGGCGATGCTGACGATCACCGCGCCCGCGGCGCGGAGCCGGTCGATGCACTCCTGCACGCGGGCGAGGTCGTCGGTCTTGAACTCGACCGAGGTGCGGCCTTCTCCGGGCGTGGCCGGGCCGAACTCCGCGATCCACGCGGGCATCGCGCCCTCGACCGTGATGCGCCAGCGCCGGCTGTCCTTCGTAAGTTCCTCGAGCGAGCCCTGCCGCTCGACCTTGCCCTTCAGCATGATCGCCACGCGGTCGCACACCTGCTCGACCTCACCGAGCAGGTGGCTGTTGAGGAACACGGTGCGGCCCTCGGCGCGCATGCGCAGCAGGACATCGCGGATCTCACGGCGACCGACCGGATCGACGCCGTCGGTCGGCTCGTCGAGGATGAGGAGCTGCGGGTCGTTGACGAGCGCGGCCGCGAGGCCCGTGCGCTGCTGCATTCCCTTCGAATAGGTGGCGACGCGGCGGTCGCCCCACGCCTGCATGCCGACGACCTCGAGCATCTCGGCCGCGCGGCGCTTGCGCTCGGGGCGGCGCATCAGGCACATCGCGCCGAAGAACTCGACGCACTGCCGGCCGGTGAGGTACTGCGGGAAGCGATGGTGCTCGGGCAGGTAGCCGACGCGCGCGAGCGTCGGGCGATGGCCGACGGGCGCGCCGAGGATCGTGCCCTTCGCCGTCGTCGGGCGAACGATCGTCGTCATGATCTTGACGAGCGTCGACTTGCCTGCGCCGTTCGGGCCGAGCAGTCCGAAGATCTCGCCGCGCCCGACCTGCATCGCCACGCCTTGCAGCGCGTGCACGCGGCCGGAGTACATCTTGCTGACATCGACGAGGTCGATCGCAAGCGAGGCACCGGATCCAGAGGGTGTTGACGCGTCCGCAACCATGGTGCGCAGTGTAGGGATTGGCGAAGCTCAGATTTCGCGCCGAATCCCGTGGAGGGGAACCGCGGGCGCTATCGTGGAATCGATGGACGCGGCCCGAGCACCGAGCACAACGCCCTCCGACGAGCTTCGCGCGCCCGATGGCGCGAACGCGATCGCCTTCGGCGTGCTGTTCGCGCTCTCGGTGGCGTTCCTCTTCGTCAGCTACTGCATGTGCCGCGCGCTGATCGGCGGCTTCGGATCGGGCGCCGGGACCATCGCGCTCGCGGTGTCCTCGACCTTCCTCGCGTCGATCTTCCTCTGGTGGCTGGTGCCGTTCGCGGACTTCGCCGAGATCTTCTGGGTGCACCTGCCGGCCGACCGCCGCGCGGCGCGCGCGCAGTGCCCGCACTGCGGCTATCCGCACGAGGGCCGCGCCACCTGCACCGAGTGCGGCCGCGCGACCGAGCCGCTCGCGCCGTGGATGCTGGGCCTGCGCCCGGTGAAACGGCTCTCGTGGATCATCATGATCGCGCTCGTCGTCGGCAGTGCCGCGGGCGAGGCGTGGTGCAGGCTCGACGAGGCGCGCTTCATCGAGGAGAGCAGCGCGGTGCGCACGCGGCCCTTCACGCGCGAGCGTGCGTTCCCGACCGCCTTCGCGCGGATGACCGTCGCCGGCGACGGCACCTACACGAGCGAGGCGTGGCCCGAGGACCGGCGCGACCGCGCGTGGCAGCCGAGCGACCCCGCGCGGCGCGAGCGCGGGCTCGGCTGGAACGCGAGGCGCGAGGAAACCGGCGACAAAAAGACGGGCGACGCACCGGAGTGATGCGTCGCCCGCGGGGGACTTGAGGATGAACGCTTCGCTCAGCGGACTGAACGCTTCGCTCAGCGGACTGAACGCTCCGCTCAGCGGCCGATCGTCTTCGGCGCGGAAGGCGCCTTCTTCATCGGCTCGGGCAGCGGGTACTTCGACACATGCTCGGGCTTGAGGAAGAAGTAGAACATCTTGCCCGTCGCGTACTGGCCGCCTGCGAGCAGCTCCGCCGCGGCGCCAGCGCCCATGTAGAGGTCGGCGCGGCCAGCCGCGCGGATCGCGCCGCCGGTGTCCTGGTCGAGCATGAAGTTCTTGTACTCGATGAGTCCGCGCGTGAAGGTGTTCGCGCGCGTGTCGACCATCACGAGGCCGCCGCGCGGGAAGATCGACTTGTCGGTCGCGATCGAGGCATCCTCGTTCACGCGCGTGCCGAGCGAGCCAGCGGGCCACGCGCCCTTGTCGTACTCCTGGAAGAAGACATACGAGTTGTTGCGGTTGATCAGCTCGTCGACCACGGTCGGATTCGTCTTGTAGTAGCGGCGGATCGCCGAGAGCGAGAGCTGGTTCTTCGGGATCAGCCCTTCCTCCATCATCGACTTGCCGAGGCCGACATACTGGCCGTCGGTCTTGCCGGCGTAGCCGACATACATGACCGAGCTGTCGGGCATGATGAGCTTCGCGCTGCCGTTCACCTGCACGATGTAGACATCGAGCGGATTCTCGAGGTAGACGAGCTCGGTGCCCTTGAGCATGCCGCTCGACTCGATCTCGGCGCGGCCCGGCCACTTCGCGAGCGAACCGTCGGCCATGCGGCGGCCGAGGGGCTGGCCCGTCGACGGATCGGTGACGAGGTCGGCAGGCCGCATGTAGAGCGCGTGCTGGAAGCGCGCGTCGGGCGAGCGGCTTGCGTTGAAGGTCGGCGAGAAGTAGCCCGTGAAGAGCACATCGCGGTTCTGGTTGTAGCCGACCGACTGCCACACATCGAACATCTCGAGGAACTTGGCCTCGAAGTCCTCTTCGCTCGTCGAGGTCGCAAGCAGTTCCTTGAACGCGAGCACGCTCGCGGCGGCCTGCTCGTGCGTCGAGATCTGCTCGGCGGTGCCTTGGTTCTTGAACGGGAACCACTGCTTGCTCGACGGCTTCTGGAACCAGCCGATGCTCTGGTCGACCGAGCGGTCGAGATAGAAGGTGCGACGCGCAAAAGCTGCGCCGACATCGGGCTTCGGATCGTTCTCACCAAGCTTGATGAGCGCGGGCCCGTCGGTCGGGTTGTTGGCGTCGGTCGGGACTTCCTGCTGGGTCCGGCATCCTGCCAGAGCGACCAGCGCCGTTGAGACGATGGCGGCAGCGCGAAGCATGCCGCGGAAAGAGAAGCGGTCCTGCATGTCGGGGACGGTACCGAGAACGGGCGGATTTGGCGAGGTCTGACGAGATCCCGCCGACATGATTGCCAAAACGCCCGAGGAAACCGCAACGCCGACACGCGACCGTGGCGTATACTGCGATGCCGCACCAGCGGACTTGGAGCACGCAATGACCACGATCAGCCTTCCCTCCCTGCTCTCCTTCATCAGCCTGCCCGGCGGCATGGAGTGGGTCGTCATCCTCATCATCGGCCTCCTGATCTTCGGCCGGAAGCTGCCCGACCTCGGTCGCGGCATGGGCCAGAGCATCCGCGAGTTCAAGAAGGGCCTGAAGGATGTCGAGGAGGATGTGAAGCGCGACGACGGGGCCTCCCGCAAGGCGCTCCCCGGCGAGCAGGTCATGGGCACGGCCGAGGGCACGCAGAGCCGCAGCGAGCAGCGCTGAGGCCGCCCGAACCCGATCGAGATCACCCGCAGCGGACGCCTCGGCGTCCGCTGTTCATTTCGGGCCCGCCCGCAAGCGCCATCAGAAGCTCGGCTGCCCCCGCAGCGCGGTGGCCGCGAGCCACACCGCCGCCGCGGTCCAACCCGCCGCGGCGGCCCAGACCGCGAAGGCGGCCGCCCGCGGCCTCCAGCCGGCGGTCAGCAGGCCGATCGCAAGCATCGCCTGCATCGCGTGGAGTCCGACGAAGTGCGCGATCCGAAGGTCGCCGCCGGTCGTCGACCAGCCGAAGAACGGCAGCCCCGAGGCGTCGGTGCCGTCGCCGCCGATGAAGTGCGAGTTCCTCGCGCTCAGCCAGACGCCGAACCCGCCGCCGAGCAGCAGGTTGAGGAGCGTGGCCGCCAAGAGTCCCGAGCGCAGCCCGCCCGCCGGCAGGCGCCTCGCTGCGAACGCGAGGCCGAGGGGCGCGAGCACCACGGCCACCGCGAAGATCCCCATCACGCCGTACATGAACTGCTCGAACGGGCTCGCCTCGTTGAAGTGCGAGCGCGTGCCGCGCGCGGCCTGCAGGACGATCCAGAACATCTCGATCGCGCTCGCGGCGATGACGATGCGAACGAGCCACGCGCGGGCGCGGGACCGCTCGAACGCCGCGCCTGCGAGCGGCGCCATCAGCGCGAGGGTTCCCGAGTAGATCGCAAGCGAGACGGCGAACTTGATGGGCTTGATCCAGATGTTCGCGCCGTCGAGGGTGCGGTCGTCGACAAGCGCGGCGACGGCCATGGGCGGCACGAGCGCGAGGTTGGCGGCCGCCACGAGGAGGAGCGCGCGGTCGGCGCGCGCGATGGCCCATCGCACGAGCCCGCGCGTGCCGAGCGCGGGGTCGGGGTCGCCGGCGACCTCGGCGCGGCGCGCGCGGCTCCGGAGCGTGATCCATTCCTGCACGCGGTAGAGGAGCCAGCCCGCGGGCCCGAAGAGGAAGGTGAGGACGAACGCGGGAAGCACCGCGAGGCGCGAGATGCCCGCGCGCTCGGCCCGCTCGTCGATGTGGCAGCCGATCAGGAGGTCGAACGCGAGATAGTGGAGCCAGCCCGCAAGGAGCGCGAGGTCGCTCCTGAAGAGCTGCTTCACCGCCTCGAAGCTGTCGAACCCGCCCTCGGCGCGCGACCAGCCCGCGGCGATCAGGCCCGCGTAGGCGACCGCGAGGAGGAGCGGCGCGACGGTGCCCGCGAGCGCGCGGCGCCACGCGACGCGGCGCGGCAGCGCGGCAAGCGCGAGCCAGCCGAGCATGGCGACGGGGCCGCTCGCCTGGAAGAGCGCGGGCGCGGAGAGGACGGAGGCGGACAGCGCGGCGGCGGCTGGCTCGGGCATGGGCATGGGCATGGGCATGGGCATGGGCGTTCTCGCGGATCGGGGCGGCGCACGGGCGCATCGCGTGACTTGACGCTGTCAAGTACGCGCACCATACCGTCTGGCTTGACACCGTCAAGTTAATTGTGGTGAAAGCGGCGACTGTAGCTTGACATCGTCAAGTTCACGGACCATGATCGTGGACCGTGTCCGACCTCCGCGAGCAAGTCCTGACCGCCAGCCTCGCGCTCATCGAGGAGGAGGGCGTCGCCGCCCTTTCGCTGCGCGAGGTCGCCCGCCGCGCGGGCGTGAGCCACCAGGCCCCCTACCACCACTTCGGTAGCAAGGACGCGATCGTCGCCGAGCTGGTGGCGCGCGGCTTCACGGGGCTCTCGGAGATGCTCGAGGCCGCCGAGAACGCCCGCGGCGCCCCGGCGCGCCGGCTGCGCCTCGCAGGCCGGGCCTACATCGACTTCGCGCTCGCGCACCCTGCGGCGTTTCGCATCATGTTCCGGCCCGAACTCGCCGACCTCTCGGCCTGCCCCGCCGCCGGAGCCGCAGGCGCGCGGGCCCATCTGGTGCTGGTGCGGCTCGTCGAGGAGACCTTCGGCGGGCCACGGGTGCCCCGCGAGAGGCTCGAGACGCTCGTGACCATGCACTGGTCGATGGTGCACGGCCTCGCGACCCTCCTGCTCGACGGATCGCTCGGCAAGCAGCCGGGCTCGGGCAGGATGAAGCCGGGCAACTCGACCGAAGCCTTGATCGAGCAGACCCTCGACGCATTCAGCCGCGCGGCGGCGTCGCTCGCGCCCTGACGGCCGCGTGCGGATCAGGTGCGGCCTGCACGCATCCTGTATCCTCCGACCATGCCACGCGTCGAGCTCGTCCGCGTCGTCACCCTCTCCGCACTTCTCTCTCCGCTTGCGCTCGCTTCGGCGTGCGCGGTCGCGCCCGCGGCCGAGCGCGGCGCGGCCGCCAAGGCCGAGGCCGTGCAGGAGGCCGCGGCGTCCGCAGCGCAGCGCGCGCGCGCAATGCAGTCGCTTGCGCTCGACCTCGCCGACCACTGGTCGAGCGCGCTCGGCGCGGCGCGCGCCTCGGTCGCGAAGGAGGCGGCGCCCGCCTCGCGCAGCGCGGCGCACATGGCGATCTCCGATGCGTCGGGCGCCGCGCTTGCGATCGGCACGGGCCCCGACTCGGGCGCCGCCGCGCTCGACCTTCTCATGCAGGCGAGCCTCCAGTGCTGGGCGCTGACCTCGAACGCGCGCGGCATGGGCATCGAACGCCCCGACGCCGAGCGCATGCTCGCGCTCCTCACCCCTGCGCGCACCGACCTCTGGTCGATGGCCTCGCGCGAGATCGACGCGCAGACGCTCGCCGACCTCCGGATCCTCCTCGAGGCGTGGACGAAGGCCCGCCCCGACGAGACACGCGTGTCGGATGTGCGCTTCGCCGATCTCGCGTCGCCCGCGGGCGGGCTTGGTGCGAAGGAACGCGACCGCGCGGCGGCCATGCTTGCGGCGGTCTCCGCGCGCGCGAGCGGAGCCGACTCGGGCGAGCTCTTCGGCGCGCGCATGCTGTGGTACCTCTCGCGCTATCCGTCGGTCCTCGGTTCTCAGGCCGAGGCGACCGCTGCGCGCATCGCCGAAGCGAGCCAGCGCGTCGATCGCGACGGTCGCGCCGCCTTCGCCGACACGCTTGCCAAGGAGCGCGCGGCGTTCGGCGAGATCCTCGCCGAGGAGCGCAAGGCGCTCGCGGCCGCCGCGACCACCGAGCGCAAGGCGATCGCAGGGTCGCTCGGCGAGGAACGCGCGGCGCTCGCCGACGCGCTCGCCAAGGAACGTGCGTCGCTCGCGGGTGACCTCGCCAAGCACCGCGAGGCGTCGTTTGCCGACCTCGGGCGCGAGCGCGAGGCGATGGTCGCCGGCGTGACCAAGGCGATCGAGGCGGGCTCCGCCGCGGCCGCGGGCGAGCGCGAGGCGCTCGCGAAGTGGGCGACCGAAGAGCGCACCGCGCTTGCCGACGACCTCGAGGCGCGGCTCATGAAGGCGATCGACCGCGCGATCATGGGCGCCGGCATCGTGGTCGGCGTGCTGCTCGTCGGGCTTCTGGTGCTGAAGTTCATCCCGTCGCGTACCGCAGCGCCCAAGCCGTAAGGCGACGCGTTCGGTCAAAGCACAGCGGGCGAGTCCCGAAGGACCCGCCCGCTGCGGGGTGTTGCAGTGATCGAACCGCTGCCCGGATCGGGCAACGATTCAGGCGCTCAGCGCCAGCTCTTCGCCGGACGCACGCCGGTCGGGAACGAGTTCTGATCCGACACAAGGTCGGGATTCCACGGCGCGCGGCTCGACGACCGACTGCGGCCATACCACTCGATCCATGCACCGCCGCGCACCACGCGCTGGGCGCCCGTCGCCGGACCAGTCGGGTCGAACTGCGCGTCTGCCGCGTACGGTCCATACCAGTCGGCGACGAACTCGCGGACATTGCCCGTCATGTCGTGGAAGCCGAGGCCGTTCGCGGCCTGCTGGCCCGCCACGCACTGCGGAGGGTTTTCGATGTTCGTGCCGAGGCAGCCGATCAACCACTTCAGCGACTCGAGGTTGCTTCCGTTGATGTAGTCGGGGTTGCCGTTGTTTGCCGCGTGGTACGCCGTCGTGGTGCCGGCGCGATACGCAAACTCCCACTCCGCCTCGGTCGGGAAACGAAGTCCGTAGGACTGGAGGATCGGCGCGAGCTGGTTCCAGCTGTACCGCGTGACCGGCGTGGTCCAATTCGGGAAGATTCCGTTCGGATGCTCCGAGTTCTTCCACTCGTAGCGCGCAAGATAGAAGGGCTCGGTGATGGTGACCGGATGCACCGGAAGCTCGTCGTCGCTGCACGCGAAGTCCTGCGACGCGGAGCAGCCCATGTTGAAGGTGCCTTCCGGAACGAGCAGCATTTCCATCCCGGTGTAGTAGTGCCGCACGCGCGCGGGAAGACCCGACTTCGCGATCTTGTCGCGCATCTGTGCGTTGTAGACGATCGCCGGATCGGGCTGGTTGTCGAGGATGATCGCCCAATCGAGGTTGGCGTACTGGAACGACTGCGGCAGCGTCGCGATCTGGAGTCCGGAAGGCCCGGTGAAGGTGACATAGATATCGATGGGATCCGAGCCAGCGGGCCACGGCGGAAGCGCTACCTGGATCTCGCCCCACTTCTTGCTGAGGATGGTCGCTGGATTGCCCATCGGATAGGCCCCACCGAAGTACACCCCAGTCACAGCCGTGAGGTTTTGGCCCGTGATCTTGATCGAGGCCCCGCCGCTGGCGAGCCCCCGCTTCGGAAACACGCCCGTGAGAACGGCGTTCGACGGAACGCTCCTCGCGACGCGGAAACCGAGGGCGCCAGGAATCGTCGTGTCCGTCGTCGCCCGCATGTACGCGGACGCTTCGGTCAAGTCGGTGGTGTTCCAGCTGCCGCCGCGCACGACTTTCGCGGCTCCGGAGGCCGGCCCCTGCGGGTCGTACGAGTTGCCTGCGCTGGTCGTGTAGTAGTCGGCCTGGTACCAGTCGCTCACCTCTTCGGCGACATTTCCGGCCATGTCGTAGAGACCGAAGCCGTTTGGCGCGAGCTGCGCCACAGGTTGCGATGCGCAAGGCCCGCAGAACCATCCGGGCAGCGGCGGAGCAGCGAAATCGTCGGAGCCGGTGTAGAACGCCGTCTGCGTCCCGGCGCGATACGCGTACTCCCACTCCGCCTCCGTGGGCAGCCGGCAATTCGTCATGGACAGGAAGAAGTCACGGAACCATGGGAACACGCTCTCGATGGGATGACTGGCCGTTGCACCGGGCGAACTCCCCTGGTTGGACGAGCTGTTCGGCAACCAACGCGAGGTGAAGTGCGACTGCTTGATCTCGGTCTCGCCGATGTAGAACGCAGGCATGTCGATGACGAGCGCCGGAATGGCGTCGGTCGGGCAAGACGCGTTCAGCGCCGGTTGTCCGCAGCCGCGGATGAAGCTGCCGCTTGGAATGAGCACCATCGGGATCGGTTCGCCCTGGAGCCCGTTGTTGCCCGCCAGCACGCGCCACGGAAGGCCGGAGGCCTGGATCGCCTCGAGCACCGCGGGGTCGGTGACGACCTTCGGGTCGGGGAGCTCCTCGACCACGGTCGCCCAGCTGGGCGCCAAGGTCGCCGTC
>Ga0209990_10004130_pt1 | contig 10388 bp, 4 predicted proteins | sample NOAtaG_6_FD_187304 | JGI IMG/M metagenome (GOLD analysis project Ga0209990, IMG submission 187304) | Freshwater lake microbial communities from Lake Erie, under a cyanobacterial bloom - NOAA_Erie_Diel5S_2200h metaG (SPAdes) (version 2) | ecosystem: Environmental > Aquatic > Freshwater > Lake ...
TACATGTCAAAAGCTATGAGTTCGTCATATGAGTTGGTAGAGGAGGATTTCTTGCATGAAAAGAAAGGAGAAAAATTGGATTGTTCTAATTCTACATGTCAAATTGTTCCATCAGTTGTTCATAATCAGGTATTGCGAAATATGAGGCATCAAAGATATTGTCACATTTTGAAGGGATTTGTTGGAAAATGCGACGGTTGTGGTCAAAATTTTACAAGTTCAAATTTAATTTGGAATGCAGTAAAAAATTGGAAGGCAAAATTGGACAACAACGACATTTCCAATTATTTCATTTTGGACCAAATTCTACCATTATCAAGAGAACGAATCGACTGTCTGGCAATGAGGTACAGCTATGATATGGAATACTTCAATAGATTCAAATGCGATGAAATGGAGAAGATCCTGAAATCAATTATTTTATTCCGATTTAATGAGCATGATTTTCATCATCGTAAGGGTTGCTTCAAAAAAACAGAAGAATGTCGATTTCATTATCCAAAAAAACTTCAAGTTGAAAATGAATTGATCATTGATTGGACGTCTACGCCATCAAAATGGATTTCTGCTATTGGAAACTCATCGACTAAATTATGTTATCCTTTTACGATGGAAACCAAAAGACATATTCCAGATTTGTTTCTCAACACTAATAACCCATTTGTTTCCAAAATATTTGGATACAATAATAATGTCACGATGGGGAACAGAAACTGCATCTATTATGTGACATTATATAATACCAAGGGAACTCAGGAAGAGGAACAATTTCCATATTTGAAGCATTGTACAGCTCTTGCAAAAAGATTACAGAGATTGCGACAAATTCAGAATAATTTTTCAAACCAAATTATTGAACAAGGGGGAGATGAGTATACTACCCAGGTTCCAAATTTTTCTGTTGGTTTGGGTCATGTGTTGTCAGGAATAATGGCTCATTTGTCTTCTACTGTCATAAGTGCAACAATGGCATGGCATCTTGTGAGTAATGATTCAAGGTTCAAATTTTCCCATGAATTTTCCCATATTCTATTATCCCAATTTGAAAGTTGGTTAAGAGATGAGGATATAAGTTTCCGTTTTCGAAGGTGTAAAAAAATGGAAACTGGGTGGATCGATTCCAATTTGTTTCAATATTTGTTCAGACCTACATATGACCAATTTGATTCTATTTGTGTTTGGGAATTTTTCAAGGACTATCAAATGCGGCTCATAACATCCTTGTCTTCTCGACAAATTGAAAATTTGGACAATGACTTTGAGGAAAACCAATTTTTTAGATTTGATGAAAAATATCCAGGATACAGATTTGCATGTTTGGAAAGACTCAAAGACAGTAGAATCCCCATGCTTTACTATAATGATAGTATACCTGATCTTGAATTATGCAAGGTTGACAATTTGGCTAATGAAGAAGAAGTAGATGTTGCAACCCAGAATATCCGGAATGAATATGCTTCTAAGATGTTACTACTGTTCTTGCCATTTAGAGATATAGAAGAAATACCATTATTTGAAGACAGATGGGAATTCTTCTTGGAGGCTTATGAAAAAGGTTATCTATATTGGGATGCACCAAGATTGATGCAAAATATACAGGATGTAGAGAATAGCAAAAAAATTGTATCGGTACATGATGAACTTACAAAAACTACCAATGGCGTCAAAATGGGAATAGATTTAGAAGAAGAATATGGAAATTTGGACATGTCCGATGAAGAAGAAATTTGCGAGCATTCGTCTGACTATCACCATCCAAATGAAATAAATTGTGATTTGATTATGGAAGAATTTGGAATTATGGAAACTGACTTGCAAAAACATGTTTACGACGAAAATTACGTGGGAAGTCTAAGTAAGGAAATGGATGATATTCATGTTATTAACAATTCAGTCCAAGCAACTTCTTCCGTTTTTCTTGTTCGAGATGATATTGAGCCGATTCCAAACGCTTCTCTTGAAAATACAGTTTTGGTTCCAAATTCTACATGTGACGTTGTTAGACTTGTTTTGAATTTGGATAAAACTTCTGAATATGGAAGTATTCCCTGGTCGGATATGGTCGATGATCCAAATTTCAATTTTCAAGAATTTTTTATGTCAATGAAAAGTTGTATTCAGTATTATAATTTGGACACAAAACAAACTGCAGCGTTTAACGTTATATGTTCGTCTTTCATGCTTCCTTTCTTGAATGATCCAACGGTAACAAAATTTGGAAGTAATGCTGAGAGAGAAAATGCCACCAAAATTTTATTGGAAAAAGGAGCTCAATCAGGTCTTATAATGAACCTAGCAGGCTCTGGAGGTAGTGGGAAGAGTTTTGTCTTGAATGCAACAAGATCTTTTTGTAGACAATTTTGTAGAGCAATCGATCAACCATTTGATGATTCTGTGTATATTGTATCGGCTACAACAAATACAGCAGCTGCTCAAATTCATGGTGATACGATCCATTCAATAGCTGGTTTACGGAGCAAGTTGTCCAATATAATGAAATATGGAAAAGTAAATTGGAAGTTGACGAAGTTGCTGTTTATTGATGAAATCTCAATGCTAGATGTGAAGGATTTTTTGAAATTGGACAAGTATTTACGATATATTTTGGCTCAATATTATCCTGATGCAATCAATTTACCTTTCGGTGGACTGAATATTGTCCTTTGTGGAGATTTTTCACAGTTGAATCCAATTGGAAGAGATGTTATTTATGATCGCAACATCAATGCATTATGGAATTTGATAAACAGGGTAGTCATCCTAAATTGGAAAAATCATCGGTTTTCGAAAGATCCAAATTGGGGAAAAAGCTTGCAACGAATCCATCTAGGAAAAACAGAGAAAGAAGATGTTGAAAAAATCAACACAAGGGTGGTCGGGCCAAATTTGTCATTACCAACACATGAAGAACTAGAAGGTGCAGATGTAACATATGCATGTTCGACAAACGCAGAGAGAAACTTGATCAGTGACAATATTTTTGCCAATATTCTTAAGCATCGACATCCAAGAGAAACTGAAGATTTTGAGGTTCCAGTTCAAACTGTAATAATAAAGGGGAACTTTGAAAATTGGAAATCAAACGAGCCTAAATCATCTGTATATCATAAATTGGTACACAGCAAATGCGGTGATGATAATGTTCAATCTGGAAATGGACAAAATATAATAAGGGTAGATCCATGTCTTAAGTTGTTTTTTGGATGTCCAATAATGGTCAGTACAAATGAACATAAACATATTGGTGTTGTAAAGGGTACTACGGCAAAGTTCAGAGGGGTTCAATTGAAAGAAAGCAAAAATATGAAAATGGAAATTTGGAATGGGTATAAAGTCTATACAGTGGACGCAAAAGATGTTGAATATATAATATGCGACCATGTAAAGAAGGATGATAGTGAGCCTACCAGATCATTTAAACTTCCAACAAAAAGTTTTCCAGTGACTGTCAAATTTCCAATTGGAGGATCCAAATTTCTTAAATTGGAAAAGGCAAGAATTATCCAATTTCCCATAAATAACGACTTGGCAACTACTGGCCACAAGTTACAGGGTATGACAAAGAAGTATCTTATTGTTGCATCACTCAACTACAGTACAGCTAATTGGATATATGTGGTATTGTCCAGAGTTACAACACTAAATGGATTGTTTCTACTGCAACCACTGAAAAACAATTTTAATCCGCAACCTTCAAAATTACTTAAAGAAGAATGGAAGTTCCAGAGAACTTTGGAAATCGAAACACTACTCCACTTACAGCAATCCGGGCATTTCCCCTCTGATATTGATGTTTTTAGAACAACACCAGAGATTCCAACAACAGAAAATGAAAATAGAATCCAAATTGCAAAGAAATTGTCAACACCTGTAAGAAAGAGAGCACATTCGAAGAAAAATAAAAATGGAAATATGGATGTACTTGATGTTGAACTCACAACGACTCTGAATAATTTTGATTTATGGCTTTGTCATAATGCACTGAAGAGGATCCCTCATAACACACCACAATATGGAAATTGTCTTTTTGAGAGTATTGCTAATGCACTGCCAATTTGGAATGGCAAACCCGTTGAATTAAGGCTAAAATCTCTAAAGTGGGCTCAACTGCAGGTTTCAAAAGGAACCGAATGGGGAAAACAAATGTGGAAACGATTTGATGAAACAAAAGGTAACCCTGACACCTATGGTAAAAACAGTTACTTGGATTATCTTGTATTCTTGATGGACCCACAAATATATGGAACAGAATATGACATTATTATGTTATGTGAATTCCTTAATGTATGTATTGAAATTTATTCGTCATCATTGGTCAAATTTGAAGATGGAAAGCTTGTATGCCAAAAACCATTGTTATTTGGAGACTTGAATTCCCCAAAAATACTACTTTGGCATTACAAAGAACACTATGAACAGATTATCAAAATTGGAGTTAATATTTAAATATAATATACTACTATTATTTATGTAACTCTGATATTTCTCTTATTTTTTATAATTTATATATACAATATAATTTGGATTATTGTTATTCTTCTTTGCTCAACTTCTTGTATTCTTTCCATATTATGTTTTTCCATAATTGTTTAAGGAATTTTTGTCCTCATTAAGCTACTTTATTCTGATATCCATTTTCAAAAAATTTGGATTTTTTTTTTTGGAAATGATCCTTGTTTGGTAATTACATATCTCAATTTTCCACCATATTTTTGAACCAAAATATATCATATATAACAAGACAACATTTAAAAAGTTTAATAATTAATAAAACTCTCAATAATAAATTGTGTTTTTTATATTTCCAAAAATAATTAACATGTCCAAAAAATGTCCAATAAAACTCCAATTATTCAATCATCGATTTACAAATAACCATCTATAAAAAATTACTCTTCATTGTTCCAATTGTTCCAATTTTGTAACAGAATCATTTCGCCAATTTCCAAATTTTCTTCATGTCCAAAAATATTTTTCATAATTTGTATATTGTTTTTAATATCATCCACGTCTTCATACAAATAAGTACCCACAAAACCTCCAATATCTTCATCTAACAGACACTCATCCAAGCTACTATTAATTTGGTCATTGAAGGTCCTTGTAATGTCGGCCTTGAACTTGAAAATATTCTCATATTTCCAACTTACTTCTGAATTAAGGTAACTAATAATTTTTTCAGCCCATGCTCTCCTAAATTCCGAATTATTTTCTTTCTCTTGAGGAACTATTCCAATTAGTTGTTGACTTTTATACCCAGAGGTTTGAATCTTAGGTAGGTTGCACTTAGATGATTCCCTCACATAAGTTACTTTAACAATTCCAAGACTTTCTGCCACCTGAGGATTACTGTCTAAAACATCAGCAAAGTCTTTGAAATAAGCATCAATGTTTACATTTGAACCCTTTGTTAAGATGAGAGATAGTAATCCAAATTTGTATTCTTTCACGAAAACCTGATTAAATTTGTTACTGGATTTCTTCTGGGGGGAATATTTGAATTTAACATCAGTCAATTTCTTCCTGGTTGCCATTCTTAAATTATGATCAAATCATTAAATTATAAAACAATCAAAATAAGTTATACGATTTATTGTGAAAATAAAAAAACTTAACAAATAAATCTAAGGAATTTGTCTCTTCTTTAGCGATCTCGACAGAATTAGAAAGTACCGTAACGATATGCTCAAATCATGTCGTTACGGTACACAGTAATTTTAACGAACCAAAGGATATTTGTATACTGATAACGTAACGATAATTGCTGTCTAGATAGAGAGAGATAAAGTACAGAGTACAGTAATACTGTACTAGCTAGTATATCTCTCTAGAGTTAGAGAGATCTCACGTACAAGAGTAAGTGAAGTACATACATTTTTCCAAAATAAGTATATCCAAATTACACAAAAATAGAAAATGTCAATCATCATGGAAAATACCAATCTTTTACATATTAAGTTCCTATAAATAATTTACATATCCATTACTAATACGTTTCATAAAAAACAATATTGGAGTTATACTTAAATTTGGAAAGGATCGTAACAACTAAAACATAGATACTTATTGCATTTCTCGCAAGTTTTCGAACATTCAGCTTGATTACCACAATTTGCACATTTTTCCAGAAAAGGATAATCCAATTTACAGAAAATAGAAAATGTTAATCTTCAAGGAAAATACCAAACTTTACATATTAAGTTCCTAAAAATAATTTACTTTCCCATTGCTAGTACTTTCCATAAAAAACAATATTAGAATTATATTTAAATTTGGAAAGGATCATAACAACTAAAACACAGATGCTGTTTGCATTTCTCGCAAGTTTTCGAACATTCAGCTTGTTTACCACAATTGACACATTTTTCCAAAATAGAATAATCCAAATTATGGAAAAATAGAAAATGCCTGCAGCGGTTGCAAAAGCAATCACGGTTGTAATCCAGGAGGAGCTCTTCATCTTTTTTAATTTTCCTAATTGCAGTAATTGTACCATCCTCCTTAAGTTCGCAGTTCCTGTGGTAGCCACTTCCATGATTAATACGATGTCCAAACCAATATTCATCGTGGAAAATACCAATATTTGGTCTTGGTAAAATGCTAATGATATTTCCAAAACGATATTTAGTTGGAAGCTCTTCACCTAAATAAGCAGTAACAAATTCGCTAATCTGGAATGGTCGTAAAGCGAATACACCAAATCCACCATTGGGAATATCAGATTGCTTCATTTTTAGCCAATTTACAATAGTAGTTCCATCACTTATCTTAAGGGTCATCTGTAAAGAATTGTTTTTGTAAGGATCCAAATTGGTAACAATGTCTATTTTAAGATCATAATAGACACGATAAGGAAAGTCTGATGAATGGGACAAGTTACTGCAAATAATACTGGTTTTTCCAAGATTGTCTTTGAATTTTACAAGATTAAAGATCAATTCTAATTTATTCATTTTGACTTTTTTTAAAAAAATAAGATAAAAAAAAATAATTTATAAAACGTGTTTCTACACAACTAAAACAATATGTAAAAAAACAATCGCCAGTTCAAAATTATATCCATTTAAATTTATTATGGAAACACAATATTGAACAAATTAGCGACAATCTCTAATACACAATTGGCTACTAAATATATAAATAAATGAAAAAAAACATCGCCAAAAAAAATAATAATCAATTCATTATATTATGGAAATATACTATTGAGCCATATAATTCTTACAGACAGAAAGCATAGCCTGAATACAACATGCATGCATGTGCAACGAAATCTCCCTTACGCCCAAAAACACTAGAGAAGTATGTATGGTTATGCACGCAAAAGACAGACACAAAAAATCTAAGCACGGTAGTTATGGTTACTCACGCCAAAGACAGATGCACTTAGTCTTGGGGGGGATGTGTGCGGCAGTACCCTAACACGTGCTGACTCTACATAGCTCTACAGAGATCTCGCCAACAACGCACCGGTACTAGAGAAGTAAAGGACATATACCGCTACTAACATGTATTATACAATTTCTACGAGGTGACGTTCTCATAACCATGCAAGTGGCTAATCGGTTGAACCAAACAGTGCAGCCGTTTGTTGCCTGAGCTGTTATGTTTACGCACGCAACATAAATAAAACAACTATAAGTATTGTACCATAAACGGCAGAATTTCAAGAACGGAATTCTGAAACGTTTAAACAAGAGTACTAGTACAACATCTATGTTGGCCGCCTCGTGTAATTCAGGCAACGAGGCGGCTAGTTTAGTATTGTACGTGGGATACATGGTGGAAATGCTTGTTACAACGTGTTATATTTTACATTAATAAATAGATGACTCGTGCGTGTAACATGTACATTGGCCAACATACAATGTGACCTGTCTTACATACTTAACTAGTTATATAAAGTAAATCAGCGACTGGTATCTATTTATAAAATATCATAATAATATTACCTTTTATGCATATTACTATAATAAAAAGTTATAAAGTACAAAATGGGAGCTTCAAAATCTAATGTAAACGTTAAACATAATATACACGACTGAGTATCCTTGATAAATTATAACGATTATTTTTAACTGGTTTTAAGTCAAACGACGAAAAAATTGAAAATACAAATATCACAAATCAATAAGGCCATAATTCTAAACATGACATCAACTAAATTCAACTGGTGGGTACAATTGACAGACATCAATGATAACGACTTGGAGAAGTTGAAGCAATTTTTAGGAAAAGTAGAAATAGATGAGGACCAAAATGAATTCGGAATTCCAGATGCATCTAAGGGAATAACTTATGCAGTTATGACATTATGGATACATAACTTTTGGAATGGATCTAAATTTGTTGAAACAACGAATGTAACGGTAAGTTAAAAATACATATCTAAAATTCTATGTTACTATTTGCTTACACTAATTATTTTATTTTTTTTTTCCCTTTAAGCTTTATGTCCAATTTGAAAACAAAATTACTGCAAACACATTCAGGAAGTTTATGCCAAAAGAATATATAAACTTAAACGTTGATGATGACAACTTGAAAATGGACAAGGGGTTGCAAGAAAATTCGAAGTTGAAAGTATGGCTTACAAAAGCTAATGCTTATCAATGCATTGAATATGGATCGATGAGTTCCTTGAAAAAAAAGGGGAGGAAAGTAGTGGAATTTCCGAAGAAATTGGAAGAAAACACTAACCCAAGGAGGTCACCAAGAGCAATATCAACAGAAAAAGGAAGGAAGAGGAAAAGTGAAGAATTCGATGTTGATTTTGAAGAATGGAAAAATTTGTCCGAAGAAGAAAAATTTGGACTAGCGACTGCGCAATCCAATTTCAAGAGTAGAATGTCAGCTGTAAAATTGAAAGAATATGAAGACTGCAAAGATGAACCAAGGACCGTTCTCAACAGGAAACAAAATGATGGACCATCAAGACAACATGACACAATCGCATCTAAATCTAGGCATGAAAAAAGGGAATCAGAGAATAAATCCACACGAATTCGTACACCAGTGGTTGATTTTAATTTGGATGAGGAGGAGGAGAAGAAACCAGCGGCAATTCCTCACAAATCTCCAAGTTCTAAAAAATTGGACATTGAATTCCAAAAATACAAGACTGAAAATGATTCTACTATTTCTCAATTGAAATCGGATATTGGAAACGTCAATTTGAACGTTAATAATATGATGAAAATGTTAATGGAACGTTTACCAGCAAAACAGACAGTACAAAAATCTGAAACTCCAAAAAGTGAAATTAAACAACCACAAGTAACTCAAGAACTTGATATCTATTTTTCAAGTTCAAATGGGGAAAATGATGGCGAAGAAATTGAAGAAGAAAATACTAATGTATAAAAATTATGTGAATTAACTTGGAATATTTAATATAATATAATTTGGATTTTGGATGTGTAAAGAAATAAAACATAAAAAAACGGAATAACTCAGATAACAGAATTTGGATATTTTAATAAAATTTTGGAAACATAACATTTCAACCGTGATAATTTCATCAAATTATTTTGGAATAATTTAGATAAATTAATTTGGATTCTATTTTTAATTGGATATTTGAATAAATACAAAAATTTAGGCAATTTCATTTGGATTCTAGTTTAAATTTATATGACAAACAATAAGAAGAATAACGTGAATTAATTTTAATGTACAAAAATGTAAATCAATATGGAATAGTTTAAAAAAAAATAAAAAAATAAAAAAGGAATTTTCTAACAAAAACGATAATTATTCATATTAAAGAAAAAAGAATAATATGAAAAAACGAAAACTAATATGGAACAAATTAACTTACATAATTTGGATATGTAATATATCTTATATAAATAAAATTTCTAACATTATAATTTAGACAACATTATTATGGAATACTTTAGGTAACCTAATTTGGATTCTAGTTACCTGACCTCGGTCGCGCGCAGCGTTGAATGGTACACTTATGACAATGGTATGTTCGTCTCATCCAGTTTGGATGGCTCAGTTTTACTTTGGGATACAAACTTATTTCAAACGGCGTATGCCTTTACACCCGTTGTATGATATCGAAAGTCAAAATGTGGATGCTGAAGAAGATTGAAGAAGCGAAAAGAAGAGAAGCAAAAGGAAGATTTGTCGAGAAAAGATTTGTAGAGAGAAAAAGGGGTTTAAAGGAGTAAAGATTTAAAGAGATAGATTTAGAGGTGAAAAGAGTTTGTCTTCGGTAAAAAGGGAAGTTTAGTTTAGTAATCATAACTTTTATTAACCTTGAAAAGTTACATCAAAGGTTAAAATTGTAGAATCTTACCAGCGTTAATAAAAATTAAGAACAGTTTGCAAATGTCTACCACAGCAGAACAACCCAAGAAGCAAGCAAACGATCAGTC
>Ga0209990_10004131_pt1 | contig 10387 bp, 8 predicted proteins | sample NOAtaG_6_FD_187304 | JGI IMG/M metagenome (GOLD analysis project Ga0209990, IMG submission 187304) | Freshwater lake microbial communities from Lake Erie, under a cyanobacterial bloom - NOAA_Erie_Diel5S_2200h metaG (SPAdes) (version 2) | ecosystem: Environmental > Aquatic > Freshwater > Lake ...
ATGGCGGATGGCTACCGTTCATCTTTGGTTGCATCACCGGCATCGTGCCGTGGATTGCGTTGTTGTTCTATGTATTTTCCATCGGTGGCCCAGGCGATACTTCAGCTCCAGCCTTTGTATATTTCATCGTGCTTACTATCTTCTTATTCTTCAACTCTTTCGCACTCGTACAGTGGTTGCAGTACAAGAAGGTAGGCAAATGGAGCGAATATCTTCGTGGTGAGCGGACTTATATAACTCTCTCGCTCGTTGCAAAGTCGGCTCTGGCGTGGCAGATCTTCGCCAATACGCTCATCCCACCTATGTAAAGAGTTTTGCTACTTCCCCGCTTTACAACGCTCTGAGCAATACTTCACGCGCTCCCAATCGCGGGCCCACTTCTTCCGCCATTCGAATTCGCGGCCGCAATGCGCACAGACTTTTGGTGGGAAACCATTCTTAATTTTGGCTTTCACACAGGAAGCGTAAGTCATGGATTGAAAGTCATCTAGAATCTACTCATGACCGATGAAACTCCAGAAATCATTGACCTAGAACCCCAGAGACTCGCCTCAATCCAGGCCCGCTTTGGATCTGCTCTCCTTGATGCACTTCTTTTGATTGTGACCCTCTTTGTTGGATGGGTAATTTGGAACCTCTTTACTTGGAAGACCGGCCAGACACCTGCCAAGCGCATCTTGAAACAAGTTGTTGTCGATGCCAAGACTGGAGAAGTCTTTTCGTGGTCCCGTATGGCGCTCCGTGAATTTGCCGTGAAGGGCGCAGCAGGAAACATTGCATCAAGTGCAACCAGTGGTATCACTTTCGTGATTGATAGCCTCTTTGTCTTCCGCGAAGATCGTCGAACTGTTCACGATCTCATCGTCGGTAGCAAAGTTATCCAGATTTAGTTCTTTGCTAGTTAAACCTGCTCAAGTTACTTTCCTACGGTGACTTTTTCAGCAAATACGAACCTCAACACCACTTGATTCGAAGGAATCGTGGTTGTTCGACTAAATGTGGTAGACGCCGTCTTAAGTAATTCTGGATAAGCGCTCTCTAGTTTCTGACTTAAAGAAAGTGCTCGCGCCACCGCATCCTCAGGCTTTTCCATTTTTTCATTGTAAGAACCGACTATTTGTACATAAACAATGGTTGCATCAGGTGCAAGACTCTTTTGAGCCTTAAAGTCATTAATTAAGGCTGGGATATCTGGAAGTTGTTCATCTTCGATAAGCAACGACAAAGGTTCTTCAACTACCTTGGAATATGTATATACCCCGCCATTGAAGCCCTGCTCTGCACTTTGATTGAAAATACTTCCTTGAGGAACAAAGGTGATAGTCGCCAAAAAAATAACCATCAAACCGACAAGTAGATCGGAGTACATCCAGCCTGCTAACCCCGTGATGTCATCTTCTTCGGATTGAGAAGGTGCTATTAAGGCCACTATCTTTTTACCTTCAGAATCGCACCAAGTCGTGCGTAAAACGAACTTACTTCACTTTGAATCTCTCTCAATTCAGGTTCAACTTTTGTTGCATTTTCCAGATTCATGGCTGCCAATGAAATTGCCTCCGTGGCCGAAGTTAGATTCCTTAGAGCTCGCGAAAGGCTCGCGTCTAAATCTGTACCTGAGACCTTTCGTGGTGCAGCAAAATAAGCCTTCAATTCCAGGGCTATGACTTGACGCTCACGGTCAAGAATTATCTGATCTTGTGTTTCAAGATTCTTTCCGTAATTGAAGAGTGCAGTACTCAATAGAGTTAACGCAACAATTCCAACGATAATCCAAAAATCTAGTTCAGCAACAGTACCGATCCTCCACTTTGAGTCCAAGTATCCATAACCGTTTTGCCAGAATTCAAGAAAATTCACGGGTGCGGCAGATTGGCTTGTCGTAAATTCAGCAAAAGCAGTGGTGGCTTCGCTAATTGCTTTCCAGGTGATGCCAACCGGCAAAAAGACTGACACGTTCCGTAAAATTGCTAGATATCGAGCCCAGCGAATGTGTGATGTTCCTGCTCGAGCTTTAGCGCGCGGAAGGTTCTCCTCTGGGTCAAGGCTCGACCAGAAATCAAGTGCCGTCGAGTTTTGAATGGCTTTGCTTACTGAACTTAGATAGGGATCTTGCTCCAATTGATTATTCGCCGACCACATCTCTAATCTTGAAAGGAGCAACTTTTTAGGAATAGTTCTGTTTTTCGGCATTTCTATCCCCTTATGAGTTGAACTTGGTTACTAGTGGTTGCCAGAGTTACAGCTGTTTTGGGGTCTGGATCGTAAATCTCGATTTGGTAGTCGATTCCGGGGTAAGCCAGATAGACATTACTTGGAGCGTTCTTATTGAAGTAAACAACTGATCCATCGGGATTTGCGAGGGATACGCCTTCAGCTTGGTTTCCTGCTTGTTGCGTCGAATTAAAGGCATCGACCTCTGCATATGTAGCAATTACTCTGAATTTAGACTCAGTACTACCGCACTCCATGCCTTCAAGAATGTACCGGACAAAGACCTGACCTGGCGTCACTGTGTTGATTGAGTATGTTGCGCCCTGCACTGGGCCTGTCCAATAGGCAACAATTCCATTTTCACTAATTAAGGTTCTCAATTCTTTCTCTGAAAGACATACGCCACCTGAAGTTTGTGCTCCAAGAGTTGTTCGCTCTGAGAGTTGGGGTGATACTTGATTGGTGACGCCAAAGGTAATCAAGCTAGAAATCACCGCCGTTGCAACGACGAGAGCAACAAAAAATTGCTTTGTATGTTTCTCCTGACTTGAGATATTTTGAATTACAGTTGATTCAAAAGTTTGCTTAGAGTCTTGTTTGACTCTAAGTTGTCGAGTCTTCTTTGGTGTGGAAGTTGGTTTTTCTGGACTTTTCTTTGCCATTTAGTTCCTCACTCCAAATAGGATCATTGAAACTCCCTTTATTCCTTCTGGGCACTTTCCAAATCGCATGGTTCCTGACGGATAAATGCACACCTCTACTTGTGAAAAAGTTGCCAAAATTGCATTCTGAGTAGTTTTGCTAACTCCTCCCGCTACGAGTTTGTCATTCCCTTTTCCACCACCACTGGATGGTTCGCTAGCAACAATCGTTACTGTGCCTGGAGGACCTGCAGGTCCTTGTGGTCCAGTTGCGCCGGCTGGGCCAGCGGGACCTTGTGCACCGGCTGGGCCTGCGGGTCCTTGTGGTCCAGTTGCACCGGCTGGGCCAGCGGGACCTTGTGCACCAGTTGCTCCGGCTGGGCCTGCGGGACCTTGTGCACCAGTTGCTCCGGCAGGGCCAGCGGGACCTTGTGCACCAGTTGCTCCGGCTGGGCCAGCGGGACCTTGTGCACCAGTTGCTCCGGCTGGGCCTGCGGAACCATCTTTACCGTCGCGCCCATTAGCTCCATCTTTTCCATCAGCGCCGTCACGCCCGGCAGAACCAGTATCACCTTTGGCGCCTTGTGCGCCTTGTGGACCTATCGGACCTTGAGCGCCGTCCTTACCATCTTTTCCATCAACACCATTTTTTCCATCATTACCGTTCTTTCCATCAGCGCCATCTTTACCAGCGGGACCTTGTGGGCCAGGTACGCCTTGGGAGTTTGAAGAATTCCCATTTCCAGAATTATTGGAGTAAACAATTTGTCCCGGAGGACCTTGTTCTCCGCGTTCACCTTTATCGCCTTTTTCTCCTTTGTCGCCTTTAACTCCTTGTGCACCTTGCGGTCCCGATTCTCCTTTGTCACCTTTCGGTCCAATTGGTCCTTGTGGTCCCTGAGGCCCCTGAGGTCCAGTGCCTCCACTACTTCCACCAGAATTATTTTCTCTGATGATCACAGTCTCTCGAATGATGTCTCTACCTGCAGGACCTTGTTCTCCGCGGTCACCTTTTTCTCCTTTGGCACCCGGATCACCTTTTTCACCCTTCGGTCCTTGTGGACCGACTGGACCTTGCGTCCCACTTGTTGAAGGTGAAGTTGTTGGTTCTGCAAAAGGTCTTCCGTTATTTGAATTTGAATCTTGAGCTGAAGGGTTGTCATTACAAACTACAGACAAGATTCCTGAAGAATCTACAGATACAGAAGTTACTTTTTGATTGTTCGCACAAGTTGCAGTGCCCGGCGTAAAACCACCTGAAATACCATCTCGACCTGCAGGACCTTGTGGTCCTTGTGGGCCTATCGCGCCATCTTTTCCATCAATGCCATCTCTACCTGGTGCACCATCTTTACCTGGTGTGCCATCTTTTCCATCAATGCCATCTTTACCTGGTGTGCCATCTTTTCCATCAATGCCATCTTTACCTGGTGTGCCATCTTTTCCATTTACACCCGCAACACCTGGTGCTCCTGTTGCTCCTGTTTCACCTGCATCACCTTTAGGACCTTGTAGTCCCATTGGTCCTTGAGGGCCTGCAGGACCTTGAGGACCACGTGCGCCTGTAGTTCCGCCATCTGATGATCCACCGCCAGACGATCCATCAATTCCATTTTCACCTTTTTCGCCGCGAGGAATTACAAAGTCGAGAACTACGCTGTTTCCTTCTTGTTGCATGACAACAGTTGCTTGGGACCCTGCAGGAGCAGTAATTGTCTTTCCAATCTTGAATTCGGTAATCATTCCACCAGAAGAATTACCTGGTGCACCTGGAGGACCCGGAGGGCCCGCTGGTCCAGCGTCTCCCTTCTCGCCCTTATTACCTTGAATTCCTTGTGGTCCTTGTGCCCCCGCAACTCCTTGAATTCCTTGTGGTCCTTGTGCCCCCGCAACTCCTTGAATTCCCTGAATGCCTTGCGGACCCTGTGGTCCAACAATTGTGGAAATCTTTGGTGATCTTCCTGTTCCAGTTCCGGTTGCGGATGTTGATGTGACTTTTGTTGGCGTTACTACTATTACATTCGAAGATAACGTGCTACTTGATGTTGCAGTATTGGAACTTTTCGCTCTAACTGGTCCTTTTACACCCGTAGTCTTTGTTGTGTTTGCTTTTGTAGTTGTAGTCGATCCATTAACTACAGAGATGGGACCCTTTGCGCCCGAACTTCCAACGGTTTCAACTGCGAGGGCTTGGGTTGGAAAAACGACGGCGAGCGCGAAAGCGAGCACGTATGTAATTTGTACTCTAGCCAACCGTCTCATGGCATCAGGGTCCCTGAAGCCCTAGCCACAGACAATTAGTGGGTTGGGTTTACCCAACCTTTAGAGCCATAAAGATGCCATAACCCTCTCTTTTCGCTACTTTTCGCGACATTTGAATGTGATGATGAGCATGTGAAAAGCGTCAAAGTGCTCATCATCGAAGATGACGCCTTCAGCCGTGTGGCATTGGTCGATGCTCTGAAACTTCAGGGTTTGAATGTTGTCGCCGCCGTAGGTAGTGCACGAGATGCACTCGATGCACAATTGAAATTTGAGCCAACTGTCGCAATCTGTGATCTTGACTTAGGCGTTGGGCCAACAGGATTAGATATCGCTCAAGTCTTACGACAGAGAAACCCGAACATTGGAATTGTGATGCTTACTAGTTATCGAGATCCGCGACTCGCTGGGGTCGACTTGCCCCCTTTGCCTCTCGGTGCAATTCTACTTAATAAACGAGAATTGCAGAGCATGTCAACAATTCTCATGCAGATTATTGCCGCAAGTTCCAACCCTCTTAAAAAACGAAAAGTTGAATGGTCAAAGAGTCCTAAGTTTCAATCTCTATCAGATACTCAAATATCAATTCTTATAGCAATTGCTGATGGTGTTCCAACCTCAAAGATTGCAGAAGAGCGCGGAGTTAGTGAGCAAGCAATTGAGAAGACGATATCTCGAATTTGTAAGAACTTAGATATTCCTCAGATAAAGGACAAGAATCAGCGTATTCAGATTGTGCGAGCTTTCTTCTACGGAGTAGGTAGGGAAATTTAATGTTCGATCCTGGTTTCCTAAAGTGGCGATACTTTGGACTAGCTTTTGTCGTTCATGCAGCTGTTGTTTACTTCATGATTTCTCCTGTTGAGGAAGTCTTTTCAGAATTTGGGAAATGGACAGTTGTCATGTTTCTTTCCTACGGGATTATGGCGATTCCTTTTGCGCTCGCAATGAGAATTCCTTGGATCACTATTGATGGGCGCCGTGAGTTCATAGCGCTGATCATCGTTGGAATTGTTCGAGGCTTCGCGATATTGGATATTGGACTCCTTCTTGATTTACCCCAAGTTAAGCCCTATCTGCTGCGGCCCTTGAATTCCGCGATTGCCGTTCCCCTATGGTTCCTGATGATTCGCTTTATTTTCGGCGCGAGAAAGGACTTTCAAAGTCTCTTTCATGAGCTCTATGTCCGCAATATCCGCGAACGAGTGGCCTATCTCTTGCCAGCGACGAAAAAACTAGGTGAGAAGGAGATAGATTCAATAGAGGCCCAAGTCAAACAAACACTCGAACCATTAAAGAAGGTTATTGAGGATATCTCGGGTGCTGAGCTTGATAAAGAGACTCTCAAACGAGAATCTCTCATTATTCAATCTTTCATAGAAGATCGATTACGCCCTCTAAGTCACGAACTTTGGCGCCAACAACAGATAAAGCCACCTCGATTAAACTACCTTACTTTTCTATGGCGGTTAACATTTAAGACCAAGTCACAATTTGGATTAGCAATTCTGCCGGCATTTATCTACAGCATTGTAGGTTTAACAACGATAACTAATTTTGACTTCGCGCTTCAACATAGTTTGCTCAATTTGGGGATTCAATCAGTGATTTTTCTTGCCTTTGAATTTACTTATCAACGGGTGCAGAGACTGCGCAATGTCCTTAACCTTGTCGCTATTTCTCTGTGTGCTTTTATTCCTGCTTTTGTAGATGAGATATTCTTGGGCTCACTTTACTCTTTACCAGTTCCAACTTTTGTCGAATCGATTGGAATTGGGTGGTTTCTTTCTCTCACCTTAGCATTCTCGATTGCTAAAGCACAGACTAATTACCGTAAAGAGATGCTTAGTATTTTAGTTGGCGATCTTGAGCGACCGATATCAACTAATCAACAGAGTCAGTCACATGTTGCTGAAAAATATGCCAAGTACCTACACGGTGACATTCAATCGACATTGAGCTCGTCTCAAATGCAGCTCATGCAAGCATCCGAAAGCGGCGATGCCGAGCTTGGAAAGTCAGCAATTGAGAAGATGGCATCGTTGTTGCGGCGCGATCACCACGAATATGCCATCGGAGATGCTATTTCACCATTCGCGCGCTTCCAGCAAATCATTGACGCTTGGGATGGGATTGCGACTATCGAAGTTGATGTTGAAGAGGCAGAAATCTCAGAGGCTTCCCTCTTGAAAATTTCTGAAGTCATCGAGGAATTGGTATCAAATGCCATCAGGCACGGCCAAGCAAACATCATCAAGGTAGAGATCCAATCTAGTTCATCAGACATCGCCGTTTCCTTCATTGATAATGGAGTTGTCAAACGAGGAAGAAAAGGTGGCATGGGTACATCTCTTCTCAATGATCAAACATTTGACTTCAAGACTGAACAAAGATCAAACGGGAACCAAACTACATTTAAAATTCCAATTTAAGGAATGATGACGCAGTTTATTACCTCTGAGGTTTGACAAGTATTGAGTTTGGCCTGTTCCAATAACTGACTAGTAGAAAGTCCAAACTTTGGTCCATACATACTGTTCTTATCAGAAGAGTATTTGTAGGAGTTGACGGAGGCTACGGCGCCGACGTTATTCGCATTCGAATATCCGCTATACCAAGGCCCTCCAGAAGCTCCTCCGGTCAATGTTGACGCTATGCGCCAGGTCATATTCCCGGAATTAGAGTCCGTACTAACCGATCCAAATGAGTAGACGAGTTCTAGCCCATTAAATGGACTTGCTTGTGGATATCCAAAAGCGTAAGCGCTACTCCTAGTACTCAAAGTGCCTAACGTTGGCAGCGAAGAAGGATTTACTCGTGCATCAGATGAATTTATGACAGCGAAAGCAAAGTCATTCAGGGTAGCTGTCGTATTAAAGGATGTTTGAGCGGTGAATTGTTGCGGTGCGAAAAGGGCGCTCGCAGTCCAGCCAACTCTGTTTTTGAAGTCAGTGTCGTAGTTGGGCCAGAAAGTAAATCGAGTAGCAAACGCACCTGAAGTGGCATTGTTCCAAACACAATGTGCTGCCGTGACTACTACTGCGATGTTCAGATTTCCGTCTTGAACTAATGAACCAGAGCAGACGTAGTCTGAGCCATTCATCGTGAAGAAAACTTTCCCAGTTATCTGGGCTACAAGAGCGGATTGTTGATTAGCAGGCCAATAACTTGTTCCACTTTTTGTCGTGCCACCAGTAGAGCCACCACGCTTTGCTTGTGGCACCAACTTGCCTTCTTTCGCACCAACTTCAAACTCGAACTCACGGGGAATCGCATTGTTGCGGCGCTCTTCTGTCCAATATCCCGAGGCGTTTGCATTAGGGATTCCCTTTGGATTGGCTGAAGAAGATATTGGGGCAACAACCACAGAAAGAAGAGCAACGAGTGCCAAAAAAGATCCAAGACGAGTTCTCATGTGCTTGAGGGTACGCCTAATTGCATAGTCTTGTCACTTACTCAAGCTTCATGAGAAGCGAATTACGCGGTTGGGGCCTCTGCGAGATCTTCTGGGGTGTCAGGAAGCGCTTCGCGAGCAGTACCTTTGAAGGTAAAGGTTTCTTTTCCTTCTTCGCCTTCAACATCAATCAAGATGATCTGACCGCTCTTTACCTCACCGAAGAGAATCTTCTCGGATAGCGCATCTTCTATCTCACGTTGGATTGTGCGACGGAGTGGACGCGCACCAAGGACGGGGTCATAACCGCGAGCTGCGAGTACTGACTTCGCCTTTGATGTGAGTTCGATTCCCATGTCCTTCGCCTTCAAGCGAGTCTCAAGGTTTGCGACCATGAGATCAACGATCTGGATAATTTCATTCTCAGATAGCTGGTGGAAGACGATGGTGTCATCGATACGGTTGAGGAACTCAGGGCGGAAGTGATTCTTCAATTCATCCTGAACTTTGTTCTTCATGCGCTCGTAATTTCCAAGTGCATCATTGACGTTAGTGAAACCAAGTGAGAGCGACTTAGAGATATCGCGAGTTCCAAGGTTTGTGGTCATGATGATCACGGTGTTCTTGAAATCAACTTGGCGACCTTGAGCGTCTGTAAGGCGTCCTTCTTCAAGTACTTGGAGAAGTGAGTTGAAGATATCTGGGTGCGCTTTTTCGATTTCATCGAAAAGAACAACAGAGAATGGACGACGACGTACTTTTTCGGTGAGCTGTCCGCCCTCGTCATAACCGACATATCCGGGAGGAGCGCCGAAGAGACGTGAAGCGGTGTGCTTCTCGGAGTACTCAGACATATCAAGTTGGATCAACGCATCGTCATCACCAAAGAGGAATTGGGCGAGAGTGCGGGAAAGTTCAGTCTTACCAACGCCAGAAGGACCAGCGAAGATAAATGATCCACCAGGACGCTTTGGATCTTTAAGTCCAGCGCGAGTACGACGGATTGCTTGTGAGAGCGCATGGATTGCTTGCTCTTGTCCGATAACGCGCTTGTGGAGTTCATCTTCCATACGAAGTAGTCGGGAAGTTTCTGCTTCGGTTAACTTAAATACTGGAATTCCAGTAGCGGTAGAGAGAACTTCAGCGATGAGTTCTTCATCAACTTCAGCAACGACATCAAGATCGCCAGCTTTCCAGGACTTTTCGCGCTCCGACTTCTCAGCCATGAGCTGCTTTTCCTTGTCGCGAAGCGAGGCCGCTTTCTCAAAATCCTGTCCATCAATTGCAGATTCTTTTTCTTTACGGACATCAGCGATCTTGTCATCAAATGCTCGTAGTTCTGGTGGCGCGGTCATACGACGGATGCGAAGGCGTGAGCCAGCTTCATCGAGTAGATCAATTGCTTTATCTGGAAGGAAGCGATCAGAGATGTAACGATCTGCAAGGGTTGCAGCAGCAACGATTGCTTCATCGTTAATAGAAACTTTGTGGTGTGATTCGTAGCGATCACGGAGACCTTTGAGAATTTCAATGGTGTGCGCAAGTGATGGCTCAGCAACCTGAATTGGTTGGAAACGACGCTCGAGAGCAGCATCCTTTTCGAGGTGCTTGCGATATTCATCAAGAGTTGTTGCGCCGATTGTCTGGAGCTCACCACGCGCCAACATTGGCTTCAAGATGCTTGCGGCATCGATGGCGCCTTCTGCTGCGCCAGCGCCAACGAGTGTGTGAATTTCGTCGATGAAAAGAATAATGTCGCCACGAGTGCGGATTTCCTTCAGAACTTTCTTCAAACGCTCTTCGAAATCACCACGGTAACGAGATCCAGCAACAAGTGCGCCGAGATCGAGTGAGTAGAGCTGCTTATCTTTCAAAGTTT
>Ga0209990_10004135_pt1 | contig 10381 bp, 22 predicted proteins | sample NOAtaG_6_FD_187304 | JGI IMG/M metagenome (GOLD analysis project Ga0209990, IMG submission 187304) | Freshwater lake microbial communities from Lake Erie, under a cyanobacterial bloom - NOAA_Erie_Diel5S_2200h metaG (SPAdes) (version 2) | ecosystem: Environmental > Aquatic > Freshwater > Lake ...
ACACTACTTGCCCGCACAACTGACATCTGTACTTGAATTTCATACACAGTCAAGTATCTTTTGTTTCATTTCTTCCGTCAACACAGAAGATATATCCATTTCTTCTCCGCTGTCAAGAAGTATTTTAAAGCTAACTAACTCTCTGCCTATTTCTTCATCTTCAGAAAACTCATGGTATCCATGGCATTCTTCTACCCGTGGGGGATGAATTCTGTGGCTGATAGTTAATTCTGCCTCCGAATCAAAATACAGGTTCTGTGATACTGATTCTACTCTGCTCATAAAAAGTGAATTATAATTTTTCCTTTGTAAAGTTTAGGTTTTCTTTCGCCCTCAAAAAGTGGTACGCCTTCATACTCTTCAGGATTAGTAAACTCATCCATCATTTCTATTTCGCATTCTATTCCATTGTTTGCAACAAAAAATGCGTTATCAAGACAGAATTTTTCATAAAATGAATCTTCAGGATAATTGCCATAATCATGCGCAATCCAACCAATCCTATCTTTTTCAATTACAGTTCCATCTTCTAAAATGAAGCTGTAGTCATTATCTACCATTACAAATTTTACTTTTTCTTTCACGGGGCTATTTTTAGTAGTAAATTTCTTCTATCAAAGGTACATCAGCTCTTTTATCGCAGTCATCATGGAACGCACAATCTTTACAGCGTATGTAGTTGGGTCTTGCTTCTAAGGAATCAGGGTTATTGTAGTGGTAATTGATATACCTTTTCATCTTTTCAACAGTTATTTCTTCATGTAGATTCACATGCTCCTCCTGAATAGTGGTCTTGATGATTTTTACCTTTTCAGGGTCTTTTGATGAAAATATGAAAAAATAGAAAGGGATGTTCTCAATCCCATGGATTTTTTTTATCAAATACTTGTAGTGGATGGGCTGTAAAAGTAGCTTAGACTTGTACACCAAGCTATCAGTATGCCAACCGTAGTCATTGAATTTGTCATCAAAAAGTGCAGTAAATTTGAGGTCAATGATACATTCCTCACCATTCCACTTGGCTCTAATATCGGAAATACCACTTGCTCCATCGTGGTTCATGTATTCACCGTATTTAATTATCTCAATACCGTGCTTTTTAATAATTTCCTTGTAAAGTTCTGCTGACTTAGTAGCTCTTTCATAATCAGCTGCCATTTTCTCCCTTGCAGTACCCTTATAGCTTATTTCAGCCTGTGGGGGGTTGTTAGGGTCATGGCAATATCCCGTAGCCATATATTCAAAATAAACACCTAATTTCTGCACATCTGACTGAGGCGTGGGAATCTTTTCAAAATGTCTTTTTCTGATAGCGAGACCGCAAGATTTTACGTTCTCATCGTAGTAATCAAGGTAATCCTTGAGTAGGCTTTGGCTCAAATTTGGCTTTTGCATATTTTATGGTTTTTTTTACGAATCTATAAATCTCTCTTGAATTAAATACAACTTCAATTAAGATATTAACAAAAATAAAAACAGGTAAACAAATAAATATTAGATATAAAATTGATAATATAAAGGCTAAAAGTTTCATTTTAGGCTGTTTGTAAGGTGGAACATCATAGTTCTTCAGCTCCCCCGAATATGGATTTCCTGACATCCTTTACGGCTTTAGCTTTTTTAATTACTTCCATAGCCTCTTCAATTCCTTCATATTCTACCACTATCGCCTCACCCTTTAGCATCTCTTCATTTTTGAATTTATGCTTATCACAATATAAATTTTCTCCCACAGTTAGAAAAATATTTTTTTGGTGGTCGTAGGCGTTGGTTACTTTTATTATGCTACAGCTATTGTAATCTTTGTAATAAAACCTGCAATTGCCACATTTTCTTATCATTGGCAGGCTTTTTTGGTTCAAATAAAACTCCATTGGTTATTTTTTATAATGTAATATATTAAAAAAGAGTGGTTTGCGCACTTATGTCCTTAGCATCTTTAAAATCTTCAATCTTGTAAACATCCTTGTAAAAGTCCATAATGGTCTTGTTTAACCTATTAAGGAATACTACCATCTCGTCTACCATAGTAGTTCTTCCTTTTAGGATTGGTTTGTTGGTCTTTTTGTCAATCTCAGGCTTTACGAAACCCTGACTTCTGAAGCTCGAATACATGGTTTTGGTTGTAGCTTGAATATCTTCGATATGGTCACGGAACATTTTTTTGTACTTTTCAAGGTCAACCACGGCATCTGACATCGACTTTGATAGCCCCTCAGAGTTCTTATTTAAAATGTCCATAGAAGCATCACATAGAATATAAGCCGTCTTTCTGCGCACAGATTCCGTCATTTCAGGGTGATTTTCTTCTAAAATCTTTAAAAAAAGTTCAAGAGTTATTGATTTCGTACTGTTTTTCATATATTTGGTATTCGATTCATTTCTTCAGTCCCAAGTTTTAAAAAGCAGGTTGGTTTGTGCCACTCTGCTTTTCTTTTTTTTGGTTAAGTATTTGTTCTTTCATCCATTTAGCACCTTCTCTCCATATATCATCATAATCTTGTTCGTAGTATCCATTTTTATTCATTAATTCTTCTATCTCCTCATCACTTGGTAGTTCTATTGCTTCTTCTCTCTGCTCTTTCTCCATTGCTTTGGCTTGTTCAACAAGTTCGGGTCTTATAAATGCGGAGTTAAGACAATCTGAATTTACTTGATGAACTAACCATTCTACTGCTGTTTGTGACATTGTTTATTTGTTTTTAGCTTTCTTTTACTTCAATCTTTTCTTTTTTAGGTCGCTCAGGCTCTATCAATTGCTTCCATTCAAGGTCAACAGTTTCAAGGTAAGTCTGAACCAATTCCCTGTTCTTAGGTGTATCCCTGTAGTAGATGCAGTCTGTCTTGTAGCAGATAAAGTCATCTTCCAACAAATCAGCCAAGATATTCATGTGTTCATAGCAGGTGTACCTGATGTTATTATAAACCTTTTGTAAGATAGGGTCATGCTTTAAAACCACTGTTTTTTCAGTTATAATACCGTCCTTTATGACTTGATACTCCTTGGATGACGATAAATTAGCAAGGGCGGCAAGTCGAAGGCTTTTATCTTTTAGTATAAGCCCCTTTTTGTACGTTTTAACCGTTATAATTCCTTGAATGAAGGCAATCCTCCAATAGGCGTGGTCGATGTCTGTTGCGGTTATTTTGCCCTTAAATCCACTCAGCTTATCGTTCCACCTGTTTACGGGTAGCCTGTTTTTTTCACGGATACGCTTGTCTAATATGTAATGACGGACATCATTCATAACTGACCTAAATACCCACATACCTTGAGATACTTTCTTTTTTGGAGAGGGGAACAGGAACTTTCTGTCCTGCCAAATTACCTCATCAGAGAATGACCCTTCACGATAAAATCCGTTTGCTTTTCTTGCTTTTAATTTTTGAAGTAGTGCTTTTTTCTGCTGATGACGGAATACTGTGAATCCGTTCTGCTTCGACATTTTTATGGTTTTTTTATGGTTATTTTTTCTTTAAACTTGTTAGAGCTGATTTTTGTTGCTCAAACTGTTGTTTTGTGATTACTCCTGCTTTCATCAAACGCTTTAGCGCATTAATAGCATTTCTGATTTCTGTAGTTGCAATCTGTTTTTGTTCTTTTTCTGTTTTTGGTTGTGCTTTCTTGGCTTGTCTTTTTCTCTTTCTTTTTGCTTTTTCAAGCGTTCCAAATCTATCTGCTAAGTAGTCTTTTACCTCATCAACCTTTTTTTTCTCTTTCTTCGGAAGGTCAAAGTCCACGGGGTTATCGTCTGCTTCGGGAACATCATTTATGAATAAAACATATTCTACATAATAGTTTTGTGGCGTGCCGTCATTTGCCTTGCCTCTCTTCAGTTTAACCACTCCACTGAAATATGCTATCCCTGATTTATTATCTTCTAATTCTTTTCTAATATTTTCTATTATCTTTCTTACTCCATCCCCATAGTAAGTATAACTGTTGGTGTTGAAAATCTTAGTTTTGCCAAACGACCCTGCATTTACTCTGACATCCAAGCAATCAGGTAATACAGTCCTGATGTGATTATCTATTTCATAATATTCAACAAAAGCTAAATAGGCTTCTGATAAATATAAAGGGTTACATATTTCCGATGGAGGCAGCTTCCTGACAATACCGTTTATGTCCTTGTTTATTTCTGTTATGCTGACTTTATCAGCCTTTTTAAACTTAGGATAAAGCTGCTTCGATACAATCTCTCTTCTGCTTGATAAACCAAGACGCTGCTTTTTCGGCTTCTTTGCATTTTCTTCACCCAATCTTTTCAACAGATAATTGTAAAGTCTCAGCCCCTTGAGGTTAGAAACGTTTACTCTTTTTTTATTTGTTGACATCTTGGGAATAAAATTTTAGCGGGAAGACGAATTTATTATATCTTACCCAATTTTTCGTAACAATTATGTATGATTTGTGAAAATCTCGCACCTAACAATTCTTCGACATCCTCATCGTTAAACTTTGCGTGTTCTTTCAAAGCACGCTGAATCAAGATAAGGGCAACACAAAGTTCCGCAAATAATTCGCAGTTTACCTGTTTTGCGTTATAAATATCTTTCCACGACCTACCACATTTAGATGATACATTCAGCCAAATACGTTCTAAAATTTCATAGGGTTTTCTACATTCATGTAAGCGTAGAAATTCCAAGGCATAGGGTCTGAACCACTCACTATTCTGAATCAGAAGAATGGTTCTCGAATTGAGTTGTTGCATTTGATGGTTCTGTTTTTGATGGTTCGGTAACTCTGCTGTGTAGCTTAATCAGGTCTAAGCTGATAAACTTCTGCAACTCAAATCCCTGCTGCTTAAAGTTTAAAAATTTCCCATATTGAGCTATTAGGCTCTTTGGTATCTCATAATGGGTTTCGTCATCCACTACTATATGCACCCTTGTGATTGCCAAATAAGGGTCATCTAAAATCCTCCAATTGAATCCAAATCCCTTGGCAGCATAGTGATAGTGCTTGCTCATCTTGCGGGTGCAGTAAAAAACCTTGTTATGGAAGTCATATTTGCCCAACAAACGGATTTTACCACCTGACTGTAGCTTCAAGTGTACATTGGCAGAAACATTCTCCTTGTTCTCATTATAAAACACACGAAGAAATAAATTATTGCCCTGATTATCGGAATCTCCGAATAGTTTTGAACCTATTATCATGGTTTATTTTTGTAAGGTGACATAATTCCCAAAATACTTCTCAAAGGTCTTGATTAAGTTTTCATAATCAGATTGGGTCATCTCACGGTGAATCTGAATAGTGTCAAGACCAATTTGCTTTGAGAGTTTTCGGGCAACACCAAGAAGGGAGAAAGCGTTACCCTGAGGGGAATTTAGGTCGATTTTTATGGTTTTGGTTTTCATATTAACTTATTTTAAAATCATGTGAATTTCATCCCATTTTTTAATCTTCTGTAACTCTAATTCATCTCTTTTAGATTCATTCTTTTCACGCTCGAAATAAAGGGCTATAAGGCGGTCTACGGCTTCAAAATGGAAGTCATGATAGCAGGTGTCTATTATCTTGCTAATCCATTCAAATAAGTTAGAATTACGGTTTTCCATGGAATTTAATTATTAAGGTCTGAGTTTATTTTCTCGTCAAGGATATACTGAATTATACCCTTGATTTCATCTACTTTTGAAATTGGTACACGGATAGTGAGTACCTTGGTCTTTTCCCCATACTTGCGCTTGCGACCCGCATTTTTGCGCAGACCGCCCCAATTAGGGTTTTTTGTGGTTTGATTTTCCATTTTTATGGTTTTTTAAAGTTACCTGAAATTTCTTACTTAGCAAGGTTGTCATGAACCTTTTGCATGGTGTTGATGTATAGGTCTGCACTAATAAATCCACCCTCTAAAGCCTTATGAACAGTCTGCTGATTGTCAATAATTTCCTTGGCTGAGGATATAATCCTTTCAATAAGAATAGCTGCTTCTACGCCATCTAATTGGCTTATTAAAGCTGTAAGTGTAATGTGGTTTGGGGTAATTTCTGTACGTTTCATGGTCTGTTAATTTTTATGGTTTGATTAATTAATAAAACAATCTTTGCTGCAAATAGCAATAATTCTGATGTTCTGTAAACAATCCTTATCAGCTCTTGTGATAGATTCGTATAAGGAGTTTTTAACGACTGCTTCAACAAAACTTCCACCCATCATAAACTTGTCTCTTGTCATCATGACCGAAGCCATAACATCAATAATGTGGTCAGAAACTTCTACCTGATGGTAATTTGCAAATTCTCTTGCTTTTTTGTAATAGTCTTCGACTGTAACTACTTTTTTCATGGTTTGTTATTTTTATGATTTATTTTTTGGTGACTACTGTGCGATTAAGGTAGGTAATATTCTTACCCAATTTTTCAAAATGATTGGTTACTGTACCCTTTACGGTAATGCTATCCTTTGCGACCAAATTGAAATCTTTGTCGTAGATAAGGAACAAATTGCCCTCTGAATCAGATATGGTTATTTTTAAATCCCTTACAGATACAACTGTGGCTTCTATAACAACCCTATCCTTAATGCTCCCAAAGTGCTTTGATGTGCATTCCTGACGGTTCTTTTCAGTCATTTCATCCCAAAATATCTGAACGAGTTCTTCTGCATTCTGCTTGAGAAGTACATCCTCTTCGGTCAGTTTTGGTAACGCTTGTCTACCTCTAAAATCCGTATATGGTTGTGTTTTATAGTTTTTAGTAAACCATAAAATCCAATTCCTATCCTGCTCCCAAACTTGAGCAATAGTGCTACCCTTGTACTTACCAAAAGGAATAGCGGGAATACCTTCTTTTGTTCTCTTACGGAAGTTTATCAATAAGGGGTTGTTATTATCATCACTATTGACTATAACGGGGCTTGGTAGCCTTTTTATGGTATCTACTATGTCAAGCAAGTCTATGCTGACATTCTTTATGTAACGATAAGGATTTCCGTAAGATGCTGACATACGATTATTGTACCGATACAAGGTGAAGAAAACTCTGTGTTTTCCCGTAGTATCTATAATGTAGTACCCGTACTCCCATGATTTGTTCGTATTGTGGGATTCAACGGCTTGGCGAATAGTATCATAAACTGAATCTGAATAATCTCTGCTTGTGCGGGTGGCGGGGGAAAGCGTTTGTGACATGGTTTGTTATTTTTATGGTTTTTATACGTTAATTACATAGTGAAATTACACAATTTTCATTACCCGACAAATAATTTTGTAACTTTTTTCAAAATAAATTAAAAAAAGCTGAAAATCAACACTTTGAATACCCTTTGTTTTTCCACAAAATCTGTTGTATCTTGCTTTATGTAAGTAAAAATTTAAAAAAAGATGAAAAATAAAACCCTAATTACAATCCTTTCTATTGCCGCTGTAGCAGGTATTGGTATCTACTTTTTTAGTAGAATGAAGAAAAAAGGGGAGCAAAAAGCTGAAGAAATCAAGCAGGAAGGCGAAATATTGGACATGACACAGCCTTCTCAAACAACTACTCCAATAATTTCAGGAAATCCTTGGCAAAATATTGCGAATACAATTTCAAATTTTCTTTCAAACTACAACGATTATACAGTAACTACTCAGACTTCAGGATTAAATTTGAGAGAAAAACCTGACGCTAAGTCTAAAATTTTAGCAAGCATACCCAAGGGTTCTACTGTAAAAGCAAAAGCATCAGAAGTTAAAGGTTGGTTTATAGTTTCAAAAGATGGTGTAAATCCTTCAGGATTTGTTGCTTCACAGTTTTTAAAGGCTAAACAATCTAAATAAACTCAGTTGGCTAAGACGTTAAATGATATTATTCGTTCTGCGGAAAAATTGGGCTATAAAATAGACAAAAGTCCTTTCAAGTTAAACTTGATTGGAGTTAGAAATTCAAATGCCATAAATCAACAAAATTTTGATGACCAAATAGCCTACTTTTATTACGATGACAAAGGTAGATTAAATGGAAAGGTAGTTCCCGCCACTACAGACCCATCAACAGCATGGCTCAAAGACCCCATGAATACTAAGGGTGCAGCGGTTTTAAAAAGCGGAGAGTACAAAGATGCCTATGCGTTAGGAAAGCACAGAAATCAATATGAAGCACTTGTTCAAGTAAAACCTGTAACAGTTATAAGAGACAATGACAGGGATGCTTTGATAAATTATTTAGCCTCCACTCAAACGGGGCTTTTTGGTATTAATATACACAAATCATCAAAGGGTAAAAATAACGAAGATATTATTGGTCGTGATAGCGCAGGATGCCAAGTATTCAGGAACATACCTGATTTTATGGATATGATGAGATTAGCACAAGTTAGTAGGAGCAAGCATGGGAATAAGTTTTCTTACATTTTGATTGATGAGAGGGACACACTTAAATTTAGAAACACTACTATATTGGTTGTAGGTATATTTTTAATACTTGCATCATCATATTTATTTATAAAAAAATCTAAGTAATGCCATCAATAGAAGGAATTGACATCAACGGTACTACCATAGGCAATTGCTATGCTATGTTTTACCCTGATACATACAAACAAATCGAAAATCTTAATCTTTTTCATTATTTGCATTTGTGGGGGGTTAGAGTATCTACATGTGATACATCCCTGCCCGATGATTTAGTAGGAGGATTAAGGGTAAATAACTTAAATTTTCTTGAATCAATAGTATCAAGTGCATCCACCGAACCCTCACCCGCATTGATTGCTAATCCACTATCTGATGCCCGCATATTAGGTGGAGCAGCTTTTATTAAAGAAGGTCAATATTCCTTTAGATATATCGGCAGAAACCATCCTAAATGGAGACCGCATTCTGCATTTTGTCCCATTAAGCCTGTTGCCGTTTACCGATGGAAACCATCCGCAGAAGATATTAGCCTATGGAAAGCAAAAAAACGCTCTCTATCGGCTTCATTTGAACAAGCCGTAAAAGAAAAAAAAGTAAAAGTTTCTCTCTCGCCTGATACCTGCATACATAGAGCATGGTCTAAGGATAAATTCTATAATGATTCTGCGGGTTGTCAAATTGTTACAAACTTCACCACTCTCAATAAATTAGGTGATTGGGCAGTAGAACATCAGAAAAAGAAGTATGGTAACGCTTTTGTGTACACTTTATTCACAAAAGAACAATTCATGCAAGCTAATAGAAAAAGAGGAGCATTAAATTTATTTAAACAATTTTTACCTGCAAACAAATGAAACTTAAAAAAAGTCTAATAATCATAGTAGGAATTGCCGCCATAATATATGGTGGATTCTTGATTAAGAAATCAATTTACGACAAAGGATACCCTTCAGAAAGTGATGAAAAGGAAATATTTCTTGGGTATTATGTTATCTCAAAAGGTCTTCCTAATACAAAACAGAATAGAAATAAGTACAGAAGTATGACCTTGCAGCAACTTAAAAAAGAGTTGGGTATAACAGACACAGTAGTAGAATAAATGAAAGATAACAAATACTATATCTATGGTGCGCTTCTCGCTCTTGCAGTGGGAGGGCTATTTCTTGCTTTTAAAAAGAAAAGGATATTTGGATTAGCAGCTGATGATTGGAGTAATGACCCCAATTTTTTCACTACATCCAAGGGTATTAATCTTTCAACAATAGCTTCAAAAGCAGGATTGAAATTAAGTAGAAACAAAGGTATTAGCAGCAGTGGGTACTCTTTTTCCAAGTATCAATCTGCAAAAAATAATCCTAAAGTATATTGGGCAATTTATAACATAACAAAAGATACCCTTGTAGCAAAAAGCGCAAACGCCAACAAAAATGTATATGGGGCTTCAGTTCCAAAGGTTCTTGTCGCTTCCGCAGCAATAGATAAATTCAATGGGTCTTTCCCTAATCAGTCTGATTATGAGAAGCTAATCAAGTTGTTGGTTAAAAGTGATAATGAAGTTTGGACACCTTTGCAAAACTTAGCAGGTGGAGGTAATGCTGTAAATGCTTGGGCAAAGAAAATGGGTTACAACATGCAACCTGCAAGGGGTATGGGTAACAATGCCAACGCAGTAGATATGTGTAAGTTTTGGTCAGATGTTTGCAGTAACAAATTTAGTGGAGCTGAAGTCATTTTCAGGGTAACTTCTTCATGTCAGACAAGTGGAGCAAGAAGCAGGAAATATCTTCCCTCATCAGTTTTTTTAGGTAGTAAAACAGGAACATACGAATCTTCTAACCATGATACGGGTTGGTTAAAGGTTGGTAATGAATTTTATTCTATAAGTGTTCTTACTGAATTAGGGTCAAGCGGCTCTGATGTAATTGCATGTATGTTTAGGGGTTTATATGACGAACTGCGCAAATAGCATTTTTTGGTCAGGAAACCCCGCAGAAATAACTCACAGGGGCATCCGCCCGCCCATCATCCAT
>Ga0209990_10004140_pt1 | contig 10375 bp, 27 predicted proteins | sample NOAtaG_6_FD_187304 | JGI IMG/M metagenome (GOLD analysis project Ga0209990, IMG submission 187304) | Freshwater lake microbial communities from Lake Erie, under a cyanobacterial bloom - NOAA_Erie_Diel5S_2200h metaG (SPAdes) (version 2) | ecosystem: Environmental > Aquatic > Freshwater > Lake ...
GCAGTAGAAGTTGTATTTTGAGTAGTTCCAAGGTCAATAGTTGCCATTGGATAGTTTGAACCACCAGAAGAACTTTGAGCACGGTTTGAAACAATATTCCAAACACCGCGAAGATTAGTCCATACTTGTCCAGAAAGAGCTGTACCTAGGCTTCCAGCAGAGTTTACCCTATTAAATAAATCTGAGATACCAGATGAAAACCATTGTTTCCAAGAACCGCCAACTTTTACCCAAGCTTGTTGTCCTTGTTTCCAAGAGCCACCAACTTTTGCATAAGTATTAGTTAGTTGTTTCCAAGAGTTACTGTCTTTTAAATAGCCCGGCATTGTTCTCCTAATTATTAAGGTGTGTATTTAATCCAGATGTCGCCGTTTTTTCCGTTTGCTGATATAGGGTCAACTGTTGAAACTAAAATTTCTTGATGACCTTCGTTATTAACAGCGTTAATAGTAGGTCCATAGACTACAACTGCCATTAGGAAATTTCAACTCCTGAAACTGTTAAAGTTATAGAAGTTCCAGCACTAGCAGATGCAAAAAAGGATTCTCCAGCTTGTAAAACAACAGATAGGTTATCCATTGTTAAAACTGAGTTACCAGCAATAGTTACTCCTGACACTAAAGCAGAAGAGGCTGCTACTGGGTTTACTATTGAAAAATTAAAAGTAACTGCTGATGCAGATGTATTAGCAGCAATAACGCTTTTGATAATCGCTGAAGTGGACGCTGGGCATGTATAAAGTGCTGAGCTGCCACTAGTTGATAACTGGACTGGCATTGTGCCAAGTCGTTTCGGTGTATATGTTGCCACTAAAATCCTTCCAAAAGCTCTATGTATTACAGTACGATACAGGTAATAATTTTACTACCTAAACTAGTTGGAGCTCTCTCCGTTAGGTCCTCTTCCTGGCTGTGGATAAGAAAAAAACAAAGGTTTTTCTTTACTTACAGGAAGTTTACGAATACCGAATCGTGAGTCTTTTACGGTCCTAGGAGCCTCTTTATAGGCTTCAAATGCTTTAGTTAAACGTTCCATCTAATCCACTGCATCGCTTCCGTAGGCACCCCATCAACTGCGCCTTTAGCGCGGGTTAGGGCATCTCTAAAATCTCTAGAGTTGGCTCTAGATACATTGTTTATTCGGTCTTCTTTTAATTCTTGATTACTTAGTTTTTTTGTTATTAGTTTTTTTAACATTTTTTGGTTTTGAACCGGTTGTAGGAGAAGCAGGTTTTGATGAACCTCTTTTACTAAACTTGACTGAAGTTCCACCATGTTTAATTTCTGTAGCATGTGGGTATCTTGTAGCAAATTCATGAACTGTATCAGCTTCAAATCTTTGTTTTTCTAGAGCTTGATTATGTGATTGTTTTGCTTCTTCAGCTTTATATTGAGAAAATTGTTTGCCTTTTTTAAGCTCTCTAGCAGTATCTCTATTCTTCATTTCATCTTCAACATTGGCAGCATGGGTTCTATCTACCATGCGGTTAGAGGTTTCAGTTTTACCAAATTTACCGCTGCCGCCACCAAGAGCGCTACCTACTACTAAACCAAGAATACCTTTAGCTGCTGCACCCATTTTAGGGATAGCTTTTTCCATGTTTTTAAGTTGGTTCATTTCAGACATACCTTTAATTATTCATCCAAAGGGAAAACTTCACTTGCTAAACGCTTAATCCTCTCCGCTTTTAGTAGATGAACAGTCTCAAAGTATCCAGCCCCATCTACAAGGTTATCTCTTTGGGGCCTGTGAATTTCACGAGATATCTTAAGAGCAACCATACAAAGACCTACTTGCTCTGGAGTAACCTCTTTTTCAAGGATTACAGACCATAATTTGGCAATTCTAGTGAAGTTATCTAATGGATGGTCATAGTTGTCTTGACGAGGGCCACGTACCACGTTATGGGCTTCTAAAAGTATGCTGTCGTCTTCCATGAAAGAACCCTATCACAGAAGACGACGCTACTTATAAACGACTTACTTAGACTTCTTATCTTTTTTATGTGGATTTTCTTTATGCCACTTTTTTACTTCTTTAACACCTTGTTTAACAGATTTAGTTCCAGCCATCTTGGTCAAGTTAATCTTGTCCCATTTGCCACCTTTTTTATTGGTGTGGTCAACGATGACCTTTCCATCTTTTTTATAAACCTTGTGTGGTTCCCCACCAGATTTTAAAGTCTTTGATGGTTCCTTTTTGTGCTTAGGCATTTGCTCCTACTTTTCAGCCTTTTTATCTACTGAGTTAAAGGCAGAGTTGATTTCTTCAATGCTTAGTCTACCATCATCTATAAAGCCTCTTGCTAATTTTTCAACTACAGTGGCAACACCTAGAGTTCCTGCAAGGATGACTGCACTCAAAGTGTCTATACCCACAATTGCACCAGCACCAATAACTCCAAGACCATTAGCTGCAAATACAGCGATTATCCTAAATAGGATGTTCTTAATGCCGCTAACTGCACCCATTTTTTTTTCGTCGTCTAACTTTACTTCTTTTGCCATTATTCCTCTCCTCTGATTCTAATTGTTACTAACCAAAGTGCAAGAACTAAAAGAATTGCATATCCAACTATTGTTTTTGCACTACCTTCTAAAACTAGCCATGCTGCAAACATACCTAGTAAAGTCCATAATTGATTTAGTGTTTCTACAAATGCTTCAACTAACCAAGCCCATATAAACTTAGCTAGTTTCCATAGTTTTTTTAATACGTAAGAAACTAGCTTATAAATTCCTGATGCAAAACTAGTTACTACTTTAACAATTTCCTCAACAACTGTTTTAACGACTTTTATTACGAATTTAACTATTGATACAGGAATGTTGACGATGTATTTGACCAAGGAAATTAGAGCCTTTAGGGCCCATTTAAAAGGCTTTAATAAGGCCTTTATCACTTTATCCTCCTGTGGTTTTTTATTTTTTGTGGTTTTTTACGGCTCTTTGGTTTTAGCTTTTTCTTGCCTTCACCAGAACCGCCTCCTCCGCCGCCGCCGCCAGAGCCACCGCTTGATGGTGCTGGAGCAGGAGGAGTTGTTGTAAGAGCCATTGCTCCCAAAACTTGGGATACGATGACTGTTGCAACAACTACTTGCTGTGAGTCTTCGCGCTGCTCTTCTGTCATATCAGCGCCTAATTGACCAAGCGCTTCTAATACTTGTCCCGGATTGTCAAAGGCTTCTGCTAATAAAGCAGCAGGATTATCTAATTGTTCAAATACAAGTGCAACTCCTGCTTCTATAATAACGCCTTCAACGTATTCAATTGGCTGATTTGGGTCTAATGCTTCAAGAAAAGCCAAAGTTTCTTCTTCATTTAATTCTTCAAGAACTTCTGATGCAGGAATAACTTCATCTATTTGATATTCGTAATCAGGGTTGTATTCTTCTAAAGCCTCTTGTTGAATTTGTTCTTCTTCTGATACGATGTCAATAGGTTCTTCAATAGGAGTAGGTTCAGGTGAAAAAGAAGGTTCTGGTTCTAATTCTGGCTCTGTTGTCTCTTCCGGCGTTGGGTCTACTAATGGTTCGTCAGGCTCTGTCACGTCAGGTTCTGGATTTGGATTTGGGTCAATTGGATTTTGAGTCTGAGTTGGCTCAGGAGAAGGAGTAGGAGATGGCGTTTCTGTTGGGGTTGGTGTTGGGCTATTTGTTGGTGAAGGTTCTACAGGAGTTGGACTAGGTGAACTGGTCTCAGAAGGTGTTACTGTTGGTGTTGGGGTTGGCGTTACTGTTTCTGTTGGTGTAGGTGTTGGTGTAGCAGTTGGAGAAGGTGTAGGACTTGCTACAGGTGGTTGAGTAATAGTTTGAACACTTAATGGTTGAATAGGGCCATTTTGTGTGTATCTAGCACCATATCTAGCGTTAGCAGGTGCATTAGCACTTACTTCATAAGTTGGTGTCCACGTATAGTTTATTGGATTTACTTCCGCAAGCATTCTTATATAAACAGGATTACCTGTTGATTGACCCCATGGCAACACTTTCCAATCTACGCATATAGAAGTTGCTGTAGAACCGTATCTAACATATAAATTATTTCCATATCCCCATCCTGGACTCCAAACTCCAGGTATTTCTGAATTAGGAAAAGCGTGATAGTCATAAGAAGCTATAGAAATAGATGGAGTTGGTGGGTATGTCCAAAATGTATAATCTCCTACACCAAATGTAATAGTTCCTTTTGGACTTACATAAATATTATTTGTATAAACTGTGTCTCCCCATTTAAGAGGAGTATTTAAATTCATTAAAAAGGCTTGGTCTCCACCGTTTACCTGATAGGTATCACATGGGGCAGCGGCTGCTTGAGAATTTGATGGCGCAAATACTAAAAGAGCAGCCAATAAACTTGGCAACAACAATAAAATACGTAATTTAATATTTTTAAACAAGTAAAATTCTCCCGCGTAGCGAGTTCTATTTTACTAAATTAATGGTTACTAAGTAAACCTAACTGATTTTCAGGGTCATATAAATTAAGTGCTTTAGTTTTTAATGTAACTACAGATTTTCTAGCATGATGGCCACAGAAAAGTAATTCACCATTTATAAAAGTTGCAGATACTTGGGCTGCAGCAGAACATGCGTCACAACGGTCGTCAGAAGTAAAGACTCTTTCTTGAGTCTTAGTTAGTCCCACCTTTTACCTCCGAGTTAGTTTCTATTAGTTTAAACCCAACTTCTCGGTCATAAAGGGCGTAATCCATAGAAACAATCTCAAAGCGTTCATTGAGACAAGACATTACTAAGTCTTTATCTAATTCACCACAGGTGTATAAATCAAACTGTAATACAGATGGGTCTTTTTCATCCCAAATGTGAAAAGCAATATGTGAAGTTTCAATCATTACAATGGCAGTTAGGCCACGGTTGCCTGGAACAGACACATAAGAAGCAAATGGGCCTCTAACAATTTTCATTTTGATTTTATGAACTAAGTGAATAAGAAACTTAATAGCGTCATCTTCAGACGTAATTGGGTCTTTAACCTTAGCGTTTATAAGTAAATGTTTGTGTTGTAACATTTTAATGCTCCTAATTATTTTTTGTTACTTGCCTCATAGGCTTCGCGTTTAGCTTTTAGCTCAGCAAAGTCTTTCTTCTTTGTACCACCATCATAACCCCAAGCATAGCCTGAGTCAATTAGGTGTTGATTAAAGGAGGTTTCGCTACCATCTATAAATAGGTGGCCTAGGATACGGCCGTATTTCTCTGTGGAGTCAGGTAATTCAGTCTTAATAACAATCCTTTTAACGTTGTCTAAAGAATGTTTTAAATGGTTTTTTACAGCTAAACCTAGTTCTTTTTCAAACGTATCAGTGGTGCGGCTTTCTGGGGTATCAATACCAGCTAAACGTACTCTTTTGGTTAATGAAATATCAAAACCTAAATCAATATCAACGTCTATAGTGTCTCCGTCTACTACCTTAAGAACTTTCTTTACATTATATTCGTACATTATTTCTCGTTTTCTTTTTTACCGGCTCTGCGTTTGTTTTCTTTAGCGGTATTTTTGCTACGAGAAATGGCTCGAAGATTACCTTTAGAGTCGTTATTGTGGTTATTGTCTTTATGGTCAACAGTAATATCTTTAGATTTAATCTTGCCGTTCTTAGACTCATAATCAGCACGGGCTTTATTCTTAGAAGTAGTAACCCACTTACCGCCTACTTTTTTCTTGTAAACATAAATAGGGCGTCCACCGTTAGCTTTAGAACCTTTGTAAGGTCCAAATTTCTTTGTTTCAGCCATTGTTATATAAGAGCTTGTCGTGCTTCGTCGTTGTCCTGAGCGCCTTTTGTAAATTCAGTCATGCTTCTTCCAGCATTCATACCCATATTAAAAGCTGCGCCTTGTGCATAATTCTTTACACCGCTTTTAATTACGCTTTGTGCAGTTGTTTTTGAAAATTGTGCGCCAACGGTTCTTGCAACTGTTGGTCCAATTATTCTTGCTGCAATTGCTGCTAGTGGCAACATATTTACCTCATATCCATATTGCGTTTTGAACGGTTTAAAATATCTTTTGAATTCTCATTAAGCATATAACCTTGATAGCTTGGTCGGGGTCCCGAAAACATTCCTTTATTAATATTACGCCACTGTGAAGTAGAAAGTTTTTTTGACGCGGGCAAATTTTGTGTAACTACACCGCTTCGGTATGCGCGGGTTGCGCCTAATGCTGGGTCGTAAATCATCTTTTAGCTCTCTTCATTAAATCTCCGCTAATTGGAAGATTAGCTAAATCAGAAACTTTGCGTGTATCTGTTCCTTTAGCAAGTCTGTAGGTATGCACTTCTTCTGCAGTTGGCATTCCTGTTTCTTCTCTATGGGAAGCGTCTTTAGCACGTCTTACTAGTTCAGTATCGTCTTGACCTTTTCTAAAGATAACTTGACGAGATTCGTTACCGTTTCTAGCTCTCACTAGTATCCGCCTTTACCGTTTAACTTTCCTGAAGACTTGCCTTTTTTACCTTTAGGAATGTAATCTCCACTGATTGGTTGAGATTGTCCTCTTTTATTCATATTTTCTAAAGTACTAACTCTAGGATTAACTTCAAAAATTGCGTTAGTTCTGTTTCCTAATTCAAATTCAGCATATCTTGACATTAGTCTTTACTCCAATCAAAAAGTGGTGTTTCTTTTTCTACTTTACTTAAGTTCTCTTGTAAATCTGTTTTTCTTTTTAAAGCTTTAGCTGCCGGATGATTTGGACCAGGAGCAGTCATTCCTTCTTTACGTGCACGAAACTGTGCTAAATCAACTACATTGCCAAATTGGCTACTGTCTGGTTTCATGTCTTTAATTATTGCAGATTTTTAAAGCTATTCGGGGGTTAACGATTTAAGGTGTTCGTCTTGCGCTTTGTCCAGCAGATTCAGCAATCTTAGCGAGTTATACTTGTGATGACGAACAAAATGAACGTACCAGCCCACATAGCTCTTTATGCCCATAGCACAGCCATTATTCAAATCCTGATAGACGAGGTGAGCCAATTTACCCACATCGTCTTTACGGTACTCTTGTTCCAAGAGCCAAGTTGTAAACATATAAGCAAAATATCACAAACCCCCGAATATGCTAGGCTGAAGGTATGACAGAAGAGGAATTAAATAAGATATTAGAACTGCTAGGCAAAGCTATGAAAGAGAAACTGGAGGAATCCCAAGCATGGGACAAATAACCCCCAACGCATTTTGCCCACATTGCAATAAAGCTACCAAAATGATAAACCCCAAAGAAGTTACAAAAGAGAAGTTCTCAATGGTCCTAGGCACATGTGCCGATTGTGGCAACCGCTCATTTATTATCAAGTCGGCTACTGCCCACTAAAGTAATGTCCCTCTCGTGCTTAAAAGCAGAGGAGAGGGCCCTGGTAATTAAATTATAGGCTACTGCCCACTAAATTCACACTTTACTCATCCGTAAAGCCTGGCGGGCATGTCCGATTTGTCCGTATTTAAGGGTGGGGGGTATGAGACCGAACACCTGTTCGATTATAACAATTTGGTAACGTCTCTAATTCTGTCGGTTATTGCGTGTATCTTAGATATATGCGAGAAAATATCTCGTATGTTAGGGGTTAGTATGACATTTATTCCGTATCAACTACGCATGGTCATGGCTGGCGATAGTCTGCCATGTCCTTATTGTTCCACACCATTAACCATTGAGCAATTCGAAAATGGTTATCGCGTAGCACTACCCGAGCACTTAGAGTCTGGTGATTGCCACGTTAATAGTGTTAATGAGGCAGTCGAGGAATATAAGCGCGAGCGCGAGTTCGACGGGACGGCAATCTAATGCCTGTCGTATATCTGCACGATAGTGTGCTCGAGTGTCCTAATTGTCTACACACTTGGGACTATGACGCAACGAATAGTGGCGAGCATGAAATCGTCACTATAAATTGTCCAAGATGCAATGAACCTAATCAGTACGAGACTGACGAGGTCGAGATTCCTTACGGAGACAACTACTTATGAAACTAACCAAAAGAGGCGAGTTCGTAGTGTGGTATGTAATCCCGATAGTAATAGGGCTAGTAATAGGACTAGCCCTAACTAATTTCAACTGGTACTAAGAAAAGGACAAGCAATGACTAAAAGAATAAACGCAAGACTAGCAATGCAAGAAATTGTACACAAGCGTGAATTTAACGCTGGTAATTTCTGGGGCAAGTGGTCAGACGACGAGGGACAAGGTGAATACCAAGTCTATTCATATCGTCAATGTATCGGCACATTCTATCTAGCAGATGAAAAGTGGATACTAGATAGTAAGAAGTATTCAATGACTACAAGCAAGCACCAAAACTATCTCAAGCGAGCAATCAACGAGCCAAGCATGGTGCTGGTATGAACTCACAATGTAAACAATGTGGAAATGAGGGCGACCTACTGGTCGCCTTCACTAAACATAAAATATGTGGCAAGTGCACACGCATTAAGCACAAGCAAGTAATGGGTGAGATTGATAACCTTATTGCTAATCTAAACAAGCAAGGCGAATTGTTAGACCAACTCTATGGAAAGGACAGCAAGTGAAAACTAAAGTCAAGGAAGAAATAGATGTATTCGATTGTGAGGGCTGTAAAACAGCCCTTACTATTGATGATGTAGTCGGTCGCGTTACATACATGAACGGACTCTATGGGTTCTGGTGCTTTACATGTTGGAAGTCACGATGAACTACGCACCTAACACAATCGAGCGCATGCTACATATTGTCCAAGATAATATGGAAGCTGACCCAAGGTTACAGATAGTATCTAACTTGTTAGATGAATTACTACTACGAGGCGTGATAGATACAATCACACCAGGTGGTATAGTTGATAACGAAATAGAAAAAGGTTTCTGCTAACCCCGGAAAACAACAAGGCCACCCGCAAGGGTGGCCTTTTTGTTTGTGTTGGGGCTATGGGGCTGGGCTGCTGTTAAGCATTTGCCCACAGCCCCATAGCCCCAACACAAACATACGGGGGAAGCAATTATAACGATTCGATAACATCTTCAAATGAGAGTACTAAGACTGACATACTTAATACATGAGAGTAACACGGTGTTACATCATAGAAAGGACACATCTCAATGCATGATTTAGAGATGAACGGCGACGACGTCGCATTCGCACTACGAGGTGAGCCAGCATGGCATGGCCTCGGCACTCTATTCGATAAGGACGCGGACATTAAGACCGCCGACATGTTGAAGACCGCGCACCTAGACAATTGGAATGTTCAATTGGAACAGGTCGCTCTGCCCGACGGTTATCGCACTACTAAGGATAACTATTTTGTTACACGCACTAATCCATTCGACAGTGGCACTGACGTGCTCGCTGTCGTAGGTGAACGCTACAAGGTATTACAGAACGAACAACTGTTTGATTTTGGCGATGCCTTACTAGACGGTGGTGCTAAATGGGAAAGCGCAGGCTCAATCAAAGATGGTCGTGTGGTATTCGGTTCATTAGCCGTACCTCGCGAATTTATCTTAGACCCACAAGGCGCTAATGATAAGACTGTTACTTATCTATTAGTCCACACCTCACATGACGGTTCAACCGCTGTGCAAGCCAACATCACACCAGTGAGAGTGGTTTGCCAGAACACATTGAACATGGCATTGAAAGGTTCAAAGCAATCTTTCAAGATACGTCACACCGCCACGGTTCAAGGTAAGTTAGACCTAGCACGTACAGCACTAGGCCTGACATTCAACCACATGGACACATTCGAGGCACTAGCCAAGAAAATGTTCGAGCACAAGGTAACACCTAAAGTGTTCAATGACGTAGTCACAGCGCTATATCCTAAGCCTGATACTACACCGGCTGCTTTAACTAAGTGGCAGAACAAAATGGACTTGATTGGTGATATCTATAACGTGTCACCTACCAACGCCAACATTAAGGGCACAGCATGGGGATTGTTTAATACCCTAACTGAGCGCTTAGATTACTTCCGCGTCGGGCGGAAAGGCACGCAAGAAGGAGTACTTGCTGCCGCCTCCGGATTTGACCCAGTGGTCAACGCCGAGAAGGCAAGGATACTCACAGCAGTAGGCTCCCTAGTAGCCTAGTGCAACAGGGGGCGTGAAAGCGCCCCCTACCTAACAACCCTATTAGAAAGGACAAGACATGTTTGACTTAGACCCACGCTACGTTATGGCTGACGTTTATAAACAGTACAGACGAGCAGGTAAAAGTACAGACGCGTTCGAAAAGGAAATCCGTGAGTGTGAAGGACCAGATGACGCAATCCGTATCTGTTACTCATACTTAAGTGAACTTGAAAACGCTTAATAAAAAATTAGCCCTCACCTTAATCGGTGGGGGCTTTTTTATTTTAACAAGATAGTTTGTG
>Ga0209990_10004142_pt1 | contig 10371 bp, 8 predicted proteins | sample NOAtaG_6_FD_187304 | JGI IMG/M metagenome (GOLD analysis project Ga0209990, IMG submission 187304) | Freshwater lake microbial communities from Lake Erie, under a cyanobacterial bloom - NOAA_Erie_Diel5S_2200h metaG (SPAdes) (version 2) | ecosystem: Environmental > Aquatic > Freshwater > Lake ...
GACGTCCAGGGCTAACGCCTCGCCCGCAATTTGCAGCGCAATAGGAATCGCCTGATGCGCGGGGACCGTCGCATCGTGGTCACCGATCAGGCCAATGCGAGTTGTCGCTGCCATGTTGCCTCCGAAGGAGGTGCCGCCCAACGTGGGCTTCTGCTGCGAGCGCTCCCATAAGATGCGGTTGTGGGGCCTCGGCAAACCTTACAAAAGATGAAGCCGAGGCCCCACAACCGCTACCGCATCCGCGCTCGTCGGCAGCAAGCGTCGTTATGCCGCGCCTAAATGGACGGACAAGAGGCGCGGACGCTGTAGCCGCGCCTCTTGAGAAACGGCGCGGGGGACTGTGAATCACGGGCGGTGCAACCAGCCCCAGTGAGCCAGCGCGTCCTCAATCGCGCTGCGCATAATCGCCTGACCGGATCGATCGTAGAAACCGAAGAAGTGAGTCGCATTGGGTACCGGCACGAACCTTACATCGTTCCCGACTGCGCCGGACATCACGCTGAACCGTTCGGCGTCTGTGAAGTCGCAGTACTCGTCATTCGCTGCATGGATCATCAGCGTGCGCGGTTGACCGGCTGCAATGAGGTCAATCGGCGAGAAGAGTCGCACCGAGGCGCGCTCACTCACACGTTTGCGGAAGTAGCCGTCCTCCTTGGGACCAGCGGGATCCACGCACACGCCGCTGGTGATCACGGCCGCAGGATACCGACGCTCGGGCAGCGCGACGTCGGTGTCGAGCGCGTGTGCGGAATGGCCGCGGGTGCCGAGCCAGAGCGCGAGCCCCGCACCTGAGGAGAAGCCGGCGACGCCGATCCGATTGGGGTCGATGCGGAGGCGGGCCGCATTGCGCTGGACGTACTCGAACGCCGCGCGTGCGTCCTCGGCCTGTTCGATCGGGCCGGCGTCGAACCGACTGCCGGTGCGGAACTCCACGCTCACGATGACGAGGCCGAGCCGCCTGAGTTCACGGACGATGCCCGGTGAGTGGCTCCAGTTGCCTGACGTGCCCGAACCGCCGTGGAACCAGAGCATGGCGGGACGAATGCCGGAGGTGTCGCCGGCGGTCGGGCGAAGGATGTGCAACTCGAGCGGAACGTCGTCGATCCGTCGGTAGGTGTCGATCGCGTGTCCAGCACGAGCGGCGCGGTGGTCGGCGATCAACGAATCGACACGCCGGTGCGATGCCGAGTCAGGGCGAAGTGCAACCCACTGGGCATAGACCGAGTCGACGCCACGCTCATTGTTCTCGTCGAGGTGCGTAAGGAGCAGTGTAGTGGTGACGCTCCGCTGCGCCGACTCGCTGCGGAACAGTTCCTGCGCCGCCTCAAACTCTGCGCGAAGCCATTGTGCGTCGCCGGTGCGCAGTGCGGGGCGGCGCGCGAGCAGCGTGCGCGCGCGCTCGTGCACCAGCGCGCCCCGCAACGCGGCGTGTTCCGGTAGCGACCACCAGCGCTCGTCTTCCAGCGGCAAAGTGCGGATGAGCGTGTCCAGTGCGACGTCGGGCATCACATCACTCGCGTCGCTCTCGCGCCAGTTGAAGTACGGCCACAGCACCCGCCCCCAAGCGTGCTGCAGGCGGAGGCGCAACAGTTCCTCGTCGAACTGGCTCGCCGTGAGGCGGTCGCGGTATGGCTCGAGCGCACGGCGTTCAGACTCCAGCGCGGCGTCCCATGTGCGGCGGAACTCCGCTGGCGTCGTCCGCCAAGTCGCCGCGAAGGCCGATGTCGCGAGTGCGCTGTTCCGTTGCTGCCATAGAGTCAGAGCCGAGTCGGCGACCTGCGTCTGCGCGGTGAGTCTTGCACTGGCACTGAGCATGGCTGCTGCTATAAGCAGTGCGGCGAGCCGACGGCCGACGATATGCGGATGAGAGGTCATGTCCCGTATTACGACTGACCCCGTAACGCGGTTTCAGTAACGGCCCCTTCTAAGGAAGCACGGAGATGCGCGTGGTGAAGATGCGCCTGACACGACTCGGCGCGCTCCGTGCACTCGACGCCACACTCTCCGCAACGCGTTGGCAGCATCGGAACCTCCTTGAATACGCGCTCGTCGGCATAACGAGGCTGTAGGAAAAGTCGGCGCTACAACCAATGTGGAAACGGAACCGCTGGCCCCGACGGGTGTTGGCCTCCAAGGGAATCTGCGGTGGATTCCATCTCTCGTCGAGTGACCGCCATGGCCCGCTACAAGCCCATCGACACCCAGCCCAAGCTGCTCCCGGTCGACCTGGCGGCGCAGCTCCTGCCGGGCACGTTCGAGCATGCGCTGCACCACCTGCTCGAGCATGCGATCGACCTGACGCCGTTCGATACCCGGTATCGGAATGACACGACCGGCGCGCCGGCCTACCCGCCGGCGATGCTCCTGCGAATCGTGCTGTTTGCCTACGCCCGCGGGATCGTGAGCAGCCGCGCCATCGCGCGGGCGTGCGAGGACCATGTCACCTTCATCGCCCTGAGCGGCGACACCCGCCCCCACTTCACGACCATCGCGCACTTCGTCTCGACCCTGGGAGACCAGATCGCGCCGATCTTCGCCGCGGTGCTGGCCGTCTGCGACGGGCAGGGGCTGATCGGGCGGGAGATGTTCGCCATCGACGGCGTCAAGTTGCCGAGCAACGCGTCGAAGCACCGGAGCGGGACCCGGGCGGACTTCGAGCGGCAGGCCGAGAAGATGGAGCGGGCGGCGGACGCCATGCTGGCGCGGCATCGGGCCGAAGATGCCTGCAACGTCGAGCCGACGCTCGACGCGAAGGACACGGTCCGGCGAGCGCGGCTCGTCCGCGACGCGGCCGAGCTGCGCACCTGGCTGGCTCGGCATCCCGACGATCGACGTGGTGCGAAGGGGGCGATTCGCAAGAGCAATCGCACCGACAACGAGAGCGCGAAGATGGCGACCAGCAAGGGCGTCATCCAAGGCTATACCGGCGTCGCGACCGTCGACGCGGCGCATCAGATCATCGTGGACGCGCAGGCCCACGGCGTCGGAGCGGAACAGGAGCTGCTGCTCCCCGTGGTCGCGGCGACGGCGGCGCTCCGCACCCCGGACACCGTGATCACCGCGGATGCCGGCTATCGCAGCGAGACGAATCTGGCCGCGCTCGCGGCGGCCGGGGTGCCCGCGCTCATCGCCGATGGCGGGATGCGGCAACGCGATGCGCGCTTCGCGACGCAGGAGCGCTACGCGGCGCTGCCGGACCCGCTGCACGACAAGTCGAAGGCGGCACGCACACCCCGCGCGGTCTTCGGGCCGGAGGACTTCACGTATGATCCCGTGGCGCGCACCTGTGTGTGCCCCGCGGGGAAGGCGCTCTATCGCAAGGGCGCGCGCCGAGTGACCGGAGACTACGTGGGTGAACACTTCCGCGGCGCGAAACGCGACTGTGGCCCATGTGCCCTTCGCGCGCAGTGCCTGCGTACGCCGGCGACGACGCCGGTCCGCAACGTCGCGTTCTTCCGCGGCCGCGTGAGTACCGCCGTCGTGCACCACAGCGCGCCGATGCGCGCGCGCATCGACGCGCCGGAAGGCCGCGCGCTGTACGCGCAGCGCTTCGCCGCCGTCGAGCCGGTGTTTGGGAACCTGCGCGCGAACAAGCGGCTCGATCGTTTCACGCTGCGCGGGCGCGTGAAGGTCGACACGCAGTGGAAGCTCTACTGCCTCGTGCACAACATCGAGAAACTGGCTCACACGGGGTACGCGGCGTAGGCAGAGCCGCGTGACCAGGCGAATTATCGGCGCCAAAGACGGCGCGCGAGCACCGCGCCGAGGTCGAATCCGCCGTCATCGCGCTGTAGATGGCCAAACGCGCACCGACTGACGGGTGGATCAGACTTATCCTACAGCCTCAACGTTAGAGTTCACCCGCATGCGGCAGCCGTAGGCGGACGCATGTCGGGTGCAACGACGGGTTAGGCCTCATGCGCCGCTCTTTGCCTGATGCTCGAGACTTGCCTTCTGAAAGAGGGCAACCGTTCCGCGAACAAGAGGCCTGTATGCGTAGCGTAAGAGCCACCCCGGAAAGTAGCGACCCCGTTCCTCATGCGCCACACGAGCGCGTGGGTGATCCATGAACTTCAGTGCAGACACGCGATAGCCACTCGACGGCAAAAGGAACTCGATGCGCGAGAGATGCTTGATCGACTTGTAACCATAGTGCTGAGGTGCGATCAGTCTGAGGGGTGCGCCGTGATCGACGCTCAGGGGTGCCCCATCAAGTGTGTCGGCTAGGAGCACGTCCGACGATAGTAGGTCTTCAAGCTGCATTGCGGTGCGCGCACCGTCCTGACCACGAAGCGCAACCAGAGTTGCCGCCGCGTCTGGACGGGCTTGGGGCCTCACAACCTGCTCAAAGAAGTCGACGAACCTCACTCCACTCCAGCGTAATGAGCGACGCGACCAGGTCGTGACGCAGTGGAAATCGGACGTTTGCTTAACTCGCGGCAGCTGCTGAAGCGGGTCTTCGAGCGACAACTCGCTCTCAATGAGGCCAATCACTTGGAGAGTCGGTCTGGTCGTTTGGGAAGGAAATCGGCCAGCAAACTGAGTGAGCCCAAATCGAGGAAAGTCGGCTGTCTCTCGCTGTCCCGGAGGTAGAGGTGAACTCATGGTGCTCATCTTCGAGGCCTAACGTTTGACATGAGCGGCATACGAAAGGCGTAGCCTTTTGGATGTCCGCTCGATGGAAGGGTTAGCAGTCACTTGCCTTTGCCGAACAAGTAGCCCAGTGCCAGCGTGATGAGTGGGGCGAAGATTGCCCATACGTCTTTGACTTCAGAAAGTGGGCTTGGTGAGCTTTTCAAAACGGCATGACCGAACGCTGCTGCTGAGAAAATGCTGCCTGCAACGAACGACCAAAGAATAGTTCGGTAGACGATCGCGTTTTGTGCGTTGTCTCCAGTGCCAATTTGATGTGTCACCGTGCCGGCTATAGGCGTAAGGTGAGCGCCTGATGGTTGCACAAGTGAGGGTGTGTGGAGTTCGCCCTGTTGACCGGGCACTTGAGCAACTTCGTTCATACGTGGTCCCCGAGCATGAACGTGTAGTGAACAGTCTTGCTACTTTCCTCGCTCAGCGCGTAGACCATGAACGCAAGCAGTAGCTTGCGACCATTGAACGTGCCGATCTCGATTGGAGACGTGGTGCCTGCTCCAATGCTGTTGTTGAAGTTGTAGAGAGTAAGGGTCAAGGTGGACGTGGCGTCAGACTTGGCTTCCATTCGGGTTGTGGTGCCGTCGCTCAGGAACAAGAGCACGACACCCAGGTGGGCCAACTGAAACTCAAGGTTTCGGTTATCTGCGGTCAGCACGGTCCCAGAAGCCAAGATATCTTTTCCAGATGTACGAATCTGCAAAAGCGCGGAGACTTGACCGATTCCTCCGCCGGCAACGAATACTGATGACATTGGTGCTCCAGGTGTGTATTTGTGACTGCTAACGCCCCGCTTCTGCAGCGGGCGTTCAGATAGAATGCGCGCGCAGCGCGCTACCGAAACCACGACCGGCTGCAGCAAGCATCGTTCGGCACGCGGACGCTATGTGCGACGTTGCCAGCCTATGCGATCTTGCCACCGCACTGCTTCGCCGGTACTCCAGCCAGCGAACGCAAGTGCGACCCCTACGGCGGCCATCGATACGGGCGTCAAGAAGCCAGCGATCGCCAATCCGATGGCGACCGGAATGCTTCCGAGGAAGCCGTAGTAGAATGCCATCGCGGCGTTGCGGGTCGGGACGCCACTCAAGCACATACGTACCCAGAACGGTGCGACTGGGCGGCCGCTGGGACCGCCATCACGAAGCGCCTGCTCGAAAGCCTCTGCGCTGATGCCTGCCTCGCTCGCGGCCGCACGTAGATGCTCCACTTGGTAGGGCGCCTCAGACGCGGCGTCCACCTTGGCGGCGCGCAAGAGGACGTCATGCGCCACACTGGGCTGGACTAACTCAACCTCTCCATGCTTCCGAGCTGGCATACTTACACTCGATAGTCGGATTGTCTGCGGTAGCGTGCACCTACCTACCACTGCGGCATACACCGCAGGCGATATGTCGGTTGCCGCTGCCGAACGTGTATTGGGCCGCCCGGCCTTTCCGCTCAACGCAGCTTGCCCGGTCAGCATAACACCCCAGTATTGAAACACGGGCCAGACAGCGCAAGTCACGCTCGCCGCTGGGGTTGCGTCACCACGCTCCCTCACGGACGCCGCGTGAAGTGCCGCCCAGCCTAACGCCCCAGGCCGACGCTGGAGTCCAGCGGGCTTCGCACGCCAAGCCCGCCCCGGTTCAGCACATGCGTGTAGATCATCGTCGTCCGCACATCACGGTGCCCCAGGAGCTCCTGCACCGTCCTGATGTCGTACCCCCCCTCGAGCAGGTGCGTGGCGAACGAATGCCGGAAGGTGTGACAGGTCACCCGCTTCGGCACTCCGGCCGCCCTCGCGGCCACGGTGACGGCCCGCTGCAGTGCAGTCTCGTGCAGGTGGTGGCGCCTGCGCTCCCCGCCCTCCCGGCTCACATACGTTCGCGCCGCTGCGAACACCCATTGCCATGGCCAGCCCCGCGCCGCGCCATCGCCGAGCTTGGCCCGCAGCGCACCGGGCAACTCCACCCACCCGCCACCCGCCTCCACATCCGCCACGTGCCGCGCCTGTCCGCGCCGCATCTGCTCCTCCAGCGGTGCGATCAGCGACCTCGGCAACATGGTCACCCGGTCCTTCTGTCCCTTCCCCTCGCGCACGGTGATCTCACCGCGCGTCAGGTCCAGATCCTTCACCCGCAAGCGGCAGCACTCCATCAGCCGCAGCCCACTGCCGTACAGCAGACTCGCCATCAACCGCGTCGGCCCACGCATCCGCTCCAGCACCCGCGTCACCTCGGCACGCGTCAGGACGCTCGGCAGGCGCGTCGGCCGCCTCGCCTGCAGATGATCCGTCGGCGCCGCGATCGTGATGCCCAGCACCTCCCCGTACAGGAACAGCAATGCCGCCAGCGCTTGATTCTGCGTGCTCGCGCTCACTTGCCCATCCCGAGCCAGATGCGTCAGGAAATCCCGCACCCCCCTCACATCGAGGTCCCGCGGGTGCCGACGCCCGTGGTACCCGATGTACCGGCGCACCCACGCGACATACGCCGCCTCGGTCCGCGGGCTGTAGTGCTTCGCCCGGATTCGGTCGCGCAGTGCGCTCAACAAGGTCGGGGGTGGCGGTCCCATGCCGATGACCTTGAACACGACACGCGCCGACCGCGACACCCGTTCGCCGCACGGTGTGCCCTTTCGACGCCTGCGCGACATCCTCCCCACCCCCCACTCGATGCCGCGGGACGCCGTGGTGGCGCCGCCGCGCCGAAGGGTGGATGATGTAGGCACCCCAACCCGCCTCCGACATGCCCACGCCGCCCGCCCCCACCTCGATCTTCCGCGCCGGACTCCTCGACGGTCAGGTCGCGCTCGTCACCGGTGGCGGTACCGGCATCGGGCTCGGCATCTCGACCCTGCTCGCCGACCTCGGGGCGCATGTCGTCATCGCCAGCCGGAAGCCGCCGCACCTCGAGGCGGCCGAGGCGGCGATCCGCGCGCGCGGCGGGGCGGTGAGCACCGTCGCGCTCGACGTGCGGCAACCCGAGGCGGTGCAGGCGGTCGTCAACGGCATCGCCGACCGGCTGGGCCGGCTGGACGTCCTCGTGAACAACGCCGCGGGGAACTTCTACGCGCCGAGCGCGACGCTCTCGCCCAATGCCTGGAAAAGCGTGCTCGAGATCGACCTGTACGGCACCTTCTACTGCAGCCAGGCGGCGTACCCGGTGATGGCGCGACAGGGTGGCGGGCGCATCATCAACACGTCCATGACGCTGCACTACCGCGGCTGGCCGCTGATGGCGCACGCGACGGCGGCCAAGGCGGGGGTGGACGCCCTCACGCGCACGCTGGCGGTGGAGTGGGCGCCGCAGCGCATCCGCGTGAACGCGATCGCCCCGGGGCCCATCCCCACCGAGGGCGTGCGCAAGGCGTTCGCCCTGCCGCCCGACAGCGGCGTGCCGGACGTCTTCGCGGCGACGGAGGCCCGGATGGCCGAGTATGCCCGCACCGGCAACCCGCTCGGGCGCTGGGGGACGCCGGAGGACATCGCGAACATGGTCGCGTTCCTCGCCTCGCCCGCCGGCGACTGGATCACCGGCGCGATCTTCGTGGTGGACGGCGGCGACTGGCTGGCGAAGCGCGAGGGGTGACGGCGCCGTCGGCCGCTACGCCGACCCGCGCCGCACCGGCCGACCGCGCGTGATCGCGGTGCTGCCGAGCCGCGTGCGCACCGCGTCCATCGCGCGGGACACCGCGCGGTCCTTCTCGCGCTCCGCCGGCTGCGCTTCGGCGAAGAGGGCGAGTTGCCCGCCCGTGCGCCCCTCCGCGAGCCCCGAGAGCGAGACCCCGAGGAGCCGCACCGGCACCCGCCGCGCCGCGCGCAGGCGGCCAAGCAGCGCGATGGCGACGTCGGCGATCGCGCGATCGCTCTCGAGCCCCGTCCGCACCGTGCGGCGGGCCGTGCGCAGCTCGAAGTCGAAGTCCTTGCACTTCACCGTGACCGTGCGCGCCACCAGACCGTCGGCGCGCAACGACGCCGCGGTGCGCTCGACGAGGCGTCGCAGCTCGACCTCGAGTGCGGCGTCGTCGGCGAGGTCCTCGGGAAAGGTGTCCTCGTGGCCGATGCTCTTGGCCGCCTCGCGCGGCGCCACCGGCGCGTCGTGGATGCCCCGCGCCCGGTCGTGCAGCCAGCGTGCGGCGCGCTCGCCGAACCAGCGCGAGAGCGTCGCGAGGTCGTGCCGCCACACGTCCGCCGCGCCGACGAGCCCGCGGTCGGCGAGCTTGCGCTGGAAGGTCGGGCCGATGCCGGGGATCTCGGCCAGCGCCACGCGCTCCATGAACGCGAGCTCCAGCCCCGGTTCGACGACATGCACACCGGTCTTCCCCGTGCCCGGCTTGGGCTTGGCGTGCTCGACAGCGAGCTTGGCGATCAGCGAGTTGGTGCCGCCGCCGAACGACACCGAGAGTCCCGTCTCTTCCAGCACGGCGTCGCGGATCTTCCGCGCCGTCTCCGCCAGCGGCTCGCGGTAGAGCGACTCGGTGCCCGACAGATCGAGATACCACTCGTCGATGGACGCCGCCCGCACCACCGGCGCCCAGCGGCCGAGCACGTCGCGGATCGCACGGCTGCGCTCGGCGCAGGCGTCGCGCGGGACGGGGACGCAGGTGGCGTCGGGGCACAGCCGCAGCGCGCGCGCGATCGGCATGCCGGAGCGGACGCCGAACTGGCGCGTCTCGTACGACGCCGAGCAGACGACGCCGCGCGACCCCGGGCGGCCGCCGACGATGAGCCGGGTCGCGGCGGCGGCCTCCGGGTCCACCAGCCGCGCGACGGCGACGAAGAACGCGTCGGCGTCGGCGAGGAGGATGCGGCGGGGGTCGGACACGGGACGATGCGCCGGGGACCCGCCCTACTGCACGGTCTTCCGCGGCTTGACGTGCGCGTCCAGCCACGCCGTCATCTCCGCCAGGGCGTGTCCCACGCTCTCGCGCGCGACGTACCCGTGCGACTCCCCGGGCAACTGCACGTAGCGCACCGTCGCCCCGTTCCCCTTGAGCGCCGCGTACATGCGCTCCGACTGGATGGGGAAGGTGCCGGTGTTGTTGTCGGCCATGCCGTGGACGAGCAGGATCGGGTCCTTGATCCGGTTCGCGTACGTGAAGGGCGACATGCGCTCGTAGAGGTCCGGTGCCTCCCAGTACGAGCGGTCCTCGCCCTGGAAGCCGAAGGGCGTCAGCGTGCGGTTGTACGCGCCGCTGCGGGCGATGCCGGCGCGGAAGAGCCGCGTGTGCGCGAGCAGGTTCGCCGTCATGAAGGCGCCGTAGCTGTGGCCGCCGACACCGATGCGGGTGCGGTCGGCGACGCCCATGGCGACGATCGTGTCCACGGCCGCCTTGGCGCTGGCGGTGAGCTGCTCGACGTAGGAATCGTTGGGCTCCTTCCCCGCGGCACCGACGATGGGCATGGTGGGGTTGTCCATCACGCCGTAGCCCTGCGTGAGCAGGAAGAGGTGGCTCGCGCCGGTGGGCCGCACGAAGCGGTACGGCGAGCCGACGACCTGCGAGGCCGCCTCGGCCGAGCGGAACTCGAGCGGGTAGGCCCAAAGGAAGAAGGGGAGCGGGCCGTCCTTTGCCTTGTCGTAGCCGGGGGGCAGGTACACCGTGGCGCTCAGCATGACGCCGTCGGCCCGCGCGTAGGTGATCAGCCGGCTGGTGACGCCGGCGAACTGCGGCGCCGGATCGGTGAACGCGGTGAGCTGACGCGGGGCGATGCGGCGCACGAGGTCGCGCACGAAGTAGTTG
>Ga0209990_10004144_pt1 | contig 10370 bp, 19 predicted proteins | sample NOAtaG_6_FD_187304 | JGI IMG/M metagenome (GOLD analysis project Ga0209990, IMG submission 187304) | Freshwater lake microbial communities from Lake Erie, under a cyanobacterial bloom - NOAA_Erie_Diel5S_2200h metaG (SPAdes) (version 2) | ecosystem: Environmental > Aquatic > Freshwater > Lake ...
CCCTAGCGTTACCAGAGACCAAAGCGTTACCAGAGACCAAAGCGTTACCAGAGACCTCAGCGTTATCCAAAATATTTTTCATATCAAACTCCATTCGTTATATTTTCAATATAACTCATTTTCACAATAAAGTAAACAGAAAAATCACCACTCCGGCCCAAAAGTTTTATCAGTGCGTTCGTAAACTTGAAACCAATCACATCCATATGCTGGACAGATATGGATTCTCTCAGGAAGGTTATTCTTATCCTTCTCTCCACCTTCACCACAGATGAAGTAGATCTCACCGAGCTTTTCAGCCATTACCTCGTGCTTGAGGATAACACTTAGCTTGCGTAGGTTCTTCAATTCGCCTTCGAAGGCTTCTACCTCAAGATTCATCGGCGGTATCCTCTGGTTTTCCATAGTGAAAGCCCCTTTCATCTTGATAACCTTCTGGCGCAAAGAATGCCAATAAACTCAGTACTACGAATGAAAGAGCACTGGCTAGTAGCCATATAGCAATCCACGACATCACACCACCTTTTTATAACGATTGACAGTGCCGTCAGGTTCAACTACCATGACCTCATCTAGATCTTTGTTGTAGGCCATAATTCGTTGTTCTCCTTCAGCAATTACACGATCCCTCATGCGAAGGGCACGAAGCACAGCATTGGCAATACCAAACTTATTACGATTGGTTTCAATAGCATGCTCTACAGCATCAGCACATTCCTGATAGACAACATCGGGAATGTCCCAACTCACATCAATATATGACTTATCAGTAATACCACGACCTACTCTGCGTAGATAATCCTGGCCTCCATCAACAGCAATGTTTCCACACTTGCACTCTACATAGCTATGACGATGCGCTGAAAAAATAAAGTCGTCACACTTGTTGCAAATCACAGCATTCTGTACAATCATGCCACTAACCTTTCATGAACCATTCGAATATGCTTGCACTTGCCATGGAAGTTGAAGCCGGTGCAATTGCAGACCCAGCCACGATCAGTCATTGTGGTGTGGTAGGTCTTACCTTTTGAGTTTGTGTATGGCCACGAGAAGCCAACCAGATGATGACCATTGAAGTTTACACCATCGAGCTTCAGTGGAGTCTTAAATGGGCTGACACCGTAGGTCTCCATCAGACGAACACCCATCCGCCAATTGGACTGTATGTCATAACGGTTTCATCAAACTCGTTATAGACAGTCGATTCGAAACCAGCCTTCTCGGCAGCTTCCATTGCGTCATAAAGACTCGGGCCTTCATAGACCGAGTAGCCGAAGTTGTTGAGATATGTCTTAACCATGATTCACCCTACTATCATTTCGAATTAATGTACACTGAAAAGTAGCGCGATCACGCATAAAAATATGAATCCAATCATAGCAAACCGGAAAATATACTTGGCGGACTTGAACCCGATCCAAAGAAAGAGGCCCAAGACCGCCAAGAGCGGCACTGATAAAAGAAGGAGAAGAAGAGTTAACACCGCCTCTTACCAGTTGCCGGGTCGGCAGCATCAGACTTGGAAAGGACAACAAGTCCGCCCTTGTTATAGGCTTGGCCGACAATATAATTGCTACTCACCTCGAGCTTTGCACGCTCGTAGGCAAGATCCTTTGTGAAGTGCGGGCCAATCTCATTCTGAGACTGATACTTCTGGCGATGATCTGAGACCTTATAGTCTGGCATCTGAGTACCACGAAGCTTGGGCTTGTAGTTACCCTTGCGATACTGAATATACTCATCAAAGGTCTTGGCCTTGATACCAAGTCGCTTGCACTGTCGCTTATGGTCAAGCCAGTCCATAGCCATCTTGGTATGCGCTGCAGTCGTAACCTTTTTGCCACGCTTGCCAGTACGAGTAGTAGTGTAAGCAGGACCTAAAAGATGCATTGTCATAATGTAACCTCCAGATCCTGCTATACACCGTCATTCAATTAATGTACATCGCTAATTACTTACCGACGTTCACGATACCCTTGAAGTCATAAGGAACAACAACGGTCTGAACCTTGCCGGCCTTCACGCCTTCGGCGATATCCTGCAGGGCCATAGCAGCCATGTACTCGGTAGCACCGCGGTTAGCATTCAGAGCAGCAATACGCTGTGCTTCCAGCTTAGCAGTCTGGACTTCAACTTCCTTACGCTTCTGTTCGTTCTGAGCCTGAACCAGCGCATTAGCCGATGCTACGATGTTACCAGCCGGTTTGATCTGACGGACAAGAACCTGCGACAGCGTAATGGATCCATCAAGCTTTTCAGCAGCCAGCTGGCTAACGATTTCCTGACGGATCAGCTGTTCCATCTCTGCACGATTGTCAGCCATCTTCAGCGACTCGTACTTACGAGCAACCTTATAAGCAGCATTACGACCAAGCTGACGAATGTAGTTGTACATCAGCAGAGTGTCGCCTTCCTCGGTGTCAGCGTGGAAGCCACGGTTCTTCTCGATGAAGAGCTCGGCAACCGAGGTTGGATTGATCGAGTAGATCACAGCCATGTCGAAGTCGGCAACGGTCGAGTTATCCGAAGCCAGAGGAGTCAAATCAGTAATATCAACCTGAACATCCTTGGTTGGGAAAGTCATAACATCACCGAAGATCGTCTGGTTCACAGAACCAGGCATCAGTTCCGTGGTTTCGATGGTCTTGTCGAATGCACGACGAACACCGACCTCACCGGTCTCAACTCGAGTACAAGCAGCAGTCGTAGCCAGCAGACCAGCGAGCACAGCAACCTTAGCATAACGATTCATTATATTCATTCCTTTCAATTAAAGTAAGATAACAATAGATGCAACAATCAAGATTGCCAAGGTGGCACAAGCTAAACTATACCCCAGCACCTTGGCAAGCTGGAGCTTTTCTCGACCACTTGCAGCAATGAATCCCTGGATACCCAGAAACACCATTGCAAAGATGGCCAGAAATGCAATAATCATTTTACTCATTAGTTAGGTCCACTTCCATTTCCCCAGGCATCAACTGGACCTTCATATCCAGTCTCTGCCCAACGCTTAGCAATACGAGCATCTACTTCTTCAAACGACAGAGGTTCGTAGTTGGTATGCTCGACCGAGACACACAGGTAACGAGGATCAGGCATCTCTGTATCCTCGGCATATCCATGCTTCCACCAGCCCATCACCTCGTTCGCATGCAGGTGACCATGAACGTTCACCTTGAAACGATGTGTGATACAATCTGGGTGCAGAGGAATATGACTCAGGATGAACTGGTCGGTGAACACACGAACACCATACAGCGATTCGAAACCAACCTCGTAGTAGTCCTTATCACGAAAGATATCGTGGTTGCCACGAACCAGACGCTTCTTGCCGTTCAGTCGCTTCACCAGATGAAGGTACTTACGGTTGATAACAACATCACCTAGGTGGTAAACAACATCGTTCGGCTTGACCTTCGCGTTCCAGCGCTCGATCATAGTCTCATCCATCTCTTCGTTAGAGGTGAATGGACGCAGAGGACTACCATCTGGCAGCTTGAACTTTTCCCACGAATTGGTATGTCCGAAGTGTGTATCGGAGATAACAAAACGATTCACAGAATTAGTCATCGTAACATTCTTCCAGTTTATCATTTGCAAACATAACCAGCACATGCGCCAGATCCAGCGCCTGCTCCTTGGTCAGCTGGGTATACCAGTAGCCAAAGTCGTAGCGATCTTTTTCGGATTCTGGTCTTGGAAAGGTGAGTTGGACGCAGCGGCCGTCGGGCCCGCCGAAGAAGCCGACCATCGACATCTTGCCAGTGCGGCATTGAACAGATTTAAATTGAGTGCTCATATGTTTTTCCCATTCCGTATAATCTATATCTACACCGGAATGGGAAAAATGTACACAAAAAAATTACTGTTGAAGCAACATTTCGATCAATGGCTTCAGTTCATCAGCGTATTGTTGGCCAACGCTTGTGCTCAGGATTAGAACAGCAGCGCCGATTAGAGCAACCTTGATTGCTATAGACTTGTATTTTGACATTTCTTCTTACCTGCCTTGGATTTGGGTTTACAAACGTCAGGGTGAAACATAGTGTCTCTCAGGTGTAATATTTATAAAACCATAAATAGGAGCATGACGACATGCATACTTATTCCTGCCCACAACGAGGAAGTTGTGTTGCAGAGCACGCTCAATTCTCTCTATGAAGTGGGATTCGATCCCACCATTATTTATTGTGTCGACGACTTCTCTACAGACAAAACCTACGATATTTGTATTGAAAATAAAATAAATGTCTGTAGGACTCCAACCGGACTAGGAAAGGCCGGCGCACAGCAGTACGCCATTCAGCATTTCGAGCTGTGTGATAAATACAAATATGTAATCATGATAGATGCTGACACAAAAATAGATCAAAACTTTAAAGATGTTTTAACGTTGAATCTGCTACACTACAATGACGTAGATCTTTTTATTGGACAGGTTACGAGTTCTAAAGCAAATCATATCTACTCTGCGTATCGAACTGTAGAATACACGTTCTCGCACGAGGTGGTTAAAAAGGGACAGGCAGCTTTCGGAGTTGTTTATGTTGCGCCTGGGTGCGTTTCAATATATTCAACCGACATATTAAGACATTTGGAATTTGATTCTTCGGTGCTTACAGAAGATATGGATCTCACGTTACAGGTTCATAAGTTAGGCGGAAAGATCAAATACCTACATGATGTGAAGGTGATTACGCAGGATCCGAGTACGTTCAAAGACTACCATAAACAGATGATGAGATGGTACGGTGGATTCTGGCAGGTCATTATGAAATACGCCAACAGAAATAACAGGTTTAAGGGCGTTGATTTTTATCTGCTTTATTTGATATTAGATTCTTTGGTACTGAATAGACTCATCATGCTTTCTGCGAGCTTCATAGTACTTGGTCTAAAATCTATCTTATTGGTCTTGTTTATTGATATGTGCATATTTGCTCTCGCTGCAGTATATGCTTCATACAAAAATGATCGCAATGATTTAATATATAAAGTTCCAGTTCTATATCTTTTGTCGTTTTTTAATACGTATGCTTACATAAAAAGTTTCTTTGACGTTATAGTGCTTCGAAAGAAAAAGAATAACTGGAACAAAGTTAAAAGATACGGAGAATGAAATGAAAAAGTATATACTGGGAAGCTTACTTGCTCTCGTCGTTCCTGCCACTGCACATGCTGAAGACAAAAACTTTCCAGGAAGCGCATGGGTGAACGTAACAGGTCCACATGTTTCTGGAGAAGAAAAAGGAAACTGGGTTCTATCCGGAAGAATAGAACAAGACGCCGTTCTTACCGAGGTTGCAGACTGGAAACTCGCCGCAACAACCGGTATTGGATTTAGCACCGATACAAAAGGTTTTGAATGGAACAACAAAATCGTTCCATCGGTAGGAGTGAAAGCAACTCGAGAAGCTTTTGGCGGTGTGATGAACGTGACCGTTCAGTATGCCTACGAGAGACGCTTTGGCAAACTATACAAAACCGACGATCGCTCAGATGGCGGCGTGCAGGTTGTGGTTAACTACTGGACAGGTTGGGGAAGATGATTTACAATCCATCAAATGGAGTTATTGCATTCATCATGAGATGGCCCATACTCGGCGGTTTGATCGCCGGAATCGGAGCTATCAATACAGAAGGATGGCTAGCAGCCGTGCTTGCCTTTGTGGCAGGAAGCGTCGCCGGTGCCTTCGGTCTCAGCAAACTTTTCAAAGATCAAATATGTGATTGCGAAAAGGATGGTTATTTTAAGCCTGAAGGTTCTAAGCTAGAATGGATCGTTGAATACAATCCAGAGTCAGGTGCAGAAAGACCGTGGGACGTATATACGATGTTTGCAGGTATTGAAGCTACAAAGCAACACTATGCGTCGTATGCTACAGAAGAGAATGCTCTCAAGAAGATCGAGGTTCTAAAGGAAATGGCTTCCAAGGTTACAAAAAAGTAACCTTGGAAAACCCTTCAGTTTCAGTTGGTTCTTCGTAAGAAGCAATCATACGGTCAATGGCATCCTGTGGAATAGTTTTACCCAAACGTTCTGAGCGTTCAGACAGTCGCCGTTCTAATTCCTCAGGTTCAGGTGTAGGGAACACTACACACTCAAACTCGTAACCATACTTCTTGAGCTTATCAATGAACTGCTTGCGCGACTTTGCCGACATATTAGTACGATCAACATAAAGATCATATCCGTTCTGAGCTGCAATCAGCATACGAGCTACCATAGCCATGTCTGCAAAGCGGATCGTCTCCTTAAAGATCTGATCATAGGTAAAGCCGTAGTCATCGGCCAAACCATTGATGATGTTATCAGTAGAGACGATCCATGCACCCTTAGGCCGGTTTTCGATAAGCCACGTGGACTTACCTGAACCAGGAACACCAACGAGAATTGTACACTTAGGCATATTATACTCCAAGAGACGACTTATTGTGCCATTGCTTCATGAAAGCACGATATTTTGTCATGTTTGGTTTTTGACTACGATTCCCACAAATCCATCTCCAACCAAACAAAGCGGTTTGTACACAAACATAATAGTAATGCCTGCGGAACCATTTAGTCATTGTAAGTTACTCCAGGAAACCAAGCATCACGAATCGCTTCGTACTTTACAGTCTTGGTCAAGTTGTTACGAATAACATTCTTAACTGCTTCGACAATCTTGTGATCGTCAGTCTCATCCCAGCACTTAAAAATCGTAGCACGAGTGTACTGATTGAACGCAGGTGCGATTTCGAGAGCAAAGGTCTTACGATCAACATTCTCTTCACGGATATGCTCGAGCATATTGCTAATCAGTTGAGCCTGACCATACACTTCGATATTGAACAAGTGCTCAAAACGACCAAGCTCAAAACGATCCTCAGCAGGTAGATGAGCCTTAATGTCATCCAGTGCTTCATCCAGAATCAGTTCGACAATGTTGCGATCCTGTAGGATAGCTTCCTTCGCCCTGTGAATCTGCAGGTACCAATGGCACTTCAGCTTAAGCATGTGCCCATCATAAAAACGAACTACGAAACCTTCGAGGTCTTCCAGATCACGAACGTACTCGACGAAAGCCTTCATATCAGTCTGTGGTTCGAAGGTACGAACAACTGGAATACCCGCAAGTTCAGCAAATGAAGAAATATAGAAATAATCCATATATTCACCAGTCTTCATGTTTCGCATTGCAGTCAAGATAAGAGTATCTTCCTTGTAATCCAAAACAATGCGCTGCTTGCGTGAACACCATTCAAAGATCGGAGTAAGACCTAACAAGATAGCATTGTTCGCCAATGCTTCGTATTGGGGATTGTTCTTAACGAACTTTTCAACAGGCTTTGCCACATCAGTAGCGCCCATCTTCGTACCCCAGATCATCTGATCGATCACAACGAATGGCGCAATCATCGAGCCATCGAGCTTTTCGAGGATAGCATGTGGACGCGACAGATCAACAACATGGTCCTGAGTCTCTTCACGCTCATTCACGTTGAAGAACTTGTGGAAAGGACGACGAAGGATCTCACCAGTCTCAGTGTCGAAGATGATACCGCGGCACTCACGACGAAGGCGAGCGTGAAGGTTTTCTACTTCATAATGGTCGTGGTTTGCACGTAGATCATCAGACGCAAGCACATCAGGAAACGTATCAGCCATCATCACGTTGTAGTTGATGACGGTGTAGCCTTCCTTCTCGGCAACCACGAACTCGTCGCGGCCTTCGATAGCAGGCAGCACATCAGAGATGTTGGTGATATATGGAAATTCGTAGTTCATAATCAAGTCCTAAAAAAGTCAGATGGCGAGGATCGATCCACACTGCAGTCACTAGCAATTTACGAAAGATCACTCGTGATCCACACCATCTGATAGTTTAGTTTTATACTATATTCGATAATATGTACACAGTTATTTTAGTAGAAGTAAAACTCTCTGAGTTCGTCTGTCATTTCGACATAGACAGGAATCGTTCGGTATCCACGATTTTCCCAGTAATCAGTATTGCCTTCAGTCTCAAAGGTCTCACCAAAAAACTTGAACCCGAACTTACCGTCGCCAACGACAGCGTATGCAATCTGCTGCATTACAAAACCTTTCCATCCAGAGTGAAGTATCCGCGACCGAGCTCGTCCTTTTCGAACACCAAAATTCCGTCGTTCTTCAGGATCTGAAGAGGAGCTTCACCGTGAGGGTTGTAGGCTCCACCAAGGCGGCTAAAATACTCTTCAACCGAGTAGTGCTTGATCAGGGTCTTAAGGAACTTAGCCTTGGTAACAGGACCGCGGTGCTTGAACCGAGCAACGAACTTACGTTCACCGGCTTCGGTGTTATAGTGAAGGTAGCCACCGTGGTATTCGAAGTTGGTCTTAGTAAAAGCGGTCATGTTCATCTCCATTCGTTATTATTCACCCTACATCACTTTTCAAAATATGTACACAGTTATTTTTTAAAAAGATGAAAAAAATTAGAGTTTGGAGAGATATCGAGACATCCAGTTAGTGAAGGAGCGGCGGATTTTTCCGTTGCGGATGACATCGTCGATTCCGTAGCCGACGATATGGTTGTTGTAGAAGATAGGACCGTGGTTACGAGTAGGGGTTTGGAGAATGTAATCGGCCATGGTTTGGATATCGGGGAATTCGGGCGAGTGGTTGTTTTGGCCGAGGTTATCGAAATATTGGATGGTGTACATGTGTTTTCTCCTCAATAGAAAACCAACCTACACCTTTTTCGAAATAATGTACATAAAAAAAGGGACGGCCCGAAAGCCGCCCCAAATGCGTGTAGCAGGAGGAACCCCACCTGTAATCCTGCTTATTCCAGTCGTCAATTAAGACACTTGCCTCTTTCACGGATGAAACCGCAAATCCACGCACCACATAGTGTACTAGTATTTATACAAGTTCGTCTGCTTCTTAGTAACTTTTTTCACATTTTTGTAGAAAAAATGAAGGAGTCCATCCATCAAAGCCACCACCAAAATTCAAGTGGCGGCAAAGAGTCTTTGCTTCTTCTTTAGTCATATCACTCTTCATAATCTGGCGTGTTCCAGTTTCTACAACTTCATAAGTCATATGTACATATCCAGACACTGTTCCAGGGTTAGTAACAGAGGGAGTGGGTGCCCAATCACCAGTCATTTGTACTTTATAGTTTACCATCATTTTTTCCTATTCTTTACATCGAGAAAAAGTTGAAAGACTATCATAGAAAGTATACCAAGCCCAATAGCTAATAATGTTCGTATGATATCAATCATTTAATTTTTACCTTTAACTTTAACTGTAATGAACAAATGTCATCAGCTTCCATTTGTGATCCATATAATGACCAAACGACGGGAAGTAGTTCATGAACTGCTCCACACACTTATCTTTATATTCGCCGAGCATGGTTAAATCAATGTCTGAGTGAGTATCTTCATAATCGCCCCAGCGAAGGTCTCCTGAGTCAAAAAGGATCTTACCAAAGATCATATAAGAACCAGACATGCCATCTAGGATGAGAGCCATATCCTTGTTGTCCTTTGTCTCATCATAAACCTCATCCCAAGCTTCTGAGAACTCTTCTGAGAACTCATCGATCTTTACACCATACACAGTGTAGTAGTGTGTGTTAATTCCCATCACTTGAATCCTTGAAATTTATTACGATTGAACTTGTTTACCGGCTTAGACTCTTCATTCATTCTACTACCAGAACTTGACGTATCAAAGACTGGCGTATCATCAACAATATCATCCTGTGCAGACTCCTCTGTGTTGTACAACTTCATCTTCGAGTAGTCAACACCGATGACGAACCGTTTATGATGAGCAGGATCTCCATAACGATTCTTCAACTGCTTGACCATAATCTGACCGAGTTGCTGTAGTTCCTCGCTCGAGATCAAGGCAAACATAAAGTCGGCTGTGGCCGGTAGACCAAACGACTCAGAGGTATCCTCAAGGCCAACGTCAGATGACGAATAACCGGTACGAGTTGTCTGAGTAGCCGATACGATCGGAACGTTGCACTCGACTGCCAGCCCACGAAGTTCTTCGGCAATCGCCTTAATCATCGTATAGGAGTTGACATTCGACCCGGCACGAATACGACTGGACATACAGATGTTCAGGTAGTCGATATAGATGATGTCAGGTACAAAGTTCTTTTTGATCTTAAGTTCGTTGATCAGGTGGCGGAAGTTAGCCGAACCAGCACACGCGGTCGGGTATTCCTTTACAATCAACTTGCCCTTAGCGCGCTTCTTCACACGGGCCATGAGAGTATCATAGGTTGTCTTTGGAAGCTCACGAAGATCAGCAGTCGACATACCAAGCAAGTTAGTATCGATACGCTCTGCAATCTTCTCCTCAGACATTTCCAT
>Ga0209990_10004147_pt1 | contig 10366 bp, 3 predicted proteins | sample NOAtaG_6_FD_187304 | JGI IMG/M metagenome (GOLD analysis project Ga0209990, IMG submission 187304) | Freshwater lake microbial communities from Lake Erie, under a cyanobacterial bloom - NOAA_Erie_Diel5S_2200h metaG (SPAdes) (version 2) | ecosystem: Environmental > Aquatic > Freshwater > Lake ...
TAAAGCAAGTATCAAATCATAATCAAGCGTTATTGCGATGAAAAGACATCTACGCAGCATTTTTCTCATTTATGGCCTATTCTGTGCCGCAGGGCTTTCAGCCCAGATGGTACCCGGGGGAATAAACTACCAGGCCGTGCTCCACGATAAAGACGGCCGTCCAATGTCCAACAGCAAGGCCGTATTGCGAATCGCCATGGTATCCGAAACGGATGGCTTTACGGTTCATTTTTCCGAATTACATAAAGTCAGGACAGATGACCAGGGGTTATTTACCCTTGTAATCGGCGAAGGCCGTCCGATAGCGGGGTCGTTGGGCGAGGTGCCTTTTGCTGCCCGGCAAATATCGCTCAATATAGAAATGGAAGGTAAGCGTCCGGGGCAATTCTCCCAGATCAGCCGCTCCCGCCTGCTGTCTGTACCTTATGCCCTTCATGCCAACACGGCTGGTCGCCTGACCCCGCCCCCGTCGGCACAGGAGGAAAAGAACCAATCTATCTACTGGCTGACCAGTGGCAATAGCTTAATCAACCCGCCCACGCATTTTCTGGGTACAAGGGATAACAAGGATTTCGTCCTCAAGACGAATAATACCACCCGGATGGTAATCTCCAAAGAAGGGCAGGTCCGCTTTTTTTCTGGCGTTGATGGATCAGATGACGTGGCAGGCGCTTATCCTGTCACAATAGCAGGAAGTAAGCAGGGTATGCATATACAAGTCAATGAACCGCGCACAGGCGACAACAACTTCATGACCTTCGGGGATGACCGTCAGTTTAGCTGGGGGCGCATCGAAGGCCAGACATTCTCGGAATTGGAGCAAGACTGGGAGTATCAGATGACGGTAACAGGTTTTGCGCTTGCCGGGACTTCGCTGGCTTTGCGTATTTTAGCCTGGACGGCTAAGTCGATCGGCGAAGGCGCGTCAATTTTTGGCGCCGGGGCAATCGCGGGTACCGTTGCGACAATAGCTGCCTTTGCGACTGAGGCAGCCGGACTTCTTTCTGAAGCCTTTACCTGGGGGGAAAAGATCCGAGAAGAGATCGGCGTAACTTATTCATCCGGTGCAGGGGACTATGCAGAGTGGCTTCCCCGGAAAAGTGGGGAACGCGATTTGGCTTTTGGTGAAATTGTCGGGGTATATGGCGGCCAGGTATCCCTGAATACCGAGGATAACCCCAGCCATTACCTGGTCGTATCCAGGCAGCCCATTCTTTCGGGCAATGCGCCCCAGCCAGAGGAAAAAGACAATTTTGAACAAATCGCCTTTATAGGGCAGGTTCCTGTAAAGGTGGCCGGCCCTGTTTCGGCAGGAGACTATATCCTGCCGTCGGGCAATAATGACGGACTAGGCATTGCAGTTCACCCCAAGGATATGAAAGCCGGGGATTATGCACGCATAATCGGCGTCGCCTGGGAAACGGGCAGCGCAGATGCCCCTTTCAATTTCATCAAAACAGCAGTCGGGATCAATACCAACGATCTGAGCAAAAAGGTGGACAAGCTCAACCGCAGGGTAGAGAATATCCTTGCTTTTCTTGAAGGTAATGCGCCGCTGCTTGAAGATGCACAGCTCGACGCGCAGGCTCCTGCTGACGGGGCGAAGCCCAGAACAAAGGCCCTGAAGCGCTATACGGATGAGGAGATTGACCAAATGCTCGACCGCTATGAGCCATTTATTAAAGGTATTTACCGGGAGGCCGGGAAAGAACTGCAAAAACAAGGGCATAACATAGATGCAAACCCATATATGCACGCCTTTATATATGATCCGGTCCCCGCACTCAAAGCGTTGCGCCGTAACCCTTCCTATTTTACGCAATGGGCAATGTTCGATCAGCAACTGCCACAAAAAAAATAATCCACAGGCATGAAAAAAACGATACTATTCTTTATTGCGGTTGTAGTGGCCGTAACTTTTCTCCAGGCGCAGCCAGTTGCAGAAGGTTTTAATTATCAGGGTATTGCGCGTGATGTTTCCGGGAGGCCCCTCGGTAATTTACCGGTCACGCTTCAGATATCCCTGGGCAACCGGGAAACTGGCAGGCGTGCGTTTTATGAGGAGACTCATGTGGTGCAGACAGATGCTCGTGGGTTTTTCTCCATCATAGTGGGCGAGGGTCAGCAACCCAGCGGTGACTTTAGCAGGATTCCCTGGGCGCAGGAAGATATCTGGATGGATATCGCCCTCCAAAGCCCGGAGAGAAGCCCCCTTCGCATCCTCAGCAGCTCCCGGCTACCGGCAGTCCCTTATGCAATGCACGCAGTAAGTACATCTGCACTGCCTGCTACGGAGCAAATAACGCTTCAGGAGAAAAATCAGTCTATTTACTGGACGACGGCCGGGAACTCCCTGACCGCTCCGGAAACCCACTTTTTAGGTACCCGGGATAATAAAGACCTGATTTTCAAGACAAACAATACGTCTCGAATCAATCTGACCAAACAGGGTCAGATGCAGATTTTCAGCGGGGTAGATGGTGCCGATGACAAGATCGCTTCTTATCCGGTCACGGTAGAGGGCAGCAACCAGGGGATTTACATAAAAGTGAACGGCTCACGCAGCAATGATAATAATTTCGTCAATTTCGGAGATGATAATGCATTCACCTGGGGCGCTATTGAAGGAGAGACCTGGGACGAGCTCACCAGCGGCTGGGAGTATCAACTCCAGGTAGCCCTTTACACGCTGAACGGTGTTGCCCTTGCCGGGAGTATCGTTGCATGGGGTGCAGCAGCGGCGGGACAATTTGCTTCCGGCCTGGGTGCAGGTGCGGGCGCTGCCATCATTTTAGACCTGGTCGGCCTTGGGGTAGATCTGGCAAATCTCCTCCAGGAATCTATGACCTGGGGGGTCAATATCCGTGCTGAAGTTGGAGTAAGTTATTCTTCCGGTGCAGGGGATTATGCAGAATGGATGGAACGTGCCCCGGATGTCCGCAACCTGCTCCCTGGAGAAGTAGTCGGGATTACAGGAGGAAAGGCTACCCTGAATACAGATAAAGCAGACCACTATATGGTGGTATCTACGCTCCCCGCGGTATTGGGTAACTTGCCGAAAGCGAACGATTTGCCGCGCTACGAAAAAATCGCCTTCATGGGGCAGGTACCCGTGCGTGTGCTCGGTCCTGTCAATGTAGGGGATTACCTGCTCCCCTCCGGTAACAGCGATGGCTTTGCGATCGCCGTACATCCTGAAAGCATGAAAATTGGCGATTATGCCCGCATCATCGGGGTCGCCTGGGAGGCAGGAAAGGCCAATATGCCTTTTAATATGATCAATACCGCAGTCGGTATCAATGCCAATGACCTCAGCAGGGAAGTCGTGGCCCTGGAGCAAAAGGTCGAGGGTATCATGGCTTACCTGAAAGGAGAGACACCGTCGGTTAGGCCCGGTGGCCTGACTACTGAGCAAGTGCTTACAAAGGCACCCCCCACTCCGTCCGGGAAAGGTTTCACCGATGAAGAATTCGACCGTATCCTGGACTATAATGCAGCTTTGTTCGAACAGATTATGAGCCATGCCAAAGACGAGCTGATCCGCCGGGGGAATAACCTTGAAGCCCACCCGCAACTGCTCGCCTTCCTGGACGACCCGGTCCCGGTTATGAAAGCACTACGCCGCAATCCCGCTTTTCTGGCGCAATGGGCACAATTGGATAACTCAATCCTGCATCCTAAGGGTAAATAAAATTTGATACACAACAGGCTATTTCGAAGGTAAACCTACCTGAAGCCAAAAATGATATGCGTTATGATAAAAAAATTACTACCCTTTCTATTCTTTAATCTATGCCTTGTCCTGGCTTTGGACGGGCAGACGGGGATCAACTTCCAGGCTTTGGCCAGGGATGCTTCCGGGAAGGCGTTGGCCAATCAACAGGTTGCTGTCCGTATTGCATTCTCTTCCGGGGGTGATGTACCCGAAACCCACTATTCAGAAGTACATCAGGTGCAAACCGATGCATTTGGACTTTTCAACCTGACCACAGGAGCCGGACAGCCAACAGAGGGGCAGTTTTCTGATATCCCCTGGTCTGTTCAGCAGATTTGGATGGACGTGGCGATTCAGGGACCTTCTACCAGTGGCTTTGACTGGATGCAGCGTATGCAATTGCGCGCAGTCCCGTATGCTTTTCATGCCCAAAGCGCCAACCGGCTGTCTGACGAGGCTCAAACTTTTGATACAGAAAGGGAGAAAAACCAAAGTATTCTCTGGACTACAAGTGGAAATACTTTATCTGAGCCACAAACGCATTTCGTTGGGACCCGCGATGCCAGGGACGTGGTAGTCAAAACCAATAACACGACCCGTGCGGTGCTCACTAAAGAAGGCCAGTTAAAAATCATAGGGGGCACTCAGGGAAGTGATGAAAACCAGGCTTCTTATCCGGTTTTAATCCAGGGCTCCAATCAGGGCATACACATTAAAGTTAACGGCTCGCGTAATGGGGATAATAACTTCCTCACCTTTGGAGATACAAAAGAATTCATGTGGGGTGCTGTGGAAGGGCAGACTTTCTCTGAGCTGGAGAAGGACTGGGAATATCAGCTGCAGATCGCGTTGTTTACGCTTACCGGTGCAAGTCTGGTAGCTCAGGCTGTCGGAGTGGGGATTGAAGCCGCCGGGCTTTACGCTGCTGGTACCGGTGCGGCTGCCAGTTTGATTTTCGCCTTTGCCGCCCCCGGCTTTTATGCAGCGGCGATCGCCACTACTGCTTCGGCGGTTGTAATTGGGGTGCAGGCGGCTGCATTGGCTGGAGAAGCAGCAACCTGGGGCATGAAAATACGGGAAGATATCGGGGTCACCTATTCCTCCGGTAAAGGCGACTATGCTGAATGGCTGGAGCGCGATCCCGCAGAGCGCGACCTGCAGTTTGGTGAGATTATCGGTGTGAAAGGCGGCAAGGTCTCCCTGCGCACGGAGGATGCCGACCACATACTCGTTGTTTCCACAAGCCCGGTTTTTTTGGGCAATATGCCACAACGGGAGGAGGAGCATAAATATGAAAAAATAGCTTTTCTGGGGCAGGTGCCCGTGCGGGTAGCCGGAAAGGTAGATCAGGGGGATTATATCCTGGCTTCCGGCAACAACGATGGTATGGGTATTGCCGTGAAGCCTGCGGATATGCAGCTTGCTGATTTCCCCCGGGTGGTCGGCGTGGCCTGGGAAAATGCTCCTGAAAATCCGGTGAATGTAGTAAAAATTGGGGTGGGCATCAACGCCAATGACCTGGCACCCCAGGTGGAAGCGCTTTCCGGCAAAGTGGACAATATCATCGCCTATCTGGAGGGTCGCGAGGCCCTGCATAGTGGCACCGGCCTTGTGGCCGATGCGCCTTCAACAGGGGAAGCACCAATGGAGATGCTGTTCACGGATCAGGAGTTCGACCGGATGATTGATGCCGATGCGGCAGCGATCGTTAAGTTTTATGACGACCTTAAAAAGCAACTGCACACACAGGGTGCCGTTATCCCTGATTACCCGGCCCTGCAGGCACTGTTCCAGGATCCAATACCTGCTCTGAAAGCTATGCGGCGCGATCCTGCCCTCGCAAAGCAATGGGCCAGATTGGATCAGCAGATTAAATACCGGAAATAACCAGCCTCAAAAAATATTCGCGATTAATATTAATACGCCTCCGTGGCGATAAGACAAATCAAAGCTTCATGAAAACATCTGTACTTTCAACAAATCTTTCCCCCGAGTCATCTACTAATTTTTCGACCCTGCCAAAAGCCTGTAAACCAGGCCTGCTGCATACCGGGTATTTGGCTGTCCGCCCGCTACTTGCAAGGGCTTTGGTGTTTTTGACACTTTCTGTCTTCAGCATCGGGGCCGCCCCCGTCCATGCGCAATTGCTGGATACATATAGCGGCTCAAGCCTTGCCTTCAGTTTCCGGAAGCTGCGTACGGCCTATACCGGTGACTGTATCCGGGTCGTGAGGTCTTTAGATGGTACCGCACAGGATATCGGCTTTGTGATGAATTATCTCGATACGGCAAGTCTGAAAACTTTCTGCGGTTCGGGGGATTGCTTCGTGGCTATCTGGTATGATCAAAGTGGAGCAGGTAACAATGCTACCCAAACCACCGATGGGATGAGGCCCAGGATTGTCTCAGGCGGTGTTCTGGAAAAAGTAGCGGGCGAAGTTAGCCTGGTCTTTGACGGTAGTAATGACTTTTTGAACTTCCTCATGCAGAATACTTCAAGTGGTTATTCGGTCTTCGCGCTCGGAAAACGAAATGCAGCAGGCCAGCACCTTATCCCGATAGGTAATTATGCATCTGGTAGCGCCGTAACTATCATGTTATTCTCTGACAACACTTTTTATTTGACTTATAATGACTCGCCCACGACTAGTCGTACTTTCACGGCCAGCAGCACGACTACCAGTTTCGATGAGATGCAATTATCCGGATTCACGCCTCCTCCGGATTCGCTTTTTTTTAATAACACTGTTTCAATCCCAGGTAGTTTAAGTGGGCTAATGGGAATTCTGGCTGATATTAATGCAATAGGCCGGAGAGGGATGAACCATACCAATGGATCTTTCAAAGAAATCATTGTTTATCTATCGAATCAAGTCAGCAACCGTAAGCCAATAGAAAGTGACATCAATTTATTTTATTTATGTCCATTTTCGGTCACTAATTTGTCGCCTACCACGCTATGCCCCGGTGAATCCGTTACGTTGACGATTGATACAGCCGTAGGTACTTGTTTTAACGCCGGGAACGAGTTTATCGTTCAGCTGAGCGATGCTTCGGGGAGTTTCGCAGCCCCTGTCAATTTGGATACTTTTGCCTCCGGTAGTGATGTCACGGACGTCACAGTGGTAATACCTTTCTCGGCTACTGCCGGTACAGGTTATCGCATCCGGGCGATATCTACTTTGCCTATGGCCACGGGGAACGACAACGGTACGAATATCACGATCAATGCTGCTGGCTTCAATAACCCTTCGATCACTGATTTATCTGACACTACTTTATGTGCAGGTGAAGCAGTGGAATTGACCATTGATACGGTCACGGTATGTGGGTTTGGACCCGGGAACGAGTTTGTTGTTCAATTGAGTAATGCTTCCGGGAGTTTTACCACACCGATCAACCTGGACACCTTTGCCTCCGGCAGCGATGTCACGGATGTACTGGTGAACATACCTGGTACGGTTCCTTACGGTACGGGTTATCGCATCCGGGCAATTTCTACTGCGCCGTCGTTTATAGGCGTTGAAAATGCCGCGACCATCACCATTCATGCTGCGGGCTTCATCACTAATCCACCTTCCGGAGTTGGAACCGATGGGCTGCTGGCGGCACCGGATACGGTATTATGCCAGGGGGAAGGATACGATTTGCGCTTCCCTGTTTTTGGCGTTCCGATTCCGGCCAATACAGCATATATAGTAGAAATCGGTAGCCTCCTGAGCGGCGGCACACTTGACTCTGCCACTCGTCGGGAGATAGGCCGGCGTATTTTCCCGTCTGGATTATCATCTCCGGATACCATTACGATCAAGGTGGCGGTTCCTTTTGATTTGCCGGGAGAGGGGCCATTTTATATCCAGTATCGCACGGTGGGCTCCGGTACATCTCAGATCAGTTGTGCGAGAGGGCCCTATACGGTTCCCCGGATCCGACCTTTTACGGACCCTACCAATCAACCTGTATGTTCGGGTGATGCCACCTTCACCTTGGGCAGTACCGGAACCAGCAGTATTCAATGGCAGAGCTTATGTTTTGACGGTCCCGGGTATTTTCAGAATACAGCAAGCGGCCTTAGTCAGCCGACGGTCACGGATATTGTGCGGGTGGGTAACCGGGTTTATGCGGGTACCAGTAACGGGCTTTCGATCGCAAGTGACTGGAGCACGAACAAAACATTCGATCTGTCCCCTGTGCTAATAGGCAATTATATTAATTCCATTGCTGTTTCGGGGAGCAATGTCTGGGTGGGAACGCAGTCAAACGGCATTTTTCTTTCTTCAGATTCGGGGGTTAGTTTTGGCTCCTCCTATACCACGGCAGCACCTGCGCTACTCCAGTCCAACAACATCAACAAGGTCGCTGTGGATCAGATGGGGCGGGTTTTTGTGGCCACCAGCGCAGGATTGGAAAGAAGTGGTACTGGCGGCACAATCCCTGTGGGTGGATTCGAAGATATCCTCACTATGGAGAACGTATCGGATGTTTTCCTGGATGGAGACTACGTCTATGTGGCCACCTCGACCAATGGGATATTTGTGTCGGCTCAAAACGGGGATCCGGGGACGTTCATAAACCGTAAGTTGCCATCAGCCGCAGGTTTGCTCAGCAACAACATCCTGAGTATTTTCGTCCGGGATAATATTATCTATGCCGGTACGGATATCGGCCTTTGCTATTCGGTTGACGGCGGTCACACTTTCGTTGCCCCGGCACCGGGTGGGCTTCCTGTGAATGACGCGGTAAATAGCTTATTCGTTGATCCGGGAGGGCGGGTGTATGTCGGCACCATAGAAGGGTTGGCGGTCGCCAATGAGAGCGCTACGAGCTTCACCCAAATAGTAGCCGGTATGTCGAGTTTATCTGTTACCGGTATTAGTGTTTCCGGATCAGATATCCTTTTAGGTACTTTCCAGGGTGTGGCGTACGGTACTTTAACTACCACTAATTTAGGTACCTCTACCAGTCAGATGGTTGCTGCGAATGCCGTCAATTCACTTTGCCGTTTTCAGGCAGTGCTGTCCCGTACCGTGGACGGCAGGACGTGTTCTGTGACCAGCAACCAGGTACGGATCGCAGATATCCCGCCAATGATTATGGAGCAGACATCGGTTAATCTGACCGGTGGGTCCAGTTCCGGTACTACTGTGACGGTGGCCAGTACTGCTGGTCTTTCGGCAGGCATGCCGGTGGTCGTTATCGCTGGTACCGGTGCTTTTGCCCCGAACACTTCTATTTCAACAGTTCTGAATGCTACTCAGTTTGCGGTAAACGGGGCACCGACCACGGCGCTCAGCGGAGCCACCATCACGGCGTTGACCACTCACGGCCCATCCGTATGCGGGGGTAATACCGGGCGGATAACCGTGAAAGGGTTGATCCCGCAGACGAGATATAAATTGAATTTTTCCGGGGCCGCTTCCGGCTCCCCCATGAACGGCGATACCCTCACGGCAAATGCAAATGGGGCTTTCGTGGTCAATTTCCTTACAGCAGGTACCTACGATATATCGGTGACCAGCCTGGTCACTTTGCCCATGCAGGCTGCGGCGTGCACATCAAATCAAATCATGGTGACGATCAACGATCCGAACCCACCTGCTGATCCGGTGCCTCCGGCATCTGCCCCTTCAGCGTGTGAAGGCCAGAACGTGACATTCAACTTACAAGCTCCTGTCAATTCATCGCAGGAACAGTACCGTTGGTACACGAATGCAGGAGCGACCTCATCGGCGCTGTTCGATTCAGATCCCAATGATCAGTCGTTTACGCCACCTACAGTCCCTACGGCGAGTGGCAGCTTCTGGGTGGTACGCCGCAACGGCTTAACCCAGTGCAGCAGCGACACAATCGAAGCCCAATATACGATTATCCCAAGGCCTGTGATCACGTGTACGCCAAACTCGGCGGATCAGTCCATTACGATCTGGTTAACTAATCCGGAGCCTGGGAACTACTCGCTTTATTATACCAATGCTGCCAATGCACCAGTAGGGCCTATTACCGTGGCACATGTGGCATTTCCCTACATGATTGGTCCCGGTCTTCCGGTTGGGAATTATTCCAATATCTACGTCGTGGGGCCAAGTGGCGGTTGTACTTCCAATACGATTGGGTCCTGTCCACTTTTTGGCCCACCCAATCCGGAAGCGATTGCCGCCAACGCTTTGCAAACGACCGTATGTAATATTCCGGGAGTAGCCGGTGGGTTCTTTCAGGACGTTATCGGGCCGACCAATGCCTCGGATAATTATTCAGGGATGGAGATTACCGTAGGCCGTATCCGGCAGACTAAGGCAGTGAACCCGACGGCTTCCGATTTGCTGGCGAAAGTAGAGCTGCGCGGCTGGGTAAGCTTTGATTTAAACCCCTATATTCCCCCACACGCGCGGGTGGACCGGGTAGAATTTCTTCCTAAATCCTTCGAGACGTTTGGCAGGAGCGTAGGTGATGTATCGCTGATCAGTGCTACAGGTGATATCCAGTTTGATGTTACGCAAATTTCCCAGTCGAATTATCCTTTACCGTTAGGCTACCTGCAAGGTGCCTTTGATGATCTGAAGGATGACAAGTACAACGACTTCACGATTTCGAACAATGCGACTGGTGCGTTGACGGATCTGGGTTCACAGGGTGTAGCCGACGTACAGAACC
>Ga0209990_10004150_pt1 | contig 10363 bp, 7 predicted proteins | sample NOAtaG_6_FD_187304 | JGI IMG/M metagenome (GOLD analysis project Ga0209990, IMG submission 187304) | Freshwater lake microbial communities from Lake Erie, under a cyanobacterial bloom - NOAA_Erie_Diel5S_2200h metaG (SPAdes) (version 2) | ecosystem: Environmental > Aquatic > Freshwater > Lake ...
AGCGACCATAAGACCAGAACAGAGTAAATCTGTTAAGGCAGGTGCGGAACCCCGCAAGGGAAAGAAGCAGAAACCTAAATCGTGAGGTTTGGGAATCACCGTCCGTTTACGGCGGTGAGGATGTCAACTCTCCATCGACTCACCCTTAATTAGATCCTATAAATATAGAATCTCTATGCTTTCTTTCTTACCCACTATTCTTTTAGCTCAGTCCGCCTCGGTTCTGCCCCAGATAGAGAGGAAATTAATCACCCAATATCAGGAAGTGCGTCAGTTGCCCGGTCAATTGAATGATGTTCTAGTTTTTAATAGCAATAGTCCCGAAATCGTAGAAAAAGAGGGAATTCTCCTCTCCACTTTCCCCGGCAAAGGAAAACGTTATCCCGTAGCCCATCTCAATCATCCCCTACAAGGACGTTTTGACGTTTTCACCCACCACATCGCCCGTCAAACCGATCCCGATCGCGACTTACACCAGGGCCTGATCGTTACTAATCCCACCTCCAGAAACCTCGTTATCCGCATCCTGCAAGGAGTCAGTTACGTCACCTCCGCTGATGCCCCTTTTGTCGATTTACCCTCTCTGGTAGAAGATCCCAACGGCCGGGTTTTTTCTGGTCCTGGTTCCCGTTTAGCCAGCGATATCATGCGTCGTCGCCATGATACCCAATTTCCCACCCAGATCGTCATTCCCCCAGGCCAAAGTCGGATGCTCTTCGATCTGGTTATCCCCAGAAGTAGCGCCCGATCGACCCTCCTACGTCTCTACAGCGATGGACCCGTCTATATGGCCAATTTAGCCCTCTACGAAGTTCCCCAAAAAGTCAAAATCGAAGATCGGGAAATAGAAACCTTTCGTCCCCCTACCCTAGAAGAATGGCGTACCCTATTAGTTAAAGGTGATTTAGCCGCTCCTCGCGATTTTCCCCCCACTCCCCCCGATCAATGGTCCCCCGGAAGAAGAAATTTTTATGGTCGCGTCGCCGGAATTTCTGTCGGTTCGGAATGGGCGACCCGCATTGTCGATCCCAAAGGGGGAATTAATCTCACCATTCCTCAACCCGGTCAAGCTTTTGCCTATCCTTTAAGTACGGTGACGGCAGCTACTTTCGGAACCAGACAAATTCAAAGCGCCCCCATGTTAGTGCGTTATCCCGATACGGCTTTCAAAGCTCACGGTAACTACGGTGTTCACTACTATCTGACTTTACCTCTATATAACAACACTAGCAAAACCCAGGTGGTGGCTTTGAGTATTCAAACCCCAATTAAAGAAGACAATTATCTCGATCGCTTGCTATTTGTTGAACCCGTCCAGGGACCGGTATTTTTCCGGGGTGCAGTGCGCGTTACCTATCGTAACGCCCTGGGACGCACCGAGGAACGTTTTTTCCATCTCGTTCAACGGGAAGGACAACAGGGAGAAGCTTTAGTACAGGTGGAACTTCCCCCCGGAGCCAGACGCGACATTAATCTCGATTTTCTCTATCCCCCCGATGCCACACCCCCCCAAGTTTTGAGCGTTAAAACCTTGGAATAGATGGGCTGCCCGCGCATTTAAATTGCCGGTTGAGATCAGGCACTCCTGCACTCTTGCAAGGGGCAACACTCGGAAAGTTCACGGCTGATTGTCGGGAGGAATAAGTAAGATAAGTAGGTGGGTATTAAAAACTTTCAGATCCCCCCGCCTATCGGCACCCCCCTTATTAAGGGGGGCAGGGGGGATCGAACCTAAAATCCATTTTTAATTTAATTATAACCAGCTACTTACACTGATATTAATCTCTCTCTGTGAATCAGCCGATGAATATTAGCAAAACTTGCTTTATTTGCTGCTTATTATCTCAATTCTTGGGCAATGCAGCCGCGAGTTTAGCCGTGACTAAACTCGATTTTGATGCCAGTCAACCCCTCACAAATCAAGTGGTTAGATCGGGGAAAATTAAGGTACAAGTTAGCTATCAACCCAGGAATCTGAATGAGAGAATTGATGATAATTCTGATATTAATAATGTTTCTTATCAAATCTTTTATAACGAGCAAATTTATCAGCAAAATAGTGGTTATAGTGCCTTTGGATCTGGCTATGTTGAATTAAGAGATTTAGATAATAATGGCATTGATGAGATTATTGTCTCCACCTATAGCGGCGGCGCTCACTGCTGCACATCCTTGGTAATTTATACTTGGCAAAAAGATAAATTTATTAGAGAAGAAACGGGGTTTTTAGATGGTAGTGGTGGTTCCTTTGAAGATTTAGATGGAGATAATAATTACGAATTTGTCACCGTTGATAATGCTTTTTTGTATGCTTTTAGTTCCTACGCCGCCTCTTTTCCTCCCTCCAGAATTTATACTTTTCAACAGGGTAAATTAGCAGATGTCACCAGAAAATATCCTCAAAAATTAAGAAAAACTTTAGCTGAAATGTTGAAAGCATTGCAGTTAGCTAAAAAAGAAAAGGCCGAAGTTAATGGCATTTTGGCCGGTTATGTGGCCCAAAAAATTCTCCTAGGAGAATACGAAGAAGCTTGGCAATTTCTCCTCGCTAATTACGATAAAAACTCCGATTGGGGTCTCGATATCCATGGCGAAAGTACAGTGATCGGCAAATATCCAGACTTTCCCACTGCCCTGAGCGCTTTTCTCCTGAAAAATGGCTATTTAGGGTCTGCTGAATAAATCTAAAAACCTTGTTGGGTAAGACTTTTAGACTTTTTGTCAATCAAAAAGTACCAGGCATGGGAGTGATCAGGGGGAAAATTGAGGTACTTTTTCCCTGAAAATTAGGTAGTTGACCACCTGAAAATCGGTAAAACCCTACACCCCACACCCCATACCCCACACCCTACCCCCAGGAAAAACTTTTTCAGCAGACCCTATTTATCTGAAAGTGCCAACAATAAAAAAATAGCAAACGCTGTGAACAACTATGTTAAAGAAAATTAATTGTCTGCGATCTCTATCCTGTTTCCTCGCTACAATCCTCTGGAGTAGTCATCTAGGGATTAACTCTAGCCTCGCTGTCAATGATAATTGTCAACTGTCCGAATCAGAAATCAAACAACAAGAAAATCTGCGTCAAACTTCGCCCCAAGAATATAACATTTTATTGCAGAAATATGCTGAACAATTGCGCTTTTGTCGGTCCCGACATTGGTTACAGGAACAGGCGATCTGGTTACGTCTCTACTCCTGTGATACCCGTCCAGGCTCGATCGAAAGTATCCTCGATCGCATCGTGGCCAAAGGTTATAATACAGTTTATCTGGAAGTTTTTGCCGATGGTCAAGTCCTATTACCTCCTAACAATAATCCCACCGTTTGGGATAGCGTCATTAAAAATCCCAGTGCCGGAAATGTCGATTTATTAGCACAGGCGATCGAACAGGGACATAAACGCGGTTTAAAGGTTTATGCTTGGTTATTTAGCCTCAATTTTGGCTATGCTTATAGCTTGAAACCCGATCGACAGGAGGTGTTAGCACGCAATGGTAAAGGACAAGATAGCACCTCTTTTGTCGATGATCAATCCCAAACTTTTGTCGATCCCTACAGTAATCAAGCGCGACAGGATTATTTAATTCTCCTAGAAGCCATTTTACAACGTCGTCCCGATGGAGTTTTATTTGATTATATTCGCTATCCCAGAGGAACAGGAGTCGATTCTGTTGCTGATGATGTCAAAGATTTATGGATTTTTAGTCCAGCATCCCGACAAGCTTTCATTAATCGAGGATTGAATAATAAGGGCAAATTTTTAATCGATCGCTATCTGACTCGTGGGCAAATTTCCCCCGATGATATCGTCGAAGCCGACCTCCTTTATCCCCAAGAAACCGCCCCTCTTTGGCAAGGAAGAATACCTTTAGAGGAGGAGATGAAACAATCAGTTAAAACCCGTTTTGATCGCCTCAAATTAGAACTTTGGTTCCTAGCGGTTGCCCATGCTGCCCAGGGTGTAATTGATTATATTAGTTATTTTTCCGCCCTAGTGGAACGTCAGGGAATTCCCGCCGGGGCAGTGTTTTTTCCTGATGGGAATCGTCTTGTGGGTAATCAAGGTTTTGATTCTCGTTTACAAGCTTGGGATAGTTTTCCCGCTTCCCTAGAATGGCATCCCATGTCCTACGCTAATTGTAACGATACCACCTGTATAGTTAATCAGATCAAAAGAGTAGTGGCAAGCAGGGGAAATCAAACTCCTGTTATCCCAGCTTTAGCGGGTTTATGGGGACAACCCTATAACAATCGTCCCTCCTTAGAAGTACAAATGGAAGCGATTCGGATCGCTTTTCCCACAATAGATGGTATCAGTCATTTTGCTTTTTCTTGGCAAGAACCACAATTCGATCGAGCCAGAAGATTTTGTCAAATCTAACCGCATTTACACCTCCACTTTCACTTCCTCCACCTCTGTTTGTCCCTGTGTTGAGGGAACTATCAAAGCTGGCAGTTCCGGTTCGGCGGTGTTGAGACTCATTGTAATATCGACGTAGTTAATCACCGCCCCTAAAATTTTCACCTCCGCTTCTGCTAACTGGTCAGTTGCTTCACTCAAGAGACTAGAACGAGTGATCGCCTGGCGCGTTACCAGAATAATCCCGTCTGCTAGTTCTTCTAAGAGAAGCGCATCATTACAGCTAGACAGAGAAGGCGTATCGACAATCACCAGATCGAAACGGCCGCGAGAATCTTTGAGAATTAATTGTAATTCGCTCGATTCAATGATAGCTGCCGCTTGTTTTTGCGGACCGGGACTAGGCAAAATGGAAAGGTTTTCAATATTTGGGGCCAGCCGGATCGATTTACTTTTTGCCCCGTAGTAAAGTAGGGGTTCTCGGAAAGAATTGGGATCGGGAGTGACTCCGATTTCTTCGGCCTTAGAGGGACTTCTCAGATCTCCTTCTACTAACAGAGTCCGTCGGCCCGCTAAAGCGGCGGCGATGGCCAGATTATAGGCAGTGGCGGTTTTCCCCTCTCCGCCAGTAATACTGGTGACAACAACCACTTTCACCGTTTCGCCGCCGCCAACAAGTCGCAGGGTACTGCGTAAACGTTCGTAGTAGGGGAGATAATTGGCATTAGCATCGGCGAGAATCGGCTCGATTTCCTCGCCCTCTAAATTCCGGACAATGGGCAATTGTCCTAAGAGTAGTATATCCCGACTAACCAAAGCTTCCCGCAATTCTTGGGGACTGTGCAGGCGATCATCGATCACTGCTAACAGGAGAATCACGCCCAATCCGGCTAAAGTTCCCAAACCAGCACCCACCAAGAGAATCAAGGTACGATTCTTGCGGTTAAACACCTGTTCGATCCGTTCAGCAACTGGCGTTTGGGCGACGGTGAGACTACCCACGGTTTCCGCTTCTGCGGCCTGAGCATCCACCAGAGCATTGAGAATATTCTCGTAGATACCCCGTTGAAAGGCGACGGCTTGGATTAAACGAGCTTGCTGTAGCTGTTTATCGGGGAATTTCTCGTATTGGGAGCGTAATTGCTGTTCCTGAGTCACTAAGGATTCTAATTGTTTCATTAAACCCTCGCGCTGGGTTTGCAGGGTGACTAATTGAGCCGCTAGTTGTTGACGGGTGGCATCGAGATTACTTTGCTGACGGATGCGACTGCTGGGAAGATCGGTCAGGATGCCATCTTTTCCGATCACCTCGGCGGCTCTTTTTTGTAAGAGAGATTCGTTAACTTCCTGTTCTTTGCGTAATTTAGCTACGGTGGGATGTTCGGGACGTAAATCCTTCTGTAGTCGCTCCAATTGGGCTTCCGTACCCAAGATCTGCGCTCGGATACTGGCAATAATCGGGTCGGCACTAAGGGCCGAGGAGGTGTAAGCTTGATCGGGGGTTAAATCGAGTTGTTTACTCAGACTATTAATCTGTCCTTGAATGCCTTGCAGTTCTAGGCGAATTTCTCGCTGTTGCTGTTGACTACTGGTGATAGCGGCGAATAAACTCCCATCTTGAATCGCCAATAAATCTGAACCCTGGGTACTAATGTAGCGATAAAACTTTTCTTCGGCTCTGGTTAAATCTTTTTGGACTTCGTTAAGTCGGACACTGAGAGCTTCTATGCGGGCCCGTAACTGGGAAGTATTCAGCCAGCGACTGTATTCCACCATTTCCTTCATCAAGGTTTCGAGAATTAACTCCGCCTTGGACTGGGAGTCGGACATTAACTCTAAAAGTATCTCTTGAGGTTGGTCGCTATTATTTTTTTGTCCCTCCGCTTCACCAGGGAAGGTGATTTTCAAATCTTGATCGCGAATTTTAACGATCTGTTCCTGATTAAATTGCAGTTTTTGGGCTGTATTGACCAATACCCGGGGAGACAGCAGTAAATCGCGGTTAATAGCTCGCCCTTGTTCTTGCAGTTTGGTTCCTGTACTGGTAAAAGCCGGCGGCGGCACCCGGTAGGCCAATTGTCCCACCGCTCGATAAAAGGTGGGCGGTTTCTCAGGATCGGGTAGGAGAGCAAAGATCACAGAACCGCCTAAACAGACGAGGAAGACGAATATTCCCACAAATTTGTTCTGATCTAGCGAGATGAGAAATCGTTTAACAATTGGTAGAGCCATAGCTTTTTAATGTATTCCCAGATTCTTTACATTTTAGCGGTCAAGAGTTATTCTCTCCCTTGAAATCCTAGACTATGAAGTTGTGTTCAGGAGTGAAGGGAGCGAGTTGCCCCTCAATTATCGGAAGTTATCGAATTGATTGCTAAGGTTGAGAATTGTATTGGTAAAACTCGTAATATCCCGGATGGGTTGGGTAATAATATTAAAAGCGGCGAAAATTTCCCCTAATAGGGTGCGGGTAACGATAATTACGTCCTGATCTTCTAAGGGAACATTTTGCGAGATATCTCCTCTAACTGCCGCTATCGGACTCAAAGTTTGACTAACAATTCCCCCTTTGGCACTATCAAAACGGAGCAGAGACACTTCATTGACATTAATCCGCAGGCGATCGGAAACCGGTAAACTAGCCACCACATCGAGGAAGGTACTGCCATTAGGAATCGAAACATTTCTCAGGGCAATTCCCGAAGGAACTAAGGGAGCTAAAACCCTGATCGTGATATTCTGCTGGGCGAGGGTGGTTCTCGCCACCAATGTGCCATTATATCCCGTCTCTTGGCCCACTTCTAACTTGGAAACAATCACGGCATCGCCCCCTTGCAGACGCAGATCTGGCAAGCGTTCCCCTTTAATTAAGGGAGTATAAAGGTCAAGTTTCTCCTCTAATACTGTACCATCGACTAAAACCCGACGGACAACGATCGAACGCAGATCGGCTCTGGGGGTGCCGCCACCCGCGGCCAAAAGTACCTGCGCTAGGGGAGTATTAGGAGCAACACTATAAAACCCCGGTCGCTGTACCTCTCCCAGAATGGTTAACTGGACGGGACGCGGACCGGTTAGAAAGGCAATGACTTCTGGTTCCTCCCGCAAGTATTTTCGCCCCAATTCCAGGCGGATTTTAGTTTGCACTTCGTCTAAAGTCAAGCCCAACACGGGAATACGCCCTAAAATCGGCACCAGAAAATTACCATCGGGATCCACAGGACTTGAGGAATTAAATTCGGGAAAATCGGGAACCGAGACAGTAATTTGATCGCCGATATCGAGTCGATAGGACTGAATTTGTCGGAATTGGCGATTATTGGGAGAGTAACCCGGTGGACTGTAGCCAGCGGGGGGAATCGTGTTTTCAGGAAAGGTGGGATTAGGGGGTTGGGGGGGCAAAAATTCCAACCCGGCCCCCGGTTGAGTCTGGGGTATGGACAAAGGACCCTGGGCCTTGAGGCTCTCGGAGTCAATTATCCACAAGAACCCTGTCAGACCCAACCCTGATAGGGCTATGGCCCCGGTTCTCAATAAACTAACTGGCAAAAACTTGTTGAGCGTTGGTGGAATCATACAGATCTGTCAATTTTTGGGTTCTGACGATGATAATTTATTTTCTGGGAGTTATAGTCATTTCAATTAAGATTGAGAATATCAATGCCAGAGTTCATAAGGGTTTCACTGGTCTAGATTGTATCAGACTTATCTGAAATGGCTATACCTAGTGGGAGAGGAACAAAGAAGCTATTAAGGGCTAGAAAAGTGCCTTGAGCTAGTTTTTTTTAAAGAGATGGTTAGGAGCAGAAAAACTACTTTTCTTTTTTAGACTCAGGGAGAGAAGTTAATTGACTTAAGACATTTTGTTCTAAGTTACTTTGAACTTCCTTGGCGAGATTGAGAGCAAAGGGAGTGAGAGTTTGCAGTTCTTTCGTCGGTTCTAAGGGAATCACTAAGGAAACGGCTATCCAGGGTACTCTCTGTCTTTTTAATTGCGCCCATTGGTCAAGCCAATACCAAACAGAGGAATCGTAATGACCACCACCTAGCCAAGCATACCACTGCACCACGGCAAAGGTGTTTTGTGTCCAAGCCCGATAGAATCGAGCCGTGGCCTTTCCTCCCGACCGGGTGGGAATTGATAGCTCGGTTGTTTCCCCCTGATTCCAACGACTAATCGAACTGATATCCGACCATTCTAATCCTGGTTGATTTTTATAGTATATCTGTGGCTTTAAAAGCACGGTGATCCTCTTGCCTTCAGGAGTTTCCACCACTTGTACCGACCATTTTCCCTCACCGATTTCTACTTGGCTCTGGTCGATGGTTTTCAGGTCAGAGAACTCGATTCCCGATTTTTGTAAGGCCTGCATTTTCTGCATATTACCGATTCTCGGTTGCTCCACCCAAGACCAATGGCCAGAAATTAAATTGGGCAAGATACCCCCTAAAATCAATAGCAGCAGCAGGCACAACAGGAGTAGATAATTACCCGGTAGCTTTTTTTTGATTTTATCTAACACTAAAGTTACCTCGGCTGGAATTTTTTGACTAATCACCTTTGTTACCTTCCTCTTGAGCTAGGGACTGTTTCTTGGCTGCGTCCCGATACTGCATGATTTGGAAGACCAAAAGGATCAGTAATAACATAAAGACGGAGTATAAATCACCCCCCCAGCTATCGTGGAGTAATTTAAAGTTTGCCTCTTGTCCTGTGCCGTGAAACCAGGCTAAAAGCGAGTTACGAACGATATTAGCCCCGACACTAATTCCAAAGGCACTGAGGAGCATAAAGCGGGTTTTACGACCGTTTTCGATGGTATCTGTCCAATGGAGCAGCAGCAGCGTGACGTAAAGACTGGTAAATAACATTTTCAGCCCCGCACAGTAGGGGGCGACCTCCACCATCCTACCTTCTACCGCTACATAGATACCGTCAACGGAGACATCTAAGCCCGCTTGCTGAAGAATAAAACCGGCGCAAGCGGCAATAAAAACCTGTAGGGGTAGGGTATAGGGAGTGATCAGGTAGGGGATAGGATTAGGAGTCGCTAAAGCTGTTAAAAGTAGGGGAAATCCCTGTAATTTAAAACCTTCCGTTCCTTTTAACCAGAGACAGATGCCCGCTAAAATAATCGGAAAAGATATACTAACCCAAAGGGAGGAACCGAGGAGATAAAAAATCGCTCCTAGGGTTAACAAAAACGCTCCGAGGGGATGGGAGCGATCTTCGAGGCGCTGCCATTTTTTACGATTCTGCCAGACAATATAGGCGGCGTAGGGAAGGCCGATCAAGCCGTGGCTAAAGTATTCGTGTTCGATGCTGATCGATTTATTCAGCCAACCGTCGTACCAATGAAAGATCACCGGACCGTAGATAACCGCCAAGAAAGCGATAATCAGCCAAGATTGCCAATTTTTCTGGGAGACGGGGGATAGGGAAGGACTAATACCCATAGGACAGAGCGATTTAGTGACAAATTCTGAATTTATGTTACCCGATGATCGCAGTAATCTGTTCAACAACCATTTCAATTTGCTCCTCCCTGATACCGGGGTACATGGGGAGAGAGACAATTTCTTCACAGAGAATCTCTGCATTAGGAAAGCCTCCCTGTTGATAACCCAGGTAGCGATAGGCCGGTTGCAGATGACAGGGAATCGGATAATGAATGCCGGTTTGAATACCGACGGCAGTTAATTGTTCTTGTAGTTGTTGGCGCTCAACGGGACAATGGGGGAGAATGCGAATAACGTAGAGATGATAGACATGACCGGTTTCGGTTTCGTCTCGTATGGGTAAAATGCCCTTATCGGCTAAAGGAGCCAAAAGCCGGTCGTATTGTCTTGCCGCTCGATGACGGGAGCGATTCCAACTTTCCAGATGGGGTAATTTAATGTTTAAAATGGCGGCTTGTATGCTATCTAAACGGCTATTAGTGCCGATATCGGTGTGGAAATACTTGCTCGGTGCGCCATAATTTCTTAAACTGCGGGCTTTTT
>Ga0209990_10004152_pt1 | contig 10359 bp, 7 predicted proteins | sample NOAtaG_6_FD_187304 | JGI IMG/M metagenome (GOLD analysis project Ga0209990, IMG submission 187304) | Freshwater lake microbial communities from Lake Erie, under a cyanobacterial bloom - NOAA_Erie_Diel5S_2200h metaG (SPAdes) (version 2) | ecosystem: Environmental > Aquatic > Freshwater > Lake ...
CATCAACAAATTTAAACTCTTTCCTTAATGCTGTGTTGTATCGAAATAACTCTGTTTTGCCAACACCCTGATTATCCATCCAATAACGCAGGACTTTATTCCGAACAAATTGGGTTGTCCGTATTGCTTCGTTAATGGCTTCTATCTGATTAGGTTTTGGCTTAACTTTGTATTCTAGTACAAACATCTTGACACTGCTCGATCGAGTATCAACATCTTAACACAAAATTCCTTAAGTTGACAATACATATTTAAGGTGGAGCCGCCCGACCCTGCGCGGGCATGGCGGGGCTTGTACCCAAATTTTCGGTCAACTAATGTTAGCTTTTCTTGACAATTAATCATCCCTCATCACTTTTTCACTTTCATCAAAGCGGCCCGGGCCTGTTCGCGGTCATCGAAATGGATTTTTTCCGTCCCCAAAATTTGATAATCTTCGTGACCTTTACCCGCAATAATTACCCCGTCTCCCGGTTGTGCTGCTTGAATAGCCGTGTCAATGGCCAAAGCGCGATCGCTAATTACCTGCACGGTAATTTCTGGGGGAATGCCAGCGACGATATCCTGAAGGATTCGTTCGGGAGACTCTGTGCGGGGATTATCGGAGGTAACTATGGCTAAATCTGCTAATTCTGCCGCTATTTTACCCATTAACGGCCGTTTTGTCCGATCTCGATCGCCGCCACAACCAAAAACACAAATCATCCGACCAGAAATAAAGGGCCGGGAAGCTTTTAAAACATTCTCTAAACTGTCGGGAGTATGGGCATAATCAACAATGACGCTGATATCTTGGTCGGGAGCGATGCTAACCCGTTCCATCCGCCCCGGTACTCCTGAAAACTGGGGAATTTGACCGATTACTGTCCCTAAATCTACACCACATTCTAACACTGCTGCCACCGCCGCTAAGAGATTAGCCAGATTATATTGACCCACCAGAGGAGAAGCAAAGGCTATTTCCCCTTGGGGAGTCACCATCACCCCTTCCACTCCCGTGGGTTGATAGTGTAAATCTTTAGTATAAAAATCGGCACGAGCATCGCACACACTATAGGTTAAAACCTGTTGAGGAGAGAGGGAGGCCGCTAAACGTTGACCATAGGCATCATCAAGGTTAATAATCGCCTTACCTTGCAGATAATCGGGACTAAATAATTTAGCTTTAGCGGCAAAATAATCTTCCATATCGAGGTGATAATCGAGATGGTCTCTGGTGAGATTGGTAAACACCGTCACGGGAAAAGTACAACCCTGTACCCGTCCCTGGGCCAGTGCATGGGAACTAACTTCCATGACGGCGATTTCATTGCCGGCGCTCACCGCTTTGGCTAAACTAGCTTGTAACTCGTTAGCGAAAGGGGTGGTATGATTAGCGGTTTCTTGGAATCCTTGCCAACGGGTGTAAAGAGTCCCGAATAACGCGGTGGGAATCTCTGCTTGGCTGAGAAAATATTCAATTAAATGGGTGGTGGTGGTTTTGCCGTTGGTTCCCGTCACACCGATTAATTTTAGGGTTTGGGCAGGATAATGATAAAATTTAGCAGCGATCGCAGCAGTAGCAGTAACTAAATCTGCCACAACCATTACCGAAGCATCCTCCGGGGGGGGAAATTTAGCTGCGGCTGCCGGGGAGATAATCGCCGCTACGGCCCCGGTTTCCAAAGCGGAACGCCAAAATTCGCCCCCATCGACGCGAGTACCGGGTAAACCGATAAATAAATCTCCCGGTTGACAAGCATGGGAATTAGTGGAAATTCCTGTAATCTCGGTTTCTAAAGCGATAGGAGAAGAAATCGGGGCAACTGGAGTGATAGTTGTTAAAAGTTCTTGTAGTTTCATAGTCAGGATTGAATCTAGGGATTGCTGCTTTTAGATTAGCCGATTATCAAAGAGGTTCCTAGGCCGAAATGGGAAGTGGGGGTGTGGGGTGTGGGGTGTGGGGTGTGGGGTAGTGGGGTAGTGGGGTAGTGGGGAAGTGGGGAAATGGGGAAGCTGTCTCATCACCCTATCACCCCAAAACCCTATCACCCTATCACCCTATCACCCTATCTCCTGCCTTTTGCCTTTTGCCGACCGGCTCCTGATATCTGCGATAAGCTAAAAAAACAAGGCTATAGCTGGTCAACTGCTGACGATTTTCGGGATATTTATATGCAATTCGTCGATTTTCTGGCTCTCATTCATCCTGTCCTAGGGATAGTGGTCGTTTTCCCTATGATCGGCCTCGTAGTTAACTTTGCTTGGCAAACCCGTCAACGTCGCCTAGAAACCAATGCGGGAAATAAAAGTAAAATTCCCCCAGTGGTCGGGCCAGAACATCTACGCTTAGGCCGCTGGTTAACGGGTACAGTGGTAGGGGTTAACCTGTTAGCACTAGCTTACTCGGTCGTTTACGGTTTTAATGGTTTTGTCGATCAACAAAAAGATGGAAAATTAGACTCCTTTCAGGTCATTTTTGTGATTTTGATGTTTTTTGTCACCATTGCCTCTTTGGTCTGTCTCTACCGCGCTAGACAAGCTCTCTGGCGCGGAATTTTTGCCACCTTGACTGGCATGGGTTTAATTATTATCGGTTCTCAGGATGGGGTCTGGCGACTCTCTGACCAATGGTACTGGTCTCACTACTATATCGGCATGGCGGCATCATTACTGATGATTTTCTCTCTGGCAATTGTCGAAGATATCTATAAAGACCGTTCCCATCGTTGGCGCATCGCCCATACAATTCTCAATTGTATTGCTCTGGCTCTCTTTCTGGGACAAGCGATGACCGGTTCGAGGGATTTGCTGGAAATTCCCCTCAGTTGGCAAAAACCGACAATTTATCGCTGTGATTTCACCAATAAAACCTGTCCTGAACCGAAATCCTCAACCCCCCTCATCAATCCGATAAGTTAAACTTTTTTAGGGACTGGGAGAGGGTGAAGCAGTCGCGAAATTAATCACACTTAGATTCACCCGGAGGGGTATCGATGGGTTCCTCACACCAATTGGCAATCTTACCAAGTCGGGGAAATTGGGGTTTCAGGCCGTCGATTAATTCAGTCCATTCTACCATTTGAGTAACAGCTACAGCACCGCTATTTGAGGCACAGTCTGTAATTTCGCCCCAATTTTTACCCCAGGCAGCACCGAAGAAATTACGATCACCAGTGTTACCGAGGGAATAGTCAGGAGCAAAGATAAACGCTTGTAGTATTTGGTTTCCTGTCAGACAAATTTGCGGATTGGGGGAACCTAATCCATTATCGGCATAAATTTGTAGATTGCCCGGTTTACAGTCAGACTCACCAGCACAATTGTGTTCGATGGCACCTTGAATATTACCTCTAACATAGAAAACTACCCGTTCCCCCCGAGTAATGGTAATCTTATCGCCAACACTCAAGTTGATATTATTAACGATATACTCGTACACTTGTACGCTTTGACCGTTAATCGTGCGGGTAGTGGGTGTGTCTCCCGGTCTGGGAAAAGTTTGAGAAGTATTAAGTAGCGGAATGTTCTGACCAGAGGGAAGGCCGGTGGGAATCGGCGGTAAATTGGGGAAAAACACACCGACAAATTGTGCTTCGTAGTCGCGACTGGGTGCGGGTGTGGGCTGTTTAATCTTATCTTGTCTGTTATCGTTATCAATATCACATTCTGGCCACGCCACCTCCTCCACCACATCCCCTTCAAATTTAGCATCACCGTCCGCCGTTCCCTTACTTATCCATAAAGCTGGGACCGTGTTGCGGTTAAATGCGAGGGGAGGGGCATCAAGAATAGGGATAGTTACCACCACGCGGTTACGGGAGGCGGCATTGTCGTCACTATCTCTATTGATAGCAATGTTAGTCAGGTCTATTGCGGCACTTTTGCGGGAAAGTCCTTCGAGGGTGAGAACTCCCTGCCCGGACACAGGATTATAATCATATCCAACCACGCGATAATAACGATTATTACCGAGATCAACCCATCTATCTGCGCTCAAACCTCTTAATTCATCGATTTTTGCCGTCAAGGTAGCAGCATCGTTGGGATTACTACAGGAGGGGGCGGCGTCGACTAATTTTTTTAAATGTCTTTGTAAATTGGTACTGGGATTAGTAACCACTTCGGCGTTCTGCCAACAATCGCCACCAGGAGGACAATTCCTGTCAACCGTCGCCATAACTCGAACACTATTGAGTAGATCCTGCACGCGAGCCAGCCCCACTTCGGAACTTGTTAAACTATCAGCCCGGGCTTTTTGGGCAATTACTTTCGATTGGTCCCCTTGGGCGCGCATGATCATAGTCATTCCTGTCACCATCAGGATAAGTCCAATTAACACGGCAAGAGGCAAGGCAAACCCTTTTTCCTTATTAGCCATCAGGTGAAGACATAAACGATTGTTCATAAGCCAGTCCATCTAAGAATGGTTACTCTTACTATAATACTGTCAAGTTTTGGTCAAGTGACAACTGTGATAATACAGGAATAGCCATGTGAGTAAAATCACAGACAAAAGCCAGTTGATACGATAATCAGTCATTAATTTTTCGATAAGTATTTTCGATTTTTGACTGAACTAAAGGGCTGTTTTTCGATTCAGAATTGCCCGACAAATCAAGCCTATCCCCCGAAAAAAGCTGATAATTAACAACCAAAGGGATTGTAATTCTCCTGCCGTATTTTTCAGATCCCAGCGCTGGGGAAGACAGAATAAAAAAGTAATTAGTTTTCTCTGGTCTGATAGGCTAAGTGGCTGGAATTTAAGGGTTGCTTGCCAGATTTTTCCTCGTTTTTCTAGATTGACTAGATGAGACGATAGGCACAAATCTTCGCCTAAAATATCTAGGAGTAATTTTTCTGAGTAGATGGGTTCCCTCAGGTGAATTTCTGCCCCTATTTCTGAAAGTTTTTTCAGATTGCCCTGTCTAATTAGGGTCTGCTGAAAAAGTTTTTGCCGCAAACCCTAAATAACTTCATAACCTTTGGCAGAGATAGCAATTCCCGTGAAATAGTCTTCACTAATAGATTCTGTATTGAAGTAGTCCACTTCGTCTAATGCTTTTCTTCTGACAATAAAAGAAGTGCCAGCACAGACAGGACTACCCACCCCATCTTTAGCTGGTTGGATATGACGATAAAATAATTCTTCGTCGGGAGTAACGATATTTTCTAAACCTAAGTTATGGGCGATAGGATCAGCATTATAAAAGCTTTGGGGCGTTTGCACTAGGGCAATTTTAGGGTTTTGAAACCAGCCAACAGTTCTTTCTAAAAAGTGACGAAAAGGGATAAAATCTGCGTCAAAAACTACCACTAATTCCCCTTGTGTTTGTCTGAGAGCATGGTTTAAATTGCCTGCTTTAGCGTTTTTTCTATCCTCACGAGTTAGATAATGACAATTTAATTTTTCTGCCAATTGATGAATTTCTGCTCTCTGGGTATCATCGAGAATATAAATATTTTTATGAGGATAATTAAGGGCTTGACAACCAATAATAGTTCTTTTTAAGATGAAGGCTGGCTCATTATAGGTGGGAATCAAGATATCTACCGTGGGCAAATATTGTTTATTGATCACTGCTTGGCTATAAAAATCAGCTTCTTTGCGTCTATCTTTTGTGGTTAAGACTAAAACTAACTGAATTATGCTACCACTTAAAACTATCATCTCAATGCCTAAAAGCAGTAAACTAAAAAAGGTATTGAGAGGAGTAGAAAGATTTAAGGTGGCCAGAATTCTCCAGAGTAGATAGCGCAGGGTGATAGCGAGAGTGATAGAAATAATGACTAATCTTGACCAAACTTGCGGACGCGGAGAAAATAAAATGATTAACTGCGTAAAAATTAGCAGGATAACTGTGGGTAATAATAATTGATAGCTATGAGCAACCGTGGGAACTTTAATCCAAGCAAATGGATTAAAAAAATCTTCTACTAAGCCAAGGATTAATCGCTAAATATTGTGTTCTGGCCAAGATAATGATAAACTGACCATCATTAGCCCGCCGATCACTGCTAACATAATTAAGATAACTGATATTATCGCTAAAATCGACTTGAATACGGAGGAATACACTGGTTTTTGAGGGAACGGAAAAATCGACTCTTGGTTAGACATAAATCCCCTTCTGAGTAAATAAATCTAACTACATTTTACAATTCTTAACAAAAACCTGGGCATTGGGCAGCTTTCTCATACTTGGGAATGATACTAAATCGTTTTATGGGAAACCCTTGGAACGCATTTGCGGAGGTTCTACCTTGGAACGAGACAAATCGAACTTTAAAAACCCAGTTATGGATTGTTGCTCCCTACACCCTACCCCCCACACCCCACACCCTGTCTCACTTTCAATCTGCTTGTCACCCCGTCAGGAACATAGTATACTTTGGTTAACCGTGAGGAAAAATTAATCTATGATAGCCGTCAAAATCGCCGTTGTTAGCGCTCTCGTTTTAGTTGTGGTCAAATTCGTCGCTTCTGTTCTAGGCAAAGGCAATATACCCCTACTTAATCAGGCTGTCACCGTGATTTTAAGCCTTTTTATCGGTTTTGAGTTGATTCAACTAGGACAAGCGGTGATTGAAAAGATTAATTAAGGGTAATCGGCTCTCTTGGATGGTGTGTGATCAACAGGATTGATCGTCGAGATTGCCAGTATAGACTAGATGCTGCCGTCAACCTTTGGTCAAGCTGTTGCGATACAATCCAGCAAAGACAAGAGAGCCTGTTTACAGAACCGATCGATCGCTTTAGGTAGTGTACTCGGCGTTAATTTTGACGTAATCGTAACTAAGATCGCAACCCCAGGCCGTACCTGTTCCCGAACCGTTACCGATACAGATAGACATTAAAACGGTATCTTCTCGTAAATAAGCCCCGCTTGCTGCCGCTTTCAGGTAATTACTGGCACTAGCTCGATCGAACGCCAGAGGTTGGCCATTTTCCATCATCACGAAGTCGCCTAACTTAATTTGCAGATCCTCTTGATGGAAGACAACCCCGGCCCGGCCCGCGGCCGCCGCAATTCGTCCCCAGTTGGGATCTCGACCGAAAACCGCCGATTTTACTAAGGAAGAACCGGCAATGGTGCGAGCAATCTGACGAGCGGACTGATCATCGGCCGCCCCCGAAACCCGCACTTCTATTAAACAGGTGGCTCCTTCCCCATCCCGGGCGATCGCTTTAGCCAAGTATTGACAAACTTCCGTTAACATGGCCTCTAACTTTTGGGCATCCCGGCCCATTTCTGTGATCGCTGTGGTGCGCGATTGACCATTAGCCAAGGCGATCAGACTGTCATTGGTACTGGTGTCCCCATCCACCGTAATCTGATTAAAACTTTTATTAGCCGCCCGACTTAACATATTTTGCCAGAGAACCGTCGATACTGCGGCATCACAGGTAATAAAGGAGAGCATCGTCGCCATATTCGGGTGAATCATCCCCGATCCCTTGGCAATTCCCCCAATTGTGACCGGACGACCATCGATAGTGGTTTGCAAGGCGATCGATTTGGGGACTAGATCCGTGGTCATAATCGCCCGGGCCGTGCTTTCGCCGCCATTTTCCGACAATAAACCCGCTAAGGTCGGTAAAGCGGCGGTTAACGCATCCATGCGAATCCGTTGCCCGATCACTCCTGTAGAAGCCAGCAAAATTGCATCGGCGGGAATCCCTAAAACTTGGCTCAAGGCGGCGGCACTATCGAGAGCATCTTGCCATCCAGCTTCCCCCGTGGCGGCGTTTGCTTGGCCGGCATTACACAAAATCGCCCTGGCGCTGGCTTTAGTTTGTAGGCGTTGACGGCAATAATCGACGCAAGCGGCCCGCACTTGACTGGTGGTAAAGACTCCGGCGGCGATCGCTTCTGTTTCCGAGACAATTAGGGCTAAATCGGGCAAACCGGACGGTTTTAGCCCCGCGGCCATCCCTGCGGATTTAAATCCTTTTGGGGCCGTGATCCCCCCCTCTATTTCCTGCCAATCGGCCATTTTATCCCGTCTCCTACTCAAATTCGACACTCGATTTTGACTCTCCCCCGCTAACCGCTCGCGCGGTGTAGCGGGGGATTCTCGGTTCTTAGGCTTTTAACTAGATCGACCTGGTTTAACCCGGTCGATCCCCGTCAGATCGCCTCCGCGAGCGTTTTCTAACACGGTCAGTCCGACCGCATTTTTTCCTCGGTTCTCGATTACCTTTGCTGATGCCGTGTCTCTTGGTTCGATGTTACCGCAAGAATCACACCGGTGGACTCTTTCCGATAAGGACTTTTTGCCGGTAATCGCGCCACAATTCGGACAATCCTGGGAAGTTCCGTTTTTATCGACTTTAAGATAATATTTTCCCCGTTTCCAAACAACAAACGGTAGTATCTCGTTAATAAAACTACCGATACCCGAATCTAGAGATTGTTTTCTAACGATTCCTCTAGACCAGGAAACGAAGTTAATATCCTCAACGAAGATATTATCAGCAAAATCGCCAAGGTAATGAGCTAACTTAAAATGCCAATCTCTACGAGTATTAGACACTTTCTCGTGTAATCTTGCTATCTTCTCTTGGAGTTTTAACCAATTGTTCGAGCCTTTGACTTGATGTTTCAAGCGTCTTTGTAGCAATTTAAGCTTACTCTGTACTTTCAACAAAAATCGAGGGGCTTTGATTAAATCTTCCCGTGAAGTAGCGACAAAACTTTCAATTCCCGCGTCAATTCCTAAACAGGTCTTCCCTACTGTCATATCGGGAACTAATTCCGTAGATTGGAAGGAAACCGAAACGTAAAATCCCGACGCTTTTTGGATAATTCGAGCTTGTTTAGGCTCGAACCCAGACGGGTATTCTCTAGATGGCCGGATGCTAATTTTTCCTAATTGTGGAAAATTCAAACATCCATCCCCTAGAAAGTTTTTTGAGAGCGTGGGGAAAACAAAACTTCGCATCTTTTTTTTGAATCTAGGAAAGCCAAAACTTTTCGACTTCATTTGGTTAAACGCCTTATCTAAAGTTTTTAAGACTTGCTGTAAAACTTGAGCGTTAACCGTCTTTAATATCGGGTAAACTTTTTTAGCTTCCGTTAGATTTTTAGCTTGAACGAAGTAATTAGGATAGGGTTCATCCGCAGGAATTATGTACTCGGAAACTAACGAACAACGATCCGCAAGACACTTTCGAGAGTTCAACCAATCTTTTCGCTCCGCCAGCGCGTAATTGTAAACGCTTTTGGCAACATCAAGAATGTGGATGATCTCCCGTTCCTGTTGTCTGTTTACCTTTAGTTTGTACTGGTAGGTAAGCGTTATCACTGTCGTTCGTTTCGTGATGTACAACTAGATTATAACACTTACCGCCTAATATGTCAACTGATTACAATCATGAATTTTGCTCTGTTTATAGACTTACCGCTCAGGTCGTATTCGTCATCAAATACCGACCATTGCTATTAACAATGAAATCTTAGCCCGACTTCAAGAAATTTTTGTGTCAACGTCACAAAATGGGAAAGCGTGTTGCTTGATTTCAACGGTGAATCGGATTACGTTCACCGGATTATCGATGACAAACCTGACATCGCTTTATCCAAATTAATCGCTAACCTTAAAACAGTTAGTAGTCCCATTAATTAGAAAGGAATTTCTGGATTTGGCGGCAAAGTATTTCGACAATAAACCTTATTTTTGGACGGGAGGTTATTTCGTGGCTAGTTGTGGAGGTGTTACTGTCGAACAACTAAAAAAATACGTCGAGAACCAAAACTCCCCGAAAGTGGAAACCCTACCGCGTTAGTTTCATTCTGGTCGCGATTCATCTCCCGTTAACCGCTACGCGGTTTAACGGGAGTCCTCTCGCGACCTTGAGATAAGCTAAACGGCTTTTACTTCGGATCACCGATATAGACTCCAAAAGGGTTATAGCTGTTGGATCATGCAGGTTAAGCGCCGTTTAGCTTAGCAATTGACACACTCCCACCGTCAAGCTACGGTTGCGGGTTGGGGAGAAGGGAGCGGGGGGAGCATAAATAAAAATAATCCAGGAGTCTCGGAGTCTCCCTTGTCCTGATTAAGCTGTCTCTTGGGCAGCGGCTAATTCTGCCAGTTTTTCCTGTTGATCCTTGGCGATACAGGATTGGATCACCTCTTCGATATCGCCGTCTAAAATGCGATCGAGGGAAAAATTCTGATTTAAGCGATGATCGGTGAGACGATTATCCTTATAGTTATAGGTGCGAATTTTTTCCGAACGCGAACCAGTTCCCACCTGAGAGCGTCGCATGGAACTGACCGCTTCCTGTTGTTCCTGTAACTTCATATCGTACAGTTTCGCCCGGAGAATCTGCATAGCTCGTTCCCGGTTTTGCAATTGCGATCGCTCCTCGG
>Ga0209990_10004157_pt1 | contig 10346 bp, 8 predicted proteins | sample NOAtaG_6_FD_187304 | JGI IMG/M metagenome (GOLD analysis project Ga0209990, IMG submission 187304) | Freshwater lake microbial communities from Lake Erie, under a cyanobacterial bloom - NOAA_Erie_Diel5S_2200h metaG (SPAdes) (version 2) | ecosystem: Environmental > Aquatic > Freshwater > Lake ...
CGGATTCAGGATGTTGGCCAAATCTTCGGGTGGAATGCCGGGGCCACGATCCGAAACCAAAATGACGAACGCACCTGGCTCGCGGTTAAGTTCAATCCGGGCCGTATGGTCGGGCGAAAACTTGCAGGCATTTTCGATGATGTTTTGGAGCGCCAGCCGGAGAAGGTGGCCATGCCCGGGTAATTCCAGGTGGACGGCCTCGTCTGGTAGTTGCAGGGGCACCACGGTGACGTGAAAGTGCTCGTTAATTTTGAGCACGTGGTCGCGGGCATCCCACAGTACTTCATCCAATCGAACCGTTTCCATTGGCTGACCATTTCGTACGGCTGAAAGTCGTGCCAATTCCAGCAAACTGTTGGCCAGTTGGTTGAGGTCGCGCGTATCTTCCAGCAGTGACTCCAGCAATTTTTGGTACTCTTCGGGCGGGCGCGGTCGCAATAGTGTTACTTCCAGTTGCGAGGTGATTTTCGTCAGGGGGTTTTTGAGCTCGTGCGAAACATTGCTGACAAATTGTTTTTCGGTTTCGAATGCCCGTTCGATTCGCGTTAGCAGATCATTGATGATGGTGGTGAGGCGACCGATTTCATCCAAATGGCGGGGCGTTTCAAGCCGCGAGGTCAACTCGCTGGGTGAAATTTGCTGAAGATCCCGAATCATTTTTTGTATCGGGCGAAGTGCACGCCCCGCATAGATCCATCCGGCCAATGCTATAATGAGTACCATGCCGGCTCCAAGTGCTACAAGCGTCACGCGCAAACTGCGCAAACGCTCTTCACCGTCTTCATTAACTGCCCCGGCTACGAGCGTGTAGTGCTTTCCCCGATCGTGAAATGGCACTCCGATAACATCAAAATCTCCCTGTTGGCGAGTGGCTCCCCCTTCGTTTTCCACCTGTTGAAAAAAATCCGGGCCTAGTTTGAAGTGAATCTTATCATTGTTGGTGTAAATCTCTTCCCTGTACTCATTTAGAATCGAAATATTTTCATGGTGCAAGAGGTCACGCTTGGCCAGGTCAATGGTGCGGAGCAATACCGAGTCGACTTCCTCCACTTTCAACAGCAACACCGCAGAAGTTATGGCCTTTTTCCGCAACCGCTCCCGGAAGTCCTCGTGGGTAACCAGCTGCATCTGGGTGTAGATGGCCAGGAAAGCTACAGAGATGATTCCGGTTACCCATAGCGTAAACTGGACGGTGAGGCGGGTGCGGATTTGCACGGACTAGGCTTTTTTCAAGATGTACCCGAGCCCAAAGTGCGTATGAATCAGGCGGGTATCAAAGTCGCGGTCCATTTTGTTTCGCAGGTAATTGACGTAAACCTCCACCATGTTGGTACCGGTATCAAAATCAATGCCCCAAACGTGGCGGGCCAGTTCGGCTTTTGACAGTGTGCGTTCCGGATTGCGCATAAAATGCTCGAGTAGCGCAAATTCTTTTGCGGTGAGCCGGATGATGTTTCCGGCACGCTTGACCACCTTGGTTTCGGTGTCCAGGCTGAGGTCCTCATAGACCAGCGTGCTGTCCCATTGTATATCACCTTTTCTCTTGGTTAACGCCCGTGTTCTGGCCAGCAATTCTTTGAACTCAAAAGGTTTCGCCAGGTAGTCATCGGCTCCGCTATCCAGCCCTGTCACAACATCGTCTGTACTGGAAAGTGCGGTCAACAGCAGAATGGGTGTATTGATTTTGGCTTTTCGGATTTCGCGGCACAATTCAAGCCCACTAAGCCCGGGCATGATGATGTCGGAAATGATCAGGTCGTAGGAGTTACGAAAGGCCAGGTGTTTGCCGGTTTTGCCATCAGTGGTGGCATCTACCGTGTAGGCGTTTTCTTCAAGACCCTTCTTAACCGAAACAATCGTCTTTGGTTCGTCCTCAATCAACAAAATACGCATAGAGCAAAGGTAGCGTGTCACTTATTAAAAATTCATTAGAAGCCTGCAGGCAACGCCCGTTTCTTTCGTGCGGGCTGCCATCTTTCCCCTCACGAAACTAGTATGGAAAACCTGATCATCGTGGTCTTCATCATCGGTTATCTGGCCATTGCGTTGGAGCATCCGATAAAGATCAACAAAGCCGCGACAGCGCTAATCACGGGTGTATTGTGCTGGGCACTTTTTGCCTGGCAACCGCCCAATGCTCAATTTGAACAAACGCCCGGTTATAGCTCATTTGTTGCGGCCCAATCGCCAGCAGACGGTGATCTTTATTCCTCGTTCATTCGGGCGGAGTTGTCGCATCACCTGGGTCAAATTGCAGCGATTCTATTCTTTCTGCTCGGTGCCATGACTATTGTAGAGTTGGTCGATGCCCATGAGGGGTTTCGAATCATTACCGATCGTATCAGAACTACAAATGTTCGCACGCTCATGTGGCTGGTGAGTTGGGTCACCTTTTTTCTGTCCGCTATTCTGGATAACCTCACCACCACGATTGTCATGGTATCGCTGGTGCGGAAGTTGATACCCGATCAGGATAGGCGACTCTTCTTTGCGGGAATGATCGTGATTGCCGCCAATGCCGGAGGCGCGTGGTCACCCATTGGCGATGTAACCACAACCATGCTTTGGATCGGTGGCCAGATTACATCGGGGGCCATTATGAAAGGTCTTTTCTTACCCAGCATGGTTTGCCTGCTGGTTCCTTTATTGGTTCTCAATACAAAGCTAAAGGGGTCGATTGGCGAAGCCCATTCTCCTGCCGGTAATCATCAACCCGGGTTTGCCAGCCGACTGATGCTGTTGGCGGGCATCGGGTCGCTGGTGTTCGTGCCTGTGTTTAAGTCGGTCACTCACTTGCCACCGTACATGGGAATCCTGCTTGGGCTGGGCGTGCTTTGGATCATCTCGGAGATCATCAACCCGGCTGCCGATGAATTTGAGAGACGTAAGTTTTCGGTGGCTACTGCGCTTTCGCGTGCCGATGTGCCGAGCGTGTTGTTCTTCTTTGGAATTCTTTTGGCCGTGAGTGCGCTGGAGTCGATGCAGACGCTGCATCATTTTGCAGCTACGCTCGACCGTACGTTCGGTGATTCCCGCATCATTGTAAGCCTGATCGGGGTGCTCTCCGCTATTGTGGATAACGTGCCTTTGGTTGCCGCCAGCATGGGCATGTATTCACTGACCGAATTTCCGGTGGACAGTACATTATGGCATTACCTCGCTTACTGTGCGGGTACAGGCGGCAGCTTGCTGATTATCGGGTCGGCAGCCGGGGTGGCGGCAATGGGTATGGAACGTATCGAGTTTATCTGGTACGTCAAGCGGATTAGCTGGCTGGCGTTTTTAGGTTATGTAGGTGGAGCTGTTGTTTACCTGTTGTTAAGTGCCTGAAAAAAACAAAGGCCGCGTACGCGGCCTTTGTTTCATGCAAAAACGTGTTTGGCCTAGGCCGCCTTCGGTTGTAGGGCGGGTGTTTCTTCGCCCTTCTTGTCGAAATCATAAACTACCGGAGATGCGATGAAAATGGATGAGAATGTACCCACGCCAATACCGAGCAACAGCGCAAACGAGAATCCGCGCAACGATTCGCCTCCAAAGAGGAACAGCACAATCACCACTACTAATGTTGTTCCTGAGGTGATCAAAGTTCGGGCCAGCGTGCTGTTGATCGCATCGTTGAAGATGCGCTTGCGATCGTGCGAGGTACCCATTTCGAAGTATTCGCGAATCCGGTCAAAGATGATCACCGTGTCGTTGATTGAGTAACCAATAACGGTCAAGACGGCTGCCACAAACACCTGGTCAATTTCAAACGCGATGCCAAATACACGCGCCACGGCAAAGGCAGCAAATACAAACAACGTGTCGTGTACCGTAGCTACGATGGCACCGGCCGAGTACTGCCACTTTTTGAAACGCACCAAAATGTAAATGAAGATGGCGATCAAGGACAAGAGACTGGCTTTCCAGGCCGAGTTCTTGATGTCATCCGCTACCGTGGCACTAACCTTAGACGAAGAACCAATGGTAAACGTTTTATCCGCCACTTCGCTGGCATTTTCAACGTAGGTAAAGCCGGTTTTTTTGGCGACCCCGCTAATCAAGGCACTCTTCACTTTTTCATCTGCGGCATCACTGTCATCATCAATCAGGTAAGCTGTAGTTACTTTAATGGCGTTGTTGCTGCCGAAGTTTTTCACCTCAGTCCCGGCATTTTCAAATCCCTGGGCAAGCGCCACTTTCATTTCGGTGGCCTCTACCGATTCCCTAAAGGTAACTACATACGAGCGTCCACCCTTAAAATCTACCCCGAGGTTCAGGCCCTGAATGGCAATCAGGACGGCTCCCAACACAATGAAAGCGACAGAGCCGATATAGGCGATCTTGCGCGCTCCAATAAAATCAAACTCCCTGCGCTTGCGCACCATGCCAGACAACCCGGTTTCGAAACTGATTTTTGATTCGTCACCTTTCCGGGTGATCCACTCCACAAAAACGCGAGAGATGTAAACGGCCGAGAAGAACGAGGTGCCAATGCCGATCATTAACACAATGGCAAAGCCGCGGAGCGGCCCCTGACCGTAGACAAACAAAGCGATAGCGGTGAGCAGGGTTGTTAGGTTCGAGTCAAAGATGGTGGCAAAGGCGCGTTGGTAACCTTTCTTAATGGCATCCAACAATTTACGGCCATGGCGCATCTCTTCTTTAATTCGTTCATAAATCAGTACGTTGGCATCTACGGCCATACCCATGGTCAATACAATACCGGCAATACCCGGCAGCGTAAGCGCAGAGTCGAGCTGAGCCAAAATTCCCAGGATGAAGAAGATGTTGAACAGCAACGCCAGGTTGGCAATCCAGCCACCTTTCGCATAATACGCAATCATGAAAATCACCACCAGCGCGAGACCGCAAGCCATGGAGATCAAACCTTGATTTTGGGCAACCTTACCCAGCGTGGGGCCAACAATGGCCTCCTCCACAATGCGGGTAGGTGCCGGCAGCGAACCCGCCTTCAGAACGTTTGCCAAATCTTTGGCTTCTTCCAACGCAAAGTTCCCCGTAATCTGGGAGTTGCCGTTGGGAATTTCGCCCTGAACCGTGGGAGCCGTGTAAACAAAATTATCCAATACAATGGCGATGCGGCCTTTCGGTTGGCGCTGGGAAGCCTCGCGCGTTACCTTAGCCCATGTTTTGGTGCCGCTGGCATTCATGTTCATGGTAACGGCTGGTGCGCCCTTGTCATCAAAATCGTTTCGGGCATCGGTAATCACCTCACCGGTCAACAAGGGTTTACGGTTTCGTCCAACATTCAAAAAGTTCAGTTGAATATCTTCTACGCCCGGAGTTACATCGGGATTGGGTTTAACATCCCACGCCCAGTTGATAGACGAAGGAATGAGATTCCGTACATCGGGCCGTCTGAGAATCCGGTTGATTTCCGCGGTATCTTTTACATCATACAAGAAGGGGATACCCTGACTCCACTTTCCAAATAGCGGAGAAGTGGTTGCCCGGGTAAGGGAATCCAACGAGGTGCCCGTGCTGTCCTGGGCTGCCAGTTGTTTCGCCAGGTCTGATTGCGTGGTATCGGCAGGCGTGGCGGCATTTTGGATAGCAGGTGTGCTGGCTTGTTGGGCTTGCAGTTCCTGCGTGAGTTTATCATTTACCGATGACAATGCGCCAATCAAAGCCGGATCGTTGTATTCTGCGACATCCCAAAACTCCAGGCGGGCTACACCCTGTAAAAGTTTGCGTACGCGCTGGGGATTGTCGGCTCCCGGAATTTCGATTTGAATACGTCCCGTGCCCTGAAGCCGCTGGATGTTAGGCTGTGAAGTGCCAAATTGGTCGATACGTGTCTTGAGGATGGTAAACGATCGCTCGATTGCCTGATCAATCTCTTTATCGAGAAATTCGACCACCTCATCATCCGTGGCGCTTTGGGTAATGCGGTCTTTGTTAGCAGCCGAAGCAAAATACAGCGACAGACGCTCATCGGGTTTAGCTGAATTTACAGCTTGCCGGAAAAGTTCAGTGAACTTACCCTCGCCACGCTTTTCACCTTCGCGCGCTTTTGTCAAGGCTGCGCGAAACGTTTCGTCCGTGGCGTAAGAACCACCGAGGCCCCGCACAATGTCAGCTGGTGAAATCTCCAGTACCACGTGCATGCCACCCTGCAAATCGAGGCCGAGTGCCAGTTCGTTTTCTTTGACTTCTTTGTACGTGTATTCTTTAAACCCCAGATCGTACACGGGTTTGTTCCAGAGTGAATCCAGATAAGTCTGTTTCCGGGCCAGGTTAACGGTCCCCTTATCGTCCGTAGCATACGCGATGGCATCTTGCTGCACTTTTCGCGACACGAACGTGAAGGAGAGATAGTACAAGCACAGCGCGGTGATCACCACGGTGAGTACAACAACTATTCCTTTGTTTTGCATATAATATTCCGAATTGATTTTTGAGTTAAGAAAATGAGTAGGCCCGGCCGGATAGCAGTGGTCGGGTTAGGATTGGGGAAGATTCTAATCAGGGTGCCTGTGGCGAAATGGACGCACCTACGAGGTGCCGGAAAACAAACGATGCGGTTTCTGTTACGATAGCCAGCGCCTTCTGCTTTACCTCACGCACCCAAACCTGAATTACCGAGGGTTCAGTTTCGGTTTGAACGGATGCCTGAGGACCGGACACCGTGGCCGGGGCAGTCTGCACGGAGGTTCCGGTCTCCGTTTGTTCCTGAGCTTCGCTGTTTTTCTCTGATCGTTCGGGCTGGTAGCTGAAGCTATGCGAAAACAGGATCGCGAGGGCAGCAAAAATGCCCAGTGTCAATGTTGCGAGACGATTCGTTTGCTTCTGCATGCCCGCCAAAAAGGCCTACAAAAGTAGGGATTGACTTCTAATTTGCAAGTGCCAGCCGGTGCCTCAAAAAACCGGTCAGAACCTCAAGCGCGTGGCTAAAATCCGAGTTGTTGGGTATCACCAGGTCGGCCTGGTGCTTCAGGGGTTCGATCAGGCGCTCGTAAACCGGCATCACGTGGCACTGGTAACGGTAGAGCACGTCATCCAGATCATATCCGCGCTCTACCTGGTCGCGCTTGATTCTGCGGCCGAGTTTAACATGGTCTTTCGCCTCGATAAAAACCTTTAAGTCGAGTTGGGAGGCAATTTCTTCGAAGTATTGGACAAAAAGCCCCTCCACAACCAGAATAGGCGCAACCTTAAACTCAAGCATTTTTGGCCCCGCAGCCGGATTGTTGAAGGTGTACTCGAGTTTCGTGACCGATTGTCCGGAGCGTAATTTGAGGAGATCGGCTTCAAAAGCCTCGCGGTCGATGGAGACGGGTAAGTCAAAATTTTTTACCCCGTTCTCATCTACGGGCTGTAAATCCCGTGGCTTGTAGTAATTGTCTTGTGAGATCAGGCAAATGTGATCAGACCCAAAACTGGCCGACAGGCCTTGCAGAAAAAACGTTTTTCCGGAACCGCTGCCACCTGTAATGCCGATCGTATAAGGTTTCATGTGTTCATATTCATTTACTAATGTCACTTGCCTGCATGCCCTAGTGGCATTTCAGCAGGCAGGCATGGAATGGCCTGAATGATCATTCCGATTAGTATGAAGCATTTACTATGGCCATTTCATAACGAATGACCAATTATAGCGAATTGGTTTGGAAGTAGCTCACCAGCTTTTCAATGGCCCGTGCGCGGTGACTGATTTTATTCTTCTCCTCCAGCGACAACTGGGCCAGGCTTAGGTCGATTCCGTCCGGTTGAAAAATCGGGTCGTAGCCAAAACCATTCTTACCGCGGGGTTCGCGAAGGATATCTCCGCGCAAGATGCCTTCGAACTCCTGAATGCCGTTGTCGGTCACAAGTGTGAGCACCGTCCGGAATTGGGCTGATCGGTGTGTTGTGTTTCGCATTTCACCTAGCACTTTTTGGATATTATCCTCGTGACTTCGCTGCGGGCCGGCATAGCAGGCCGAGTGAACGCCAGGGGCACCCGCAAGTGCGTCAATCTCCAGGCCTGAGTCATCGGCTACACAGGCAACACGGTAATGTTGAAACACGTACTGCGCCTTTTGCAACGAGTTACCCGGAATCGTGTCGGTCGTTTCGGGCAGTTCTTCCGTACAACCAACATCGTCTAATGAAATCAGGCGAAACCGGTTGCCCAGTTTCGCCCGAATTTCTTCCAATTTGTGCGTGTTACGAGTCGCCAGGCACAGCGTCATTGTACATCAAGCAGTTCAATTTCAAAAATCAGGTTTGCGTTTGCGGGAATATCAGCTCGACCTGATCCAAGTGGTGCCGGCCGTGACAAAGTTCCGTAAGCGAACCCGGATGGGAGATAAATCGTTGCCTTGGTGCCCGCCTTGAACTGCAGGAACATGACTTGCCACCCAACGATGACGGTAGACAACGAAATGCTGATCGTGCCTTGGTCAAAAATGCCACCAAACTTAAGGGCGCGGGCATCCGGGGAAAGTAGTTTGCCCTTGTACGTTACCAAGATGGGTTTTTGTAAGCATTGGACCTCTCTGCCCCCTCCCTGCCTTTCGATCGTATAGCGTATGCCGGTGGGATCGATGATCGGTACAATTGACCGGGCGGCCAGGGTATCGTCAATAATATCCAGGTCAATTTGCAACTGATCGGCAGGCACGGCAGCAATTTCGGCTGGATTAACTTCTTCGGTGCACGGTGGTGGCGTTAAGGTTTGGGCGCATCCGAACACCAGCAGGAACAACGGAATAAAATTCGCTACTCGCATACTTATTTCTCAATGCCCACCAACTCAACCTCGAATATCAAATTGGCATTAGCCGGAATCGTGGGGGGCGAACCCTGTGGGCCATACCCCAGTGAAGAGGGAATATACAACGTGGCTCGGGTTCCCACCGGGAAGTTAGGAAATGCAATTTGCCAACCGCGAATCAGATTACTGAGCGGATAAACTATAGGCTGTTTGGATTCGTCAAAGACGGTACCATCCAGCAGCATACCCTTATAGGCAAATCGGATTTGTTGTGATAAGTTGGGTTTTTCACCCGTGCCCAATTTGCTGATAACATAGCGAACTCCCTCAGGCGTGCCGGTGGCCGTAATGTTTCGTTCTGCCAGATACTGATTGAGCGCAAGGGTATCTTTCTTCAATTGCTCACTTTCGGCCTTCATGGCCCGGGCATTTTCTTTTTCATAGAATTCGCGCTGAAACTCGTTCAGCCGGTCGGCATTCATAATCTCCTTAACACCCACATAAAAGGTGAAGAAGCTACTGGAGTCCACGTGTGCCGGCACTTCTGACTGCCATGTTTTGGTAAACAGATCTTTCGCCCGCACTTTGAAGGTGATGCTGTCGTTCACCCGAAGTAACTGAAATACTTCACGTACGCCATCCTTCATTGATTTGGGTATGCTGTCCAAAATGGGCAGCAATACCGGGTTTCCGTCTTCGCGGGCAGACGTAAACCACACGGAGTCTTTAGCGTCCCGATAGCTCATATTCATCAAAATGTATTCGCCTTTCCGCCCCGGTTCACCTTTCCCCTTACGGATATAGGTAAACTCTTGCCCGGAGGGCGTCTTCTCGGTTTCCGAACAGGCGGCTACCAGCAGGGTCACGACTAACAACAACAGGATCGATCTCATGTGCTTATTCATTTGGTTATGCGTTCAATTGATTTTTGTATTCTGGCAAAAGTGCCAAAAGTTTTTCAAGCGTTGCCTGCAACGAGGTTTTGGACTGCCCCCCGGCAGCGTTACGGTGACCACCGCCATTGAAATGTTTCCGGGCTAATTCATTCACTGAAAAATCACCCAGGGAGCGAAACGACAGTTTCACCTCATCTTTTCGGTCGTACATCAGAACCGCCATGCGGACGCCCTCAATGGAGAGGCCGTAGTTCACGAGCCCTTCCAGATCGCCCGTCTGGGCGTTGAATCGGCTGAGGTCGCTGCCGCTTAAGGCCATGTAGGCTGTCCGATACTCCGGCACCACCACCAGCTTCTCATATAAGGCGAAGCCCGTTAAACGCAGGCGCTCCAATGTATTATTATCATATATCTTCTTGGCAATCACATGAGGATCAGCTCCATGCGCTACCAACGAGGACGCAATGAGAAATTCCTGGTGACGGGTATTGTTGTGACGGAATCCCCCCGTGTCGGTCATCAGACCTGCGTAAAGACAAGTGGCAATATCGGCATCAATCTTATCGACCGCCTTTAAATCGTGAATCAGATCGAACACGAGGCCGGCCGTAGAGGCTGATTGAATGTTCCATTTCTGGAAATCAGCAAAGTTCTCCGGCTCCAGATGGTGATCAATCACAACTTTCACCCCGCGGGCATCGCGCAGTGGTTTTTCCAACGCGTTTACACGGTTCGGATTGTTGAAGTCG
>Ga0209990_10004168_pt1 | contig 10331 bp, 7 predicted proteins | sample NOAtaG_6_FD_187304 | JGI IMG/M metagenome (GOLD analysis project Ga0209990, IMG submission 187304) | Freshwater lake microbial communities from Lake Erie, under a cyanobacterial bloom - NOAA_Erie_Diel5S_2200h metaG (SPAdes) (version 2) | ecosystem: Environmental > Aquatic > Freshwater > Lake ...
AACCGGATCGTCTCCCCTGCCCGGGCGCCGCAAAGAAGAGAAGACCCCACGCACCGCCATGACATCGGAATGGTCATCTCCGCGGCGGGACAGGCTGATAAAGACAGGAGGATTGGATGGATGTAACAACCCCGAGCGCCGCGTATGATCCATTCGCGTGGTTCTACAATCGCTACTGGGGGCCGGAGTTCTGTCAGGACGTCTTTCCAGTCTTTGAGCGGCTGCTTCTCCCGCTTTTGCCACCGCCCGCCCGTATTCTCGATCTCTGCTGCGGGACGGGGCAGATTGCCGGTCGCCTGGCGGAACTGGGCTATGAGGTGACCGGACTCGACGGCTCGGCGGCCATGCTCTCATTTGCCCGTCACAACGCGCCCGCGGCGCGCTTCCTGCAGGCCGATGTCCGCAACTTCACCCTGCCGGAGGGAACTGGGCCCTTTGACCTCGTCGTCTCCTCCTTCGACAGTCTCAACCACATTCTCACTCTCGCTGAGCTCAATCAGGTCTTTCGGAATGTTGAGCGTTCACTCACTCCCGGCGGTCTCTTTCTCTTCGACCTCAACCGTGAAGATGAGAACGACCTCGTCGGTTCGACCATTGACATCGTCGGTGACGATCACGCCTGCCTGGTGCGGAGCAGTTACCGACCTGACACGAGACTCAAAACATACGAACTGACCCTTTTTCAGGCGCGCGAGGGGCGCAAGGAGGGGGATTATGAGCGGATCGATCTGACCCTCTTCCAGCGTTACCATGAAGGTGAGGAGATCGTCGATCTCCTCACCGCCAATCGATTCGAGCGGCTCAGCACCTTCGATCCCCGCACCAGTCCGGGATTGATCGGCAATGACAGCCGGATCTTCTACCTCTCCTTCGCCGCCGCCTGACTTCTCGCCCTGGCCGTATCAATTTTAGTGGCTTCTTTAGTGGCTGGCGGGCCTACTCGCGCGGCGCATAGTAGCCCTGACGGGCCCGGATGCGGAGGTCGGGCTGGTTCCTGATCTTCACTGAGATCTTGCGGAACTTGCCGTCTTTCTGTTCATTCGTGGGGTAGTATCCCAGCAGATACTGGGCCTGCAGTTCAGTGGCGATGTGATTGAAGACCCGTGACAGGTCCTCGATGCGGTCGGGCAGGAAGGCCATCCCGCCCGTCTCGTTGGCGATGCGGACCATTCCCTCGTGGCCGCGAATACTCATGCGATTGAGTCGGATCGAGGGGCCGCTTGGATTGATGGCGTAGAAGAGGCAGTTGCGGCTCTGCGCCTCGAGAAGGGCATCCCGCAGCAGAAAGTCCTCGCTGTTGTTGTCCTCCCCATCAGAGATGACGACCAGGACCCGGCGGGCGCTCGGGGCGGCATTCTCCTCGATGTAGCGGGCCGCTTTGACCACCGTATCGAAGAAGGCGGTCGCCTCATCGGTTGGTTCGATCGAGACCACACCGGCGATCGCCTGCTCCGTCGATCCAGTCCGCTCGACCAGCAGGTGCGGTTGCCGGCCAATCAAATGGAGTGAGGCAAAATCGCCCGGTTTGAGAACCACCTCAAGAAACCGCGCCGCCGCCGTTCGCTCAAACTCGAAACGATTCCTGACACTGCGCGAGACATCGAAGAGGACCGCCAACTCGAGCGGGGTCTTTCCCGGATCCCCGAGGGTCTGAACCTGCTGCGCAACTCCCTCCTCCTCGAGAATAAAGTCCTCGGCCGTCAGCGCGCGGATCGGTTGTCCCTGCAGATCGGTCACCGAGACCGGCACGACTACGAGGGTCGAGTCGATCCGGATCGATTCTGCGTCGAGATCGACCTGCCGATCCTTCCCCGCCGGCGCTGGCGGGGAAGACGGTTTCTGGCCCGGTGCTTCTGCCGGGGTAGGTTCCGGGGAGGGCTTCGGTTTGCCGGGATCCTGCGCGCCTGGCCAACCTGCCGCACCGGACACGGGCATCAGGCTGGCCACCGGCGCTCCCGCGGCCAGATTCAGATTGAAAAGAAAGGCGGTCGTTAAAACCGCCTTCCCGATAAGGACCAGACTTCTGTTCCGGAGAGATCTTCCGGACCGTAAGGATTGGTTCATGGTTACTCTGTTGTCACTCGTCAGCCAATCTTGTTATTTCAGCTCTGCCGGCTGTTCAACAAATAAAAGTCCGGCCTACTCACCCTTCGATCCGGGCCGGTTGACCCTGACCGGGGGAGGAGGAGCCGTCAGGCCTTTGTTGACGAGAATTTTGACCTCAACCCGCCGGTTCTGCTCCCGACCGGTGCTGGTCTCGTTGCTGGCGACCGGACGGGCCGCCCCGAAACCGTAGGGGGTGATCATCCGTCGCAGCGGAATCTCGTGATTCTCGGCCAGATACCGGACCACCGCCTCGGCGCGGTCCTGGCTCAGCCGGCGATTCTTCTCTGCCGAACCCTCGGCCGAGGCAAAACCGGTGATCTCGATCAGGTAGGCCTTCTCGCTCTTCGCCTGCTTGGCTACCTCATCGAGCAACTGCGTGGCTTCGGGCAGCAGCTTGGCGCTCCCAACCTTGAAATTGACCGAGATATCTCGCTTCGGCACGTACTCATCGAGCGAGGAGACCAGTGTATCGATCCGGCGGTTGGTCGATTCGACTCCGACTGCCGCCGCCTCCGCCGCACTCTGGGCGGTCTTTGCGCTGTCTGTCGCCTTCTTTGAGATCGAATCGATCTCGATCAGCTGGTCGGCCAGCCGCTTCGCGTTGGCCTCCGACTCCTCGAGCTTCTTTTCGGCGACGTCGACCCGTCCCTCGACCGGGTTGACCCGTGTCTCGGCCGCCTGCACCGCGACGAGGGCATTATCGGTGAAGCGAATCTTTTCGGCAATCAACTGGCCCTTCTCGTCACCCTTACCTTCGATTTCAACCGTCAATCCGCGGACCAGATTGGTTGTTCCATAGATCCGTGCGTTCCGGAAGATATTGCTCTTCTTTTCGAGGACCTTGGTGCTGTTCTGCAACCGTACCGTCACCTCGCCATTGCTCTTGTCGCGAAGAAGAAAGGTGTCAGCGTCACGCTGGATGATCACCCCGGTGATCTTCTGTTTGACCCCTTTGGCAATCGTCACTTTGGCCGCCGTCTGGGCGGCCTGGTCGACTACTTTCCCCTGAGCCATTCCCGGGAGCGCTGTCCCGGTCAGGACAACTCCCAGCCCAGCTATCATGACCACACGATTAATCGACTTTCTCATTCTTTTTCGCCTCCCTCAAGTCTGCTATCTGCGGGTCTCGGACACACTTCAGAATCCAAGTCCGTAATTTACTGGCAAAAGCTGTGCCAGTCTGGGCATCAATTACCAACCTCTTTATTTAGAGAAGTTTGGCTTGATGCTTACCTCCCTCGCCTCTCCATATCTCCCAAGCCTGACTGAAAATCATACACAGTAATGGGCCGCTTAAGGTAAACATTACCTGCATCAAGTTCAGCCAACATAAGAATGGACCCGCGCCAATTTCTTGTCGATAATCTCTATCATCCGAAAGAAATAGTTGCCGGTCAACCTCATCGCGCTCCCGCTGGCATCTCCAGACAAAAATAGGGAGCTGGAAATCTGACTTTCCAGCTCCCGTAAATCCTCAATAACTACGTAAGGAGGAGACACGTTGAACAATTCTAGAAGTTGGGGACGAGAATCTCGTAGCTCCCATAGAGTGAGACGGCCGGCAGATTGTAGCCACCCTGGAAGAGGGAATTGCGGGTGATGACCGATCCGAGGATGGGCGCTGAACTCGAAGCCATGCGGATCCACCCGGTGCGACCAGCCGGGACGCGGTTGTTGATGCCGCCGCCGCGGTTGAAGACGGTCATAAAGCTGTCCTGCCGGTAACAGGTGATGGTGAAGCTCCCCGAGAGTGACTGTGAGGCGTCGTTATAGAGGAGCGTCGAGAGCGTGATCGAGTTGGTATCACCGGTGTAGATGTTGGATGATGGACTGTAGATGTAGAGGAAGCTCGTCGTCGTCACCTGGCTGTCGAAGCTGGGGACAGCGAGAACCTGCGGCAGTTTCTCGTAGCTCGCGCCATTGAACTTCAGCCGGTACTGGCCATCGGGATCGGCCGTGATCGGGCCAGCCGTCAGCTTGCCGATCGAAATGGCGGAGAGGATCCCCTGCCGTCCATCGAATTCGCGCACCTGCGCCGTGCCCGTGAGCCAGTTGTGCTGGGTCGGCAGACCGCTCTCATCCTCGGCGACGACGATCATGTACCCAAAGATCCCCGGATCGAAATCGCTCATCAGAAAGCTCATGGTCTGGCTGGCGTTGAGCGATGAACCAAAGTCGGCAACGCTGCAGGAGCTGCCATCGATCAGGTAGAAATGGAGTTCGATCGCCCGGCTCTGGTTGAGATTGGTAATATTGACCTGGGTGTCGCCAAGCAACTGATTGACCGGGTTGCTGGTAAAGCGGTTGAAAAAGAGGATACTGCCGGGCTTGATGTCGCTATAGTTGTTGGACAGGGATTGGGCTTCAACGATCACCGGGAGAAGGGTCAGGATGCTGATCGTAAGTAGATGTCTGATGGTGGTCGAAAGGTTGCGGTAAAACATGTTCCCTCCAGTGAGACCGTCTCGGCCGGGGTGACCCGGGAGATGGAGTGTTTGGGCTACCGGGAAAGATCTTCCAAATGGCTACGCGGGATTCTTAATTGCCTTCCGGAGACCAGCTGTCGCCGATCATGGGCAACCTGCCAGACAGAAGGAGACTCCAGAGCGAAGATGCCAGACTTGGGCTGTGCATCTCGATGATGGCAGGTAACGGGGGGACTGCCGAGGCGTAACCAAACAGTAGCCTTAATATAAACGGGGCTTAAGGCATTTCGGACACTGTCAGAATGTCAAATGGACTCGCGGGCGTCAAGGGGGCCTGCTGAGATCGCCATTAATTCGGGGGGGAGGCGATCAGCGGACAGCGTCACAAATTGACCGGACTTCAGATGATCCTGACCGGCCCCAGGGTTGCGTGGCGCTCGAAAATATTTGTCCGGCCAATCGCGGTGAGGGAGGGACTGGTCATCGAGCCGGCCCGACCAGCTACTTGTAGAGCAGATGCATCGACTGTCGGCGCGCGCCGAGGCTGCCGGTCCAGGTGATGGGCAGGAGCCGTCCGGTGAGCAGGTACTGCCGACTGAGGATGGTCTGAAAGCCAGCCCGTTCGAAATCCTGCGGCGCGAGACGGTACCAGGCCGGACCAGTCTCCCCGTCCCAGAAGATGAGAGTTCCGGGCGGAAGTTGGCGGAGCAGGTCGAGATTCTGTTCCCGGTCCGCCCCGAGGGCGGGCATCTCCCAGTGATCCCGGCCAAAGACGATGCGCATGTAGGCCTGGCTGGTGATCAACCTCTCCACCGGGAGGTTGCGCAGGGTTGGGGACTGGGTGAAGGACTGGTGGAGATCGCGGATCGCCCGCGCGTCGCGGCCATGCGGAAGCAGGTCGAGGATGATGATCGAGACGAGGAGCCCGGCGATGAGGCTTGGTCCGCGCCACTTCTGCCAGCGTGCCGCCCCCGGCCAATCCCAGCCGGCGAGGGTGAGCAGTGCGGTCACCGGAGCAACGGAGACAAAGTAGCGGGCGTAACCGGCGGCTCCGAACCAGCCCCGCGTGAAGAGGACCGAGTGGACCAGAAAGATCGTCCAGAAAATGGCTCCACCGAGCAGAAAGGTGCGGGTTTGCCAGAGCTGACGGCACCCGGCGATGAAGGATGGCAGCCAGAAGGGGCCGACGATCAGCGGCAGCAGAATCAGATACCACCAGAGGGGGCCGGTTCCGTTGGCCTGGCTTCCGGGGTTCCAGTCAGGCGGCCAGTTGTGGAGAATCCAGAGAGGATCGCCGCTCATCAGCCAGGCCGCAATGACCCACAGCAGGGCTCCCGTGCCCAGGCAGAGACTCTCCAGCAGTCCCCTGCCGATGCACCGGTCGCGGAGAGCCGTTCCAGTGTGCCAGGCCCCCCAGAGCAGCCCGATAAAGAGCCCTTCCGGCCGGATGAGGATCAGCAGCGAAATGACGAGGATGGCCGCGAAGTGGCGGCCTGCCTCTCGCAACCGCAGTGCGATGACCAGGAAGAGTCCAAAGAGGGTCTCCGTGTAGACTCCGGTGCTCAACTGCCAGAAGACTGGCGTCAGGAGCACGAGGGGAAAGGCCAGGTGGCTCTGCGGCAGGCCGAGACGTGAAGCGAGCCGCCACGTCTGCCACGCGGTGAGCAGGGAGACGATGAGGGTGAAGCACCGGGTCGTCACATAACCACCCTGCGCGGGGAGGGAATAGATGAGGGTGAAGAGCGGCCGTCCCCACACTGAGAGCAGATACTCGGGGTGCCGCCAGGACCATCTCGCCAGAAGGTAGTGGTACCCGGAGTCGAGCTGGTCGGCGTCCGGGTAGAGCCATATCGTGACCACCCCAAGCAGCAGGGTCGTGGTTAGCCATCCCCAGACAGGGCCGCCTCCGACAGGATTGGAGAGGGCCCCTTTTGGCAATCGGTTGAACATAGGTCTCTGCTGGCAGACGGGGAGAGCCGCGAGACGGGCTCTCAGCGGTGACGAGGCCGGCGCAGGCAGCGAACCGGCACTCTCTGGCTCGTCCAGGCCCAGGCCAATCGGAGAAAAAGGATGGGCCGGAAGAGAAAGGGCAGGGGAAAGAGCCTCTTCCCCCTGCCCACTCCATCACGTCAGGATGCTTGAAATGGCGCCGAACTATGCATATGAATGCAGTCCGGGAAGAATGTAGCTTACACCGAGGTAGGTGAAGATCACCAGCAGGAATCCGACGAGCGCAAAATAGGCGCTCCGCCGTCCGGTCCAGCCATGCGCCATCCGCGTGTGGAGATAACCGGCGTAGGCAAGCCAGGCGACCAGCGCTCCGGTCTCCTTGGCATCCCAGCCCCAGTAACGTCCCCACGACTCATTCGCCCAGATTGCCCCGGTGACGAGCAGAATCGCCAGCCCGGCAAAGGCGACGCCAACCGTTTTGTAGGTCATGCTGTCGATCTTTTCGAGCGCCGGCAGGCTCTCCCGGATTCGCTCAGTGCGGATGCTGAAGAGGACCAGGAAGAGGGTCACCATCAGCAGGGAGACGACCGCGGCAATCTCGACCGGGTTGCCTTTCACGTCGAGAACCAGCTGGCTCCCATTGGTCTGGATCCAGTTGCCGCCGACGTTGACCAGATTCTCAACCGACTGACCGGCTGCTTCGCGACCCGCGAGGGTCTTCCCAACCTGGTAATACTGGTCCTGACCGATCAGGGCTCCGACCGAACCCATGGTCTTGATCCGGTAGAAGAGGAGAGCCGTCCCGATGATCTGCATGAGCAGCGAGCCGCGCAGCATCCAGTGGCCCCAGCGTCCGGCACTCTCGACCTGCCGGTAGAGGGAGAGCAGAAACGCAACGGTCGTTCCGGCGATCAGCGCGATGGCCAGCGTCATAAAGATGCCCACCCCAGGCAGGGCGACCCGCGCCCCGCTGTTGAAGGCTCCGCCAGTGTGGAGAATGACCGGGTTGAGGCTGTAGCTGAGGCTGAACGGATTGAAGGCCTTGATGCCGCCCATCAGCCAGACAAAGGCGTAAGTGATGATCAGCGAGCCGGTGACGGCAATCGCCATCTGCTCGATCTTCACGCCATCCTTCAGCAGGTAGACGACCGCGAGGGCAAAGCTGACCAGCGCCACGCCGTAGCTGAGTGACGCCACTCCAACGTGGATCGGGCGCCAGTAGCTGTCGAGCACCGGCGGCAGGTTGATGAAGTTGTTCCCGATGAAGATGGCCAGCAGCAGAATCAGCGACATGAGCGGCATCGAGAGCGCGCCGATGAAACGGCCGTTCTCGCGATAGCTGAGCAGCATGGTCGCGATCCCGGCGCCAAAGGAGAAGGCGATCGACAGATCATAGAGATTGGCGAAGGGAATATAGCTGAAGAACCACCAGAAGTGGTATTCACCCGTAATCTGGTTGGTCATGCGGATCCAGTTCTCCCGGTCTCCGGCAGCGACCCAGCGAATGAGCCAGCTCGACAGGTTGAAGAAGACCCCGAGCGCTCCAACCCAGACCCCCATGCGTTGCAGGAAGCTGATCGGCGTCCAGAAGTTGGTCATGAGGGCGCTGGCGGCGATGATGTAGCAGAGGAGCGCGAGCACGATCAGCGTTCCATCGTTCGGAACCGCTCCCGCCCCAACCTTGATCCGCGCCGTGACCATGAGCGCCGCGCCGATTAGCGGAAGCAGCGCGGGCAGGTAATTGATCAGCGAAAAATCACTCTCCTCACCAATTGGCCCACGGGTATTGCCCGACGCGGCGCCAAGGGGTGTATTTATAGACTTTATGGCCTGGCTCATCTTTGATTCCTCCAAGTTAATTGCCAGAAAGGTTCAGCAGACCGGAGCACATTGCCAGTCAACACTCGAGCCCGTCGCCACAGCTTATCTGTGGATCCTCCGGGGCTCATCTGTTTCTGACCAGGGCGATCAGTTTACGGGCCCGGTCTTCGAAGCCAAGTCGGTTCCGATTGGCATCGCCACCCAGATAGATTTTCCCGTCTTCGACCACGATCCAGAGGCGCTGGTGTGAAAAGAAGAAGACCCCGATCAATGTCAGGCAGAGAATGGTAAACCCTACGTAGACCACGCGCACACCCGGGTCATACTGAACCGAGAGGATATGCGAGAGGGGGGCCTTTTCGAAGTCGGTCAGGCTGAACTGGTAGCCCGCTGGCCAGGTCAGCTTCGATTGCAGAAAGGGGGCGTTGGCAATCTCTGCCTTGAATTTGGCGGTGATTGCCCAGAACTCACTCTCCCGACCGGCCGGATCGATGAAGAGGATCCGCGCTGCCGGGTTCTCATACTCGGTCGAACCGAAATCGGGACGACCATCGCGTGAAAAGACGAGATGGGGATTGAAGTCGCTATACTTGAGGCGCGACCCATCGGAGAGTCTGACCTCCCCAAGCCGATTGATGGTGACCTGCTCGGTCTGTCCGTTCGGCAGCGTCGCCGCGATGGTGATCGCCCGCGCGTTGCCGAGCGGATTGTAGGAGGCCTGGAAGAGGCGGTAACCGCGGTAATCGTAGGGGCTGTTCATGTGGACCAGCGCTTCGGTCGACTGCCCCGTCTCCTTGTCGTGAATCCGGACCCGGGTCAGCCAGTCGAGAGTGTTTCCGGCGTCGAGCCCCCCCTCTTTATTGATCAGTTTCTGCTGAATATCCAGCCCCTCGATGATGAATGGCAGCTCGAGGTCGCGCTGCCCGACGGCAAACTCGGAGTTGGCCTTCTCGAGATTGAAGACATTCTGGATCATCCGGTCGGCCGTGCGCAGCGGGACGATCGGAACCGATCCGGTGAAGCCACGGCTGGTCAGAAAGAAGCCAAGAAAGATCGTCAGAAGCCCGACGTGGACCGCGTAGGCGCCAAGACGGTTCCAGACGCCACGCTCGGCGAAGACCGTCGTCCGCGTTGCGCCATCGGGGCCGCTCGCGGCTTCGGTCACCCGTACCCGGAATTTCATCTGCCGGGCCGCACGGGCGACCCGCTCGGCCAGCTCGGCGCGCGGACTGCCGGGCAGCTCGACCTCCTCGCGGAAGCGCTGCGCCAGGGCAAAGGTTGGCGAAGCCGTCAGTTTTTTACGTTTGAAGTAGCTCCAGGCGGCGGGAAAGTGGTCGATCGACGCCAGAATAATGTTCAGGCTCAGCAGGAGAAGCAGTACATTGAAGTACCAGGCGTGGTAGATATCGAAGAATCCGAGATTGCCGTAGACGATCTTCTCCGCCGGGGTCAGTTCAGCGTAGTAGTTGCTGAAGGTTTCGAGCTCCTGCTGCTGGATGAGCATGCCGATCATACAGGCGACGATGAGGAGGATGAGCAGAACGATGCCGAACGGGATCGAACTGAGCGCCCCCAGAAAGCCGTCAATGAGCTGGGTCGGTTTGCCGGATTGGGCGGGACGTCCGGATTTGGCCGCATTGCCTCCACCGGCCGACTGCCCCTCCCCCGTCACATGGTCGATTCCACCGCGGCCAGCCTCGAGGCCAGTCTCTGGAACGGATGAACTGCCAGTGGTACCGATCTCCTTACTGCTGTTGATTGTCTCACCTGGTGACATCTGTTACCTCGTATTATTTAAGCCCTTTATTTATGCCTTCCGGGTTTATGTGGTCCTCACCGTGCTTTGCGGGCCAATTGCTTCTTGGCCAATTGTTATCCTAGCCAATTGTTATCCTGGCCAATTGTTATTCTGGGATAACAACGGTTCGGGCTGATTCCTCCCGATTACGGTCAATCCCGGACTCGGTCACTCCAGAAGCAGGTCCGGCCCGAAATGATTCCTGACCCACATATCTCATCGCCCAATCT
>Ga0209990_10004171_pt1 | contig 10326 bp, 5 predicted proteins | sample NOAtaG_6_FD_187304 | JGI IMG/M metagenome (GOLD analysis project Ga0209990, IMG submission 187304) | Freshwater lake microbial communities from Lake Erie, under a cyanobacterial bloom - NOAA_Erie_Diel5S_2200h metaG (SPAdes) (version 2) | ecosystem: Environmental > Aquatic > Freshwater > Lake ...
AAAAAATCGGTTTCTCGCCGTATTTATTCGTTCAAACAATACCGCTTGTACCGCAAGGCCTTGGATCGTGTCACCGGCCTGGCGGCCAGCCCCTGGGTTCGGGTGGATTCCTTGGCCACGTTGGATTCTAGCAAAATGGTGGATGCCTCCCCCTCGTTGGATTTAGCGGCTTTTGATTATTTGTACCGGGTAGGAGTTGTTTCCCGTTGCGATTCAGTGGAGTTTATTTCGGATAGCCTCAAAGTAATCCGTGGCGAATTGTTGTTCAATTCGGCCAGTGTGACGAGCACCTTTACATGGGACTCGATGAGCACCCGCAATCCATACATCCCGCAGCATTGCTTCCCTCGGTATTATATCCAAAAGCAATCCACCTTTGCCGGGGTTGGGAACTGGCAAAACGTCGATACTTTTTACGCGGTGGGCAATGCCCGTTATGTCTATTCCGAAATCACAGGGATCCCTTGCCGGGATACCATTTCGTTCAGGGCAGGTTTGCCGGATACCAACGGCACCGTTTACTGGAGTACGACTCCCAATATTGCTCTCAAGCAATCCAATCAAATAGCTCCCGTCGAATTGTTAAGGGTATCGGTCGATACCTTGCCGAATGGTACCGGTGAGCTTGGTATCTCCATGAATTGGAAGCCCGGACCATCGGGGGCTCTGGGGGGGTACAATGTGTATCATGTGTTGGATTCATCTTCGTTGCTCGCTGATTCCGTGGCCCAATCTTGGGGTTATTTTGATACGGCGTACACCCTTTATTATTACCCCGATTGCGATCCCAACTTGGGGCCAGTCTGGCTGACAGTGGCCGGGGAGGATTCCTGCCGGTTGACAGTCGGGACTTTTGACACGTCCAATTACCATAACACCATTTACAATCACGCCGAATACATTTATTGCAGCCGTGACCGGGGCATGAAATTGACTTGGAACAATTATTACAAGTGGCACCCCCAACTTCTGCGCTACCGGATTTACCGCAGCGATGTCGCAAATCCTGGTTATGTCTTGATCGATTCGGTGGCCCCAGCTCCTTACGATAGTTTGAATCGTTACCTGGATCGTAGCAACTTGCCTTCCGGTGATTTTTATTGCTATCTGATCGAGGCGGTGCATCGCAATGGCTCGACCGCCACCTCCAATCCGGGCTGTGACACGGTTTACAATCCCTTGGTGACTTACAATCATATTCGCCGGGTTTCGGTGGATACCACCACCGGGCTGTTGAGCCTCAAGTACATTTTTAATCCGGTAGATATTGTGGATTATTTCCTACTTCAACGCCAGATACCAGGTCGCGACTTTGTGACGCTGGATACGTTTCGGGTTTCCGATATGGATTTTTCAACCGGGGTGCCCACCATCAATTATGTGGATTCGTCGGCCAAGCCGGATCGAGAATCCTACAGCTATCGCATGGTCGTTGTCGATCTCTGCGATGTTCCGATTGATACGTCGGATGTTTTCACCAATCTTTTGTTGACCGGTGATGTGGACAAGTTCACCTATCCCAAGTCGGCGACCGCCCTCCAATGGTCTTTGGTGAATTCTTGGCCCCAAAACCTGGAATATTACTTGGTGAACCGCGATGATGTGGCAACGGGTCGAACCCGGGCCTTTATCCCCGTCTGGCAGCTCCCAAGCCCCGTGGTTCGTGCTTATGTAGATACCGTTCCTCAGGACCCATCGCCCAATGCTTTGGGCCGCTTTCAGTATTACCTAGCTGCCAGGGAACGCAATCCCAACCGGGATGATTTTTTCCAAGAAGAATTGTATTCCAATATTATTTCGGTCATCCATCCTCCACGCCTCTTTATGCCTACGGCGTTTGTGCCTGGTGCAGCTGGTGGGAACGGTTCCTTCTTGCCATCGGGGATTTTCATTGATATCCGCAAAGAATTCAAGTTGGAGGTCTTCAACCGTTGGGGTCAGTTGCAGTTTGAGACCAATGATTTCTTCAAGGCTTGGGATGGCACCAATTTGAACGGGGACCCTGTTGAACAAGGAACCTATGTCTATCGGGTGATTTATACCGGACGTGACGAGAAAACCTACGCCTTCAATTCTACGATTCTGGTATTGCGCCAAAAAGATTAATTCGAACCATCTACCGCTTATGAAAATGCGTGCCTGTTCCTTTTTGTTCTTTGGTTTGTTGTTGGGGAGCCTGTTCGGGGCTCTTCCTACCCAACAGCTGTCGGCTCAACCCACCTTTCGAGGGGGGGATTTGACCTACGAGTGTTTGGGTACTTCGGGGGTCTTCCGGTTTACAGCGGGGGTCTATATCACCTGCCCCGGCGTTAATCCCTTCAAAGACTCCTTGGCTTTGTTTGAGCGATCGATGGTTCCAGGCGCCGTTCCTGTTTTTCGGGGTTGGCTCCGTTACGATGCGGGTCAGAGTTACAGCATTGCGGATTCATCGGCCCCTCGTCTGGCGCCCTTGCCACTGGCTTCTTGTCAGAGTAGCAATTCAATTATCAAGGATGTTCGTCGGATGGTTTTTGTAGGGGATCTATTGCTGGATACGGTGCCTGTTCCCGCAGCGGGTTATGTATTTTTTGTTCCTCACGTTTCGGAAGCCTTGGCCGTGGTAGGTGGGGTGAACGGTGGTCTGCCATCGCGGGCTCTTTTTCCGACCGAACCTGCCGACAACATGGTGGTGGGTGCGGTTGGTCCAACGGCCCGTCTGGCGGTCAAGATGTTGGGTTATGGTGGCTTGCGGCCACAATACATCTGCGATGCTAGTCCCTCCTTTTTTAACGATCCCAATCCTTTGTTCATCGCCAACGCCAACAATTTTGTAGCGGATAGCGTGACGGTGACCAATATGGCGGTAGAGTCCAATTTTTACGATTCCATTTCGTACCATTTGGGTGGGCCTATTTATGATACCAACCTTGTGTCTTTTCCTGTTTACAATACGGGTATTGCCTTTAATACAGCGACAGCACCCGCTGGGTTGTTTAACCTGAATTCTCTGAACGGTGAATTCAGTTTCAAGCCATTGCGCCTAAACAACCTTTCACCTACCCGCTACCATTGGGGCATCACGGTGCGGAGTTGGCGTTGCAATTCCCTACTCTCCGAGGTTTACCGGGAATTTGTCGCCGAGGTGATAACACGCCCCAGCAGTGGGCAGTTTCCTCCCTTTTTGGAGAACCAGAAACCTCCATACTTCACCTCCAATTCGCGATTCTTTCGAGAGTTTTATGTCGAAGACACCCTTTCCCAGTCTTTCTTGGCGGGGGATGATGTCCCTTTTGGCTTGCCACCGGGCACCGATAATTACCTGAGCATCGGCATTCAAAGTCCCTACCTGAACGCTGCAGCGGCTTCGGGGAGTGGAACGCCCCGACCAGGAGTTTGTTCAACGGCATCAGCTTTGCCATTTGTGGCAGGTCGAACCGATGTTCCCACTCCCCAGATCTTGTCGAATAATTTGTTTACCGGCTATGGCTACGCCCAAATCAACTCAACGCTTTTGCGCTTTGGTTGGATATCGCGTTGCGATTCGGTATTTATTAATCAATGTTACAATCACGCCCGGGTTTTCCCCTTCTTGGTGACAGCCGGGGATTATACCCCCCCCTTGCTGGGCAAGCAGTCCAGGATTTTTAGCGTTCGATTGCGGAATCTTCCGGCCCTTCCGGCTCCTACTTTTTACGGGGTATCGGTGGGTGACCAAAACGACCGTGTTCGCTTGTATTTCCGTAATCGGATTGATACCAGCACCATTGATCCTTTGGACAGCCTCAACAATGCCTTGGACACACGGGGCTTAACACCTGCTCAGCTCAAGGTGAGGTCCGTGAACCGCCGTTTGAGTTCCTTTAATAGCTATCAAGTCTACCGGTCTATTTTGCCAACCGGACCATGGGTCTTGGTGGGGAGTGTTACCGATCCTTTTGCTGATTTTTTTGAGGATAACGATCCCAACCTACGCCTGGACGCGCAGGATTATTATTACAAAATTTGGACCCTCAGTGGATGCGATATCAATTTGCGTTACGACGAAAGTGTTGTTATCAAAACTTTTGGCGGAAACCACACCAATGACAAGGCCAACATGCGGGGGATTCTTGTTTGGGATACCATGGGGATTGCCAATACCCAGTTTCTGACCGATTCGTCCTACATGCAACGTCGCTACCCGGCGCTCGCAACCTGGGATTCCCTCAAAATTGTCGAGGGCCCGCGGATTGATAGTACGTTGCCATTTCTTTTTTGCAACGACAGTTTGCATTACCGCTTAGGCGTTTACGACAACGGGACCGGGATTCCGGGGATGATTTATTGGAGCCGTTGGATATTGGCCAAATACATATTGCCTGATTCAATGCGACTCAAATATGTTTCGGTGGATACAACGGGCATAGGCGATGGGGTTCAAATTGCTTGGTACCCGGATGTGGATACTCTGAGGGATTTTGTGGAGTTTCGTTTTTCTCCGATCGCTCCTGGGCAACCACCTCTTTTGACGGTTCCCAACCGAGATCCTGTCACGCTGGAATTGGACTCCTTCTATCAAGGGAATGTGGGTCTCAGCGCTTCGGACCCCAATTTTCAGGCGATTCTTCTGAGTTCCGTGGATACCTGCCTCAATGTGGGGGGTGGATCGGTTCCTCACCGGGTGGTGAATGTGGAAGCGGTGGCTGAGCCTTGTCTCAACCGAATTTTGCTAGGTTGGCGGGAATACGAAGGTTGGGATGATTTGTTGTACTACTTAGTTTATCGACAAGATCCTGGCCAGGGTTATGTTTTGAGAGATACCGTTTTGGGTTCTTCGTATTCGGATATCGATCCCACGTTGACCTTGGGCAATGTTTACCGCTACCTTGTGGTGGCTTGTAATGCCCGCGGTTTCCGCTCCCATTCCAACTTGGATACGGCTTTGTACGATATCCCGGAGCCTGTTTTCTCCTATATTGAATCCGCTTCGGTGGATTCGATCTCGTTTAATTCGGTTTGGGTCCGCTTTAATATTCCCGAAAATGCTTCCATCGGCAAATTGGAACTGATGCGTAAGGACGGTCCGGATGCTTCCTTCCGTTTGATTGATACCATGGGCAATCCCAGTTTCTTGACTGGAGCGGTGGGTACGTATCGTTCGTACCTCTACAACGATACGTCGGCCCGTACCCCTGACAAAGTCCAATACACCTACCGAGTGATTGTTTACGATGCTTGTTATTTGTTATCGGATACATCTCAGGATTTTACTTGTTTGTTTCTGGTTCCCGGTGATCGCGCCAACTACCTGAACCTCCTGAAATGGAATTCCTTTGATTCGTTGTTATCGTTCAACGGCGAGGTGGATAGCTTTATCGTCTACCGCAATGCCACGGGTAGTACAACCCCATTTTTCGGCCTACCCCGGAAGGAACCAGGGGCCCTACCTCCTTGGAAGCCATTCCATGAGTACGGGGATGCGGTGGATAATATTCCGAGCTCGGATGGTTTGTTTGATTATTTCATTGTGGCCGTAGAGAAGGATAATCAGTGGGAGTTCAAAGGCCGTGCCATTTCCAACAAGATTACCATCCGTCAAGAACCCCGCGCATTCTTCCCGACCGCCGTTTTGGGTGGATCAACCGGAGGGAACGGGGAATTTAAGCCTTCCTTTAATTATCGAATTTCCGGGGATAGTTTGTACTATTTCAAAATCATGAGCCGTTGGGGCAAAGTGATCTTGGAAACGCGGAATGTGGATTTGGGTTGGAAGGGCTATGTTGGTGAGATTCAAGATGAATCCGCCGAGAAGGCCCTACAGGATACCTATATCTACGAACTGCGTTTCACCGGCGCGGATGGCAAAACCTACAACTTCAAGGGCAATTTAACCTTGCTCTGGAAGGATTGAGGCGACCTCTTTTAGCTGGCTGTACCAAGCGCTCCCGTATTTGCGCTCCAGGGCCACCCGGAGGAATTCATACATGCGTATACCTCCGTTGTTACGGGTATCGCATGCGGGTTGACAAATGTCCCAGCGATCGTAGTTAAGGGCTTCCCCTCCGCCTCGTAGGGGGCTAATCCGAATGGGGTAGAGGTGGCAGGAGATGGGTTTGCGAAAAGCGGTTTGTCCATCTTTCCAGGCTTGTTCGATTCCGCATTGCCAGTGACCTTGGTCATCCCGTTTGGCAAAGACACAGGCTCGGCCCTCCAGGGTTTGGGTGACGGGTTCACCGTCCGGGGCCCTTTCGTAAAAGCCGAGGCGTTCAATGGTATCCACGGCCTCGGTGGGCAGGTAGGGCTTGATTCGGTCCAGGTCTTGTTGAATCAAGGCGAGTTCGGATTCCTCCAGGGGGGCGCCCAGGTCTCCTTCTTCGCAACAAGCGCCTTTGCAATGCAAGATGGAGCAGGCAAAGGGCTCACGCAGGATTTCTTCGGATACCAGGACTCCGTCTATTTCGTAAATCATAAGGAAGAGGTTCTATGTTCAAAAGGCCTCGTTGACCTCAAAGTAAAGACCGCTTTGGCCATCGATGGTACGAGCCCAATCGATCCGCAGAAGGGTGCGGGCCTTGGGGTTGGGGGTCCATCGCAGTCCAGCACCGTAGGACCAGCGGGGTTGGTTTCGGCTCATGGCCGACCAAGAGGGACCGACCATACCCCAGCCGTTGTAAAGGTTCCAACCAAAATGCCCCCCCCATTGGCCTCGCCATTCGTTTTCGACACCCCAAAGGCAAAGGTCTCGGTACGCTCCTCGGAAATGGCCTCGTAACAAATTATCACCGCCAAGGGCCGGCATCTCCCGAAAAGAAACCCCGTTGCCGGCCGATTGCATGACTAGCCTCCAGGCCCAAACGGCATCCAACCTGCTTCGTGTGCGCAGCGGTTGATAGCCCCGTAGGTCCAGGTTCCAAAACAAATAGGACGGGTTAAAGATGCTATCGTTAGGAATCAGCATTCGTTGTTTCCAAGCCTCTGCTTCCGGTGTCAGGGTCCGACCCAAGGCCGCATGCCAACGGATGGATCCTTCAAAGAAAACACCTCGCCGGGCGTTGATGACATGGGGTCGGGTATCGTAAATCCATCGCATGCCCAGGCCCAACGTTCGGTGTCCCCAATACCCCGGAACCTTGGAGACCTGGCTATCCGGGCGTGGCACATCCCACCGCACCTGGTCCATGGTATTGAATCGTAACACAGGACCGACAAAGTGCCGCCCCGAGCCCAGCCGACGGTTATAGGTCATTTGAAAATTAGCGGTATGGAAGCGGAACGGGGTCCAATCTTGGGGGTTGATGTCGGGTCCTGTCCCATAGAAACGATCCCAAAATCGGCGCCAGCCCAGGTTCCACTGCCAAAGGGAGCGGTCGTTGGGGGTGGCGTAGGTGCCTGAATGGCTCAGGATCCATTGCTTTTTGGCGGTGTAGGCGCCGGCTATGCTCCATTGGGAGCCACGGCCCTGGTTTTTTTCGTTGTTATGGCGAGGGCCAAAAAACAGACCCATCCCAACCAAAAAGCCGGTTTCTGGCGAGCGCCCCATAACCGGGGAAAGCAGAACCGGCGAATTCCCCAAAAGGTCCATCCAATGCGACAAGCGATTTTGCGAGGTGTCACGGACAGGAATTCCATGCTGCGGGATGGAATCACGGTTGAAGGAAGGGTCGTTGGAGGAGGGGGCGTTGAAGGAGGGGGTGTTGGAGGAGCTGCCCGTTGATGCATACCCCGAAGCCGAGACCCGCATAGGTTCCATGGCCAGGAGGGCGGCCCCCATCATCAGGGGCCTGACTCGAAGCACCAATCGAAACATTCGACCAATCAAAGCCATTGAAGTCCTATCAACCGGGTTTACCAAGAGTCTTCTTGGTCTGCAATCCAGGATTGTTCAATGCGCCAATGGACGCCTGACTCATTTTTGGATGGCGATTGGAGGACCAGCAATTGGCAGGTGCGAAGGGGTGGTTGGGGTTGACCCAACAACGAATCCGCCCAATCGCTAAGGCCATTGTTATGACCAATCACCAAGAGGTTCATGGCTTCGTCCAGCAGCAGTCGCTCGGACTCCAATCGTTCTGCGTCAGCCAGGTACAGCCAATCCGGTCTTTGAGGATGGTATAACCCGTCCCAGGCGGATTTTGATAAGGTATGTTGTTGCCAGCCTTCCAAGGTTTGGCGGGTCCTAAGGGCTGGACTGCACCAAATCGTCCACGAAACTGCGGGGTCCACGGCCAAGGGACCGGGGAGGTATTGTGCCAGGTGGAGGGTCTGGCGATGACCCCTCTCCTGCAGGGGGCGGTCACGGTCCGGGACATCCCAGCTTGCCTTTTGGGCCTTGGCATGACGGAGCAGAATCAGCTTCATGGGCTACGTTGAAAGGTAGCACCTAAATCTTAACTTTGGGTATGAAATTGGCCGATATACCCGGGCAGGAGGGGGTTAAAGCCCTCTTGAGGCAGGGTTTGGAAAGCGGCCGCATTCCTCATGCCCAACTCTTTGCTGGACCGCCTGGATCCGGAAAATTGCCTTTGGCCCTGGCTTATGCCCAGTGGCTCATGTGTCACCAACCTGGGGAAAACGATTCCTGCGGCGAATGTGCATCCTGCCGCAAAGTTGACAAGCTGATCCATCCGGACCTTCATTGGGTTTTTCCGGTCATTTCCCGTCAAGGGGAAAGCGAAAAGCCCGGTTCCGAACAATGGATGCGTGAATTCCGCCAGGCCTTTACCCAAAACCCCCACCTGGAGTACAACGATTGGCGGGAGGCGATGCAGGCCGACCAAAAACAATTGAACATATCCCGCCATGAATGTTATGCCATTCTTTCCAAACTGGGACTGTCGGCCTTTGAGGGGCGTTACAAAGTGGTGTTGCTGTGGCTAGCCGAATACCTGGGCGATGCGGGGAATCTTTTGCTCAAGATGTTGGAGGAGCCGCCGGATCGAACCGTTTTTTTGTTGGTGAGTTCCCAACCTGAACAAATTTTACCGACGATTTTGTCCAGAACCCGAACTCTGAGGGTTCCCCCTTTGGATACCGATGCCATTAAGTCGCATCTTTTGGACGCGGGATACCCACCCGAGCGAGTTGCCGAGGTGGCCCTCTTCGCCGACGGGAACCTGCACAAGGCCTTGCAGGCCATGAACGAAGAACCCTACGAGCACGGTCGCCGTTTTATGACCCTTTTGCGATTGGCGTATGGATCCAAAGCAACGGAGGTGCAACGTTGGGTGAATGAAGCCGGTGATACAGGGCGGGAGGCCCTCAAAGGATTCATGGATTACGGGCTCTTGTTGTTGCGCCAATGCTATCTCTACCGGCATCTCCAAAGCCAGAGCAACGGTTGGTCGTCCGAAGAAAACGATTTTGTGGTCAAATTTTCGCCGTTTATTTCCGCACCCAGCCTCGCAGCCATGCAGGAAGCACTTGAAACGGCGGCCTACAGATTGGAGCGCAATGGGCATCAGCGCCTGGTGATGCACAATCTCTTTTTCGATTTACAGGAGGCCCTGGCGGCCGAAAGAAAGCGGCAGATGAAGGCCAGCACCCATCGTCCCCTCGCTGTAGGATCGGGTCCCTTGTTCGGAGCCTGAGTGTCTTCTTTGAAGCCTGGTTTTGGCCGTATCTTCGCCAATACAGGAAATTATGGGATGCGGTAATTGCAGTGGAGGATCTTGTTCGCCCGCCGGATGCGGGAGCAAGGGGCATTGTGCCAGCGGTGGCTGCAATCGCTTTAATGCGTTTGACTGGCTCGCGGACCTGCCCGCTGAACCTCAGCAGTCCACCGAGCCCGAATGGGTTGAAGTGCGATTCAAAGCCAACCGCAAGGAGTACTTTGTAAATGCTTCCAAGACTGCATTGTACCCCAACGAGTGGGTGGTGGTTGAAGCCAAAAACGGTTACGATATGGGTCAGGTCACCCTCAAAGGCGAACTGGTCCGCTTGCAAATGCGCAAGCGCAAACAAAGCATGACCGATAGCGAGGTCCGCAAGATTTTTCGCAAGGCGAATGAATCCGAGCGAGAGCGGCTCCAGGGACTTCGATCCAAAGAGATGGATGTCTTGAGCAGGGCCCGCGGGGTGGTAGACATGATGCGCCTCAACATGAAGTTGACCGACGTGGAATACCAGGCCGATGCATCCAAAATTTTCCTCTATTACACCGCCGAGCAGCGGGTTGATTTCCGGGAATTGGTTCGCAAACTGGCCGAAAACCTGAGCGCCCGCGTCGAAATGCGCCAAATCAATGCCCGTCAAGAGGCGGCACGCCTGGGCGGCCTGGGCGTCTGTGGTCGTGAATTGTGTTGTAGTACTTGGTTAACCGACTTCAAACCGGTTACTTCGACGGCGGCTCGTTACCAGCAATTGTCCATC
>Ga0209990_10004177_pt1 | contig 10318 bp, 11 predicted proteins | sample NOAtaG_6_FD_187304 | JGI IMG/M metagenome (GOLD analysis project Ga0209990, IMG submission 187304) | Freshwater lake microbial communities from Lake Erie, under a cyanobacterial bloom - NOAA_Erie_Diel5S_2200h metaG (SPAdes) (version 2) | ecosystem: Environmental > Aquatic > Freshwater > Lake ...
TGAACTGCTTCTGTGGAGTGCGAACTCCAGCCATAATGGGAGTGGGCAGGCTGATGTCATGCAAGCTGATGCTGTCGTAAAACTCCTTCACCCACTTCAAACGTGTGTGACGGGGATAGCTGTTGAAAAGTGTAGCAGCAATCAACATCAATGCCATCTGTGGTGTTTCAAACAGCTCACTAGTGACTCTGTTCTTCACCAAATACTTGCCACGCCACTGTTCCATAGCAGCAAAGGTGAGATCAAAATCTCTGTCGTGGTCAATGTAAGTGTCTAGCACACCAAATTCTTCCTCAGTGTACCACTCCAACAGCTCGCGTGTATAAAATCCTGACGCAACAACCCGTTGCACATGTGGAAACAATCTGGGGATTTCAAATGTGCCATATGCTTCTTTCCTGATGTGATGATTCACCAATCGAGCAGCAACAAACTGGTAGTTGGGAGTTTCCAGCTCAATAAGATCCGCAGCAGCTTTGATCAGAGTTTCTTGGATGTCAACAGTTTTCATTCCCGAATAAAACTGCAATTGGCTGCGAATTTCCACTTCGCTAGCACTTACACCGCTCAAGCCTTCCGTTGCCCACATCACTTGTCGATGGATCTTGTCAATATCCAGAGGCTCTTTGTTTCCATCTCTTTTAACGACAAAAATGCTGTCGGACCTTACACTCATGGCATACCTTTCCAGTCTATTTCAAATTATTTGCAAGATTATAAATGCTATTGTAAATGGCATCGTGGGGTATTTAAATCCGCCAACAGTGCCCAAACCCCATAAATTACAATTTTTTTTCAGGGCTAAATTGGCTTTGCCAATTGCGACCGTCAAACATCCAGCGAGAATGAACTTGGCAGTTCTTGATAGTTGACGCAGGCAACCGGTCCAACCAACCATAATTCAATACTTGGGAGTGTGTTTTGGCAACAATTTTTTGAACATGATTTTGCCGGTCAGTAATCAATAACAACCCAAGATCTTGAAAATGTTCAGGACTACTTAAGATCAATGTATAGGCAACTCCAAGAGTCAATGCACCTTCACAAAACCTATTGTTGTGCAATAATTCCCATGGTGTGGGCCATTTTTCTGCATTGTCCCAATCAATAAGTGGATTTTCAATTGGGGCTTGTTTCCAAAACGCCAATGCCAAATCCATTTGCTGATCTGGGCCAGATTGCTCTAGGATCTTATCTCTTAACAGTTTCCAAGAGGCACGCCTGCTACTGGCGTCAAGAAGAAACGGATTCATTGCTGAGAGAGGGGATTGGGTGTTTGTCATAATACATCATCAAGCGCTCTAGCCAAAGTTGTTCATACTGTTCCAGCTGGTGTGGCTCCAAAACAAATTCTTGATATTCAAGATCTCTGCTGACCATGAAGATAACACCCTGTTTGATTTCTGTACCAAAAGTTTGATTATGTGCCATAATGTAGGCTGTGAGTTGAAGAAAATAGTCTTGAATGTAGCTTATTTTTTTGGGCTTGTTGGTGGTTTTGAAATCCATTATGGCATGTTGTCCGTTATAGACTCCCACCAAATCTGTAGTTCCTGCCCAAAGACTTTCATACCGCAAGGGCACTTCAATACCCCAAACTTCTGACACTTTTGACAACCCTTGTTGAATAATAACATCAGCCATTTGTTTGGCCATTACGCGACCCACATTTGTTCCGCCTGGGCGCTCTTGTTGCTTGATCCAACATTCCAAATGGCTGTGCATCATGCTGCCCAAGCCTGTACTCTCTTTTGTGATTTGGTCAGCCGCTGCATCGCCAACCCGTTTGCGCCACTCCAGCAAGTGAGTCATGTCCTTGCTTTTGCTTAGTATTGTGGTTACTGAAGGGATCTTGTGGCCTTCAGGACTCACATAGTGCCTTGTGCCGTTGTCTTCGCTTCGCTTGCTAAAGCCATAATCAAACAGGGATGCAACTGGGATCATAACACTGATGATACATGAGATACTGCCTTATTGCAATGAATTGCTGTACTTCTGTTCCAATTGGAGCTTTTTCAATACGTTAAGGTCTTGAAAGCTTCCCAAACTGTGGAATGCACTACTGGCTTCAATTTGTTTTTGACTAGCCGGCAGTCTTAACCAATTGTGATTTATGAATATTTTCTGGTGATCTTTTATGAAATAGCTGTTGGGTAGTATCTCAATACTGCTAGTGGATGTTACAGGTATAAAAACAGCAGGACCTTGGTATTGCCAAATTTCTTTAAGAATGTTTTCGCAATGACTGCTTGTTTGTGCCATTTGTTCAGCCAAAAGTTCAGCAGTGTGTTGACTTTTTTCTTGTTGTCCAAATTCAGCAACAAACAACATGGCTTTTTTCACATCAGGCTTCAAGCTCATGGATAAGATTTCCTGAGGCTTCAAAGTTTCAGCCTCTTTCAAAAGTTGCTGAATTTTGGGATCCTTGCTTTTTTTCAAAAAGTAATAAGGGTTGCGATCGCTTCTCATTCGTTACCACTTCACATTCCAGCTCAGTGTGTTGTTGGTTGTGGCGTTGGTGTATCTGTTGATTGTATAACCCAAGTCCGTGAAATACTTGATCACTGCATTCATTTGATCAGCCATGGGTCTAGTCAGTAACTCGCTGCTGGGTGTTTGATTTTTCCAAACTTTGTAATAGTCCCGGCTGGCCTCGTATTGTGTCACACTGAAATTGCCTGTGCCACTGCCCAAGGATGCTACACCAACAGCTTGAATACTGCCAGGCACATCAGGAGCATTTATTGTTACGGTGGGCACACTTTGATATTCATCACCACTTGTTAACACTTGGATCCTGTCTATACTGAAGCTACGGTTGGTGTCACTCATGGGAGGTACAGGATTACCTACTTGCCCGCCGCCCACAGCCAAAAGCAATAGTGGATCACTCACATAATTGCTGCCTCCATTCGCAATGTCCACACTCAATATTCCTGTTGGCACCATTCGAGCTACGGCTGTTGCAGAACCAGAGATTGTAACGGCTGGCACATGTGTATAACCAGTTCCGTTGGAAATCACGCTGATGCTGGCCAAGGATGTAGGCACTAGATTAGCAGAGGCTGTGCCATTGCCTTCAATAATAACCAAAGGTGCACTGGTGTAACCAGAACCAGGATCAATTACCGTTATGGTATCAATTGCATCACCCACAAGATCGGCCACAGCTATTGCTCCTTGACCCCCACCTCCAGTAATAGTAACTTGAGGCGGCGAAACATAACCTGACCCCGGATCAAGCACACTAACTGTATCAACTCCAGTGGGGGTCAAGTGTGCTTGTGCGGTAGCTCCACTGCCTCCGCTAATAGTAACATTGGGCACACCTGTGTAATTGGCACCGTTACTGGTTATAACCACTCCTGTGACTACACCGCCGGATATTGTTGCATATCCCTCAGCACCAGCTCCACCGCTTCCAGAAAATAACACCAAGGGACTGGTATTATATCCGCTGCCTCCGCTTGCTAGCGTGACCAATTTTACGCCCATGCTCAAATTCCAACTGGCTCCTACACCAGTGCCACCAACAAAATTATTGCTTTGAAGCTGCGGCAATGCAGTGTATGTGCCCGGGTTAACAATATTCCAGGTCAAAATTCTGCCTTGACTGTCTGTTGTTAACACTTGTATTTGAGTACTGGCTGAGCCAATGCCACCACTGGCCAGTAGTTGATCTCCTTGAGTGTAACCAGCACCTGCATTGACAAGGAAGGCTCCCACAGACATCATTGTGGTGCTGAAAACAGTGGCACCACTGCCCACTGGATTTATGCTTACGCTGGGCACGCTGGTGTAACTGCCACCACCATTGTTGGTTATGGCAATTGTTGCAACTTTAGTGGGCACCAACCGCACTGTGGCAGTTGCACCACTTCCAGCTATAGCCAACACAGTGGGTTGGCCAATAAATCCTGAACCAGGATTGGTTATCACAACATTTACTACAGCACCACCAGAAATTTGTGTTACTGCTGTGGCATTTGATCCTCCGCCACCACTAATGCTTACCAAAGGAGAATTCACATACTGGATACCACCAGCAGTGATTCCAATACTAGCCAATCCCATAGTGAGAGTGAATTGACATCCTGACCCCAAGCCACTGGAACTTGTAATACCACCACTCAATGTTGGCAACACACTGTAGTTACCAGGCTCAACTATGTTTACACTGGTTACTGAGCCGCCATCCACTCCAGTGGCTTTGGCTATAAATGCTGTACCTGTTCCGCCCACCAAATAAATCAAGTCGTTCAAATTGTAGCCAGTGCCTCCAAACAACACACTGACTCCTACGGCTTTGAATGTGCACGGGCCCAATACTGCTCCGTTGCCCACTGTGAAGAAACTTGCACTGGGAATGTCTGTATAGCCAGAACCAGGTGTCAAGAGGCTTACTGTAGCCACAGGCCCTGCTGGTCGTAACACTGCTCTTGCTGTAGCCACTTCAGCAGGTTGCCCTCCCACAAATCCCACTGTGGGTGCTGTCAAATAACCACTTCCAGGGTTGGTTACTGCAATAGTGGTTACACCCTGGCCCAAATCTATAGAAATTGGCAGTCCGCTTATGGCGTTGGATCGAGAAGCAGCCAACTTTATTGAGTTGGCGGTAATGTAAATCACATAATAATACTTGCTGTCCAGCAAGGGTGGAGGCAGCTCACCAGTGCTGCTGACCACAACTGAGTCACCTGTGCGAAAGGGATGGGCAGTGATTTGGAGTGTGTCTGTAGCTGGATCAACAGTAAATGGCAGTTGTGGATCAGGACTGCTTTCTGTCATGAGTGTGTTATCAGTTACATCAACTTCATAATCCCCGCGCTGCACAGCAAAGAGTATTTCTCGTTCAATACCTGTGATTTCACTATGCACAGCAATGTCTTTTACAATGTTATTTCTGGCCTCAGAGGCAGTAATAAACCAACTAGTTGTAACCATTACTTTTCTCTCCTCTTCAAAGCTTTTTTGGCCATTTTCTCCACAGCTTTTTTATCAGTTTCCTCTTGGTCCTGGGCTTCAGGTTCAGGCTCATCTGTTTCCACATCCAAGGTAATTTCTTTTTCGTCCACATCTTTCACAATGCCCACGCTTCTGGCATTATCTTGGATCCATTTTTTTGTTACCCAAAAGCCAGCGGCTTCAAGGCTTTGGCGTATTTGTTTCAAACTCACACTGGGGACGTCATTGGCATGCAAGGTGGTCAACAGCAACGCCAGTTGTTCTTGGATACTATCAACCTGGTTGGCTTCGGTTAAAAATTCATGTGCTCTCATAACCAGTATTTAACAATGGCTGGCGGAGATGAAAAAAGGGAGTTTTGAAACTCCCTTTTTCTTCTTAGCGCTCAATACGCTTTTTCAAATATTGCTTTGCTTTGCTTATGTTACTGGGGTCAATCAACTGGTATTCCTTTAATGTGTCTTGTTGGAACTCAAGCCACATAGTGCGCTTTTCCTGACTTTCAAACAACCGATGTATTTTTTGACCATTGTTTTGAATGCCAATTACGCCATATGGCGTGGAACCAAGCTCTTTGTCCAATTGTTGTAATTTTGTCTGTGCTTCTGCCACAACTGCCTTCTTGGTCTCAATAATCTTTTGAATTTTGCTTTGTAGTGATTTTGCTTCGTTAATCTTGTCCCTGATTGAGCGCATTTGAAGCCTTAGAGCATCGCCTTCCAATCCATATCCAAGACTCAAAGGATCTGTTTCAATGCCTTCATTTAGTTTCTTGGCAAACGCTGTTTTGTGTTGCTTGAATTGTTGGTTGAGTTGGTTATATTTGGTTACTAAGCTTTCCAACAGTGCATTCACTGCGGCCAATTGAGATTCTTCTTTCTTGCTTTTTTCTGGATGCATTCCGTAATAGGCACCCAATGCCATTTTTGTGCGTTCTGCCTTGCTTTTGCCTTTGAACTTGGGATCATCACTGTGAACAAAGTCGCTTATGATTTCACCTTGACTCATTTTCTTTGTGATTTTCTCTTCAATTTTGGCATCAGCAAGTTTTTTGGCAGCATCCTCAGCAGCTTTCTTTTGCTGCGGAGTCAACATTTGTCCTTTTTCATTTTTACCTGTAGCAGCCATAGTAGCCAGCTTGGCCACGCTGCCTTCATCAGCTTCCTTGATCTTGCCCCAGTGGTTTTCCTGCTTGGCACGGATGGCAAAGTTGATTTGACGCACCTCTTTTTGCTCTTGGGCACTGCGTTCTTCTTTGCTCATAAGCTTTTTCTTCCGGGCCTTGAGTTCAGAGATGGAGTATCCTTCCCACTTGCCAATGTCCTTTTTGGCAGTTTTCATCTTTGTGCCCCATGCCTCTGCTACCATTTTAGCTCCACAGTTGTTGCACACCATATGCCCTGGCTTGTGTGTCTCATAGACGCCTGTGCCGCATTCCATGCACTTTTTGCGAGCCTCATCTAGGTCTCTTTTGCTGGCTCGGCCCAAGGGTTCTTGTTCAGGACCGCTTGTTGCGGGAGTGGCTGAGAACTCTTGATCAAGATCAATTTCTGCACCTGGTTCAGCAGCAGGGGCGCTGGGCACTGGCGCTGAAATATCACTTGTGGCAGTTGGTGTTTGACCACCTTGCAAGGCCATAATGGCATTATCAGTTTCGTCTTTGGCTTTGATAACTGCATCAAGCACACCTTGGAGATTGGCTTTCACCACCTCATTGAATGCGTTGGCTTGTTCCTGGCCAAATTGAGCTTTCATTGTGTCCACCAAGGGCATAAGTGCATCCACACTCATTTTGGCAGCATCTTCAGCCATGTCCTGAAGTTGGTCGCTGATGTCTTTGGCTGCCAAGAGAGTTTCAGCTTGCTCAAGGTTTTGATCCTCTTTGAGCTTCTTCTTTTTCTTGGCTTTTTCAGCAGCACGCATCCGGCTGCCCCAAACTTCATCCTTTTCGCTTTCAATCTTGCCGTCGCCATCCCAGTCCTTGGTGGCCATTTTTTCTTTTAGGTTGCCTTTGCGCATTTGGTGGTCCTTGTTGCCATATTGTTCTTCACCCTCTTTGACAGATTTCTTGCGTCGTTTTGGGGCAATTTCTAGCAGCATTTGTATTGCTTCAGTAATTAATGCTGCTTTTGTGTATTCAGGGTTGTTATAATAGGTGTTGAACGCACTTTGTTCAACAATTTTTTGTTTCAAAGCCTCATATTGGCTCTTGGTTTCCTGCAGAGACCCAGGGTCTTCTGAGGTAAATTCCCACTGATGCACATGCTTCAATGTGTGCAATATTTGGGATAATTTTCTGTCTCTGAGAGAGTCTAGAGAGTTGACGAACATGATCCAAACTTCCAATGTTTAGATCTATTTATAAATCCTGTCGCTAAAAATTGAAGCTTTTGCCACAACCACAAGAAACTGTGGCATCAGGAATATTCAAAACGAATTTCTGCTCGCCCAGTGAAACTTGATAGTCCAAAGAGGCTGTGCCCAACAATGCCAAACTTTCACTGTCAATTACAACTTGATCAAACAGTTGATCCGCTGGATCAACTGTGTTGCAGATCTCAAACCTTCTTTCGAAACCACTGCACCCTCCACTCTTTACCAAAATACGGAATTTGCTGCCAGGTGGGAGGATCTTGGCCAGTTGTGTTTGTGCTTGTGTAGTAACCAAGATCATGGCAAGCTGTGATAGATTTTCTTGACTCGTGCTTTGGCTGCCATAGCTTTGTCCATAGCTGCTTCTCGCCGAGCTTCAAAAAGATCATTGTTGTGTGCCTTGCCTTCCAACAGGCTCTTTTTGGCACGACGCTTGAACCGGATGGCATCCATTTTATGGCTGGTATATGCAGCTTCAGCTTCTAGGAGTTCACGTACTCCTTGGCTGTTAATGTATTGGCCGCTGTTCAACATTTTCACCAATCCGTGTGCTGCCTCATACAAACCCAGTTCGTGAGCCAAGACTTCACCAGAAATTTTGTTAACAACACTGTAATGTTGCTTGTTTACCAAACGGGAATCATCTTGATTGATCCGGATCTCATATCGGCCAATTTTTACACCACTGGCAGTGGTTTCAGTAACCAGTGCTTGTGCTAGTTCTGGGTTTTTGTCACTTTCCAGCAAGATATCAGTAGATACTTGTCCAACAACATTGTTGAGCCGGGTTAAAACTTGGCTCATGGCATCTACCTCAGCCCTTGTGACTTGGCCAGGACCTGCCAGTTCAACTGGAGCAGCAGTTATGGGACTAGATGGGACGGCAGTTGGAGTGTTGACTTTTTGTCCATTCATTATCTGCAAGAGTCGGCTCATAGCCTCTTTTTCTTCATTGCTGACTGTCATACTAGATTCTCCATTGATCACTTGGGTCTTCAAAGCTATAATAGAGCTTATCATCCCGCTTAAGTCGTGTCAACACACCACGAGCAACTAAGTTTTTGGCTATTTGCTTTTCCCTTAACGAAAGGCAGCTCTTGGGTAATAAACCTTTGTGCTCTGAAATCTTAGCAAGCAATAGGTTTTCTTCATTGCTTACAGGTGTTCGCCATGCGCCCAGTTCAATAATCTTCATGTTCAAGAACCTCAGGAATGCTACTGCCATTGCCTTGGCTTTTGCGGATCACTTGTAGATCATGTAATGCTGCTTGCATAGTATCCAAACTGTTGGCCAGCCGTTTGGCATTGGCAGCAGCGAATGTATAATCAGGACTGTCGCTGCCCATATCAGCACTCAAGTCTCGGAACTGGCGCTTGATGCGCATTCGCAAGCCTTCAAGTGTAGTGGTTGCATCCACATTCAAAATTTTAACTCTTGTTTTGTCCATGGGACTGTCAGGATCAAATTCCACAACAACACGCAACCCTAAAGGCAGTTTGTCTTCTCGGATACCGTCAGAGGCTTCAGGCAGTGTGTCTACCCCAGCCAAAGTCAACATCCTTGCCAAGCTGGGCATTGGGGTCATGCCCATAACGTGTTCTGTCAAAGGACTGCAATCTGCTCTTGGCACCATTGTTAACTTGTGATCCAAAACTATGCCCACTGTGTTGTTTGGGCCGCGTGGAACACGCACCTCAACAATTTGATCTTTGTAAATTACTTGTTCCATAAATTCACCCTTAGCATGCTGGAGGATTTCCTCAGCTTGTTTTTTTGAAACATTTTCGGTTTTTTGATGACTGGCTTGATAGTACAAATCTTGTAACGTTTTGGCCTTCAAAGTGGGCCAAGTCAATTCCCAGTTGTTGGGACTCAAGGACCCAATGATGTCCATTATTTTACGCAGTCTAGTGCGCTGTCCCATTTGAGAATCTTTTTCCAAGTAATGTAACTTGTCTTGTATATCTTCCAGAGAGCTGGCTTTTTTGCCCATTCGTGTGAGATTTAATATCTCTAGAGCTTGCTGTAAATTACGTTTGTCAACACTAGCCACTAAGTTGATCAACTCTTCGGCTGGTAGAGTGTCAATGGCTTGATTTATCTGCTGGGGACTGAACCTGCTGCGCTTGCTTAAAAATTTAACAACATCAGCAGTGCTGTTTTCATGAAGTTGGGTCATCTCTATCACTGCTTATGGGAAACATGGGTTTTGAGGTTTTGGAGGAAGGATCAAGTTTTTCCACAGGAATTTGGAGAGCACGCAATTTTCCATCTTTCCTTTGAAAAACAGTTTTGGTGGGCTTGTGATTTTCAAATAATTCCTGAGTTTTCATTCTCTTTCTCACACAATATTGATTATTTAGATGGAAAGATGACAAAAGGCGCCCAAAGGCGCCTTTTGCTCGTCCCAATGTAGGGAATTATGCTACAGCAGGAAGTGTTTGGCTAAGCTTGGCCACAATGTTGCGATCAGCAGAGCCGGAAGCAATCACAAACTTGCCAGTTGCGACAGTCACAGCAATAGCAGTAGCGTCTTGTGGACCAGCAGGAGTAGCAGCAGTTGTGTTCAACACAGGTGTGCCATCAATTGCATTCAACAATTGGTAACCGTTGGTGTTGCTTTCAGTTGTGCTGCTGTCCACCAACCAAGCAGGGTTGCGCTCAGTTGTGATGCTGATGGTGTACACACCAGCAGGGTTGCCGTTGTAGGTTGCGCCCACGCTGTTGGCCAGCACGCCGCCAGTGAACAGTGTTTGTGCACTGGGATCGTTCACAACCTCAGCACTCACGTTCACAATCACAGGGTTTGCACGAGTGGCAAACACGTTCAAGAGAGTTGTGAGGTTTGCTTGCTTGTTATAAGCAGAAACATACTCAGCGTTACTGTCATAAGTTACAGGAGCGTTATTGCCATCAATCACAACGATTGTGCGAGAAGCATCCAAAGAAGTCCAGTTGCGAGCCTTAAGAGCTTGGAGA